>Ga0268279_1001115_pt1 | contig 15566 bp, 16 predicted proteins | sample saktaG_6_FD_190142 | JGI IMG/M metagenome (GOLD analysis project Ga0268279, IMG submission 190142) | Saline water microbial communities from Sakinaw Lake, British Columbia, Canada - sak_2010_1_5_80m | ecosystem: Environmental > Aquatic > Non-marine Saline and Alkaline > Saline ...
CGGCCATCAATATTGGCAAGAAATATGCCTCAGAGCTTGCCGCGATTGTCCGGCAGGGAGAACTCATCCCAAAGGCATGACCAAAACTTCGGTCGTGCCTTTCTCGTTGAAGCGTGGTAAAATGCAATATTATAAACTAAAAGGTCGTAGAAATAGTTAATACAAATCAATTAATATTTCGATAATTAATTAAAAATTATGGAATGTTGCAAAATAGACAATAAAATTTGCATCACCGTTTTTTTAACCATTCTGGGTATTTTCCTGGTCGCCTTGATTATTTCAACCGGCCTGGATATCCAGAGCAAGATTCAGGAAACGGAAAACACCATCACGTTTTCGGACACGGGAACCATTTACGCCAAGCCTGACTTGGCCGTGGCCACGGCCTCGGTAATCAGCGAGGATACAACCGTAGCCGGCGCCCTGTCTGCCAATGCAAAGAAGATGAACGCCGTAATCGCGGCGGAGAAGGCAGAAGGAGTAGAGGAAAAGGATTTAAAAACAACCAGTTTTAACATTTCTCCCAGGTATGAGTGGAGAGATCAGACTTATTACTATTCCGGAGTAAGAGTGCTGGCGGGATACGAAGTAAGCCAATCCCTCCAGATAAAGATAAGGGATTTGGAGAAGGTCGGCACGATTATTCAGAAAGCGACTGATGAAGGAGCCAATGAAATCAGCAACCTGCAGTTCACCATTGATAACGAGGATGAACTGAAAAAACAGGCCAGAGAACAAGCAATCGGCAAAGCAAAATCCAAAGCAGAGGAACTTGCCAATGAGTTGGGGATAAGACTGGTGGGAATCAGCAATTTCAGTGAAACCGGCGTTACTCCTTATTACTATGATTTGGAGAAAGCGGCAGTGCCCGCAGGATTAGGAGGAGGGGAGACGCTCCAGATAGAAACCGGGGAGAATAAAATTGAAGTAACGGTGTATATTACTTACAAGATTAAGTAACGACATGCTTTTGGAAGTATCTCGCGGCGAAGGAAAGATCCTCTGGACGCAGCATTCCAAAATGAAACTGCGGCAGTACCGCTTTTCGGAAAAGAGAGTATTGAGTATTTTCAGGAAGCCGAACAGGAAAGAAGAAGGAATAGCTCCAGGCACCACCGCCGCTATGCAGATTACCGGTACGAAAAAACATCCGACCGAAGCCTGGATGATGTATGTGATGTTGAAAAAACCGAAGGGAATTAAAATAATTTCTGCCTGGAGGTATCCGGGAAGAACGCCGGCGGGTGAGAGGCCGGTTATACCGCAAGATACCCTCGAAGAACTGTACAAGTTAATAAAATAAAAACAGGAGTCGCCGGAACATTAAATGCCCGGCGACTTTTGTCGTGTGAAATGGTTTTTAAGCTTTACCCAGTTTTCAAAATGGGCGCAAAGGACAATGATGCCCATCAGATATACCGAGAAGACAAACGCCGGATAAGTTCGGGCTTCCATGATACCGAAAAATAGTATCATAGCCGAAACCAAGAAAGCGCTGGCTAAAACCATCCACTTGTGGTTTTCTCGCCTGAGAATCCAGACAAAGATCCCCCAAAGAAGGATGATGACGGCGAAAAGCAGCAAAAGCCATAAAGGATGGTAGTTTATCAGGGAAATCGCCACCATCGGAGTTAATGCTCCGCCCGTGGTTGCCACGCCTTTGCCGCCTTTGAATCGCGGTTTTGAAACCAATACCGGGAAAAGGTTTCCCAGAAGAGAGACCAATCCCAGCAGTCCGACTACCCAGTGCGTTCCCCAGAGCAAAGCAATAGCTATGGCTGTTGGGGCAGCGCCTTTCAGATAATCGCAAAAAGCAGCAAATAGTGCCCAGCGGATTCCCAGTGCCCGCTTGACGTTGGTCGCTCCACTACTGCTGCTTCCGCCAACATCCCGGAAATCAGCCCGAATATCTTTGCGGGTCTTTAACTTTACCAGATAATATCCCAGAGGAGCTCCCATCAGGTAAGCAGCTATAAACAGTAACACCGTATAGAAGATAGTCATTTCCATCACCTCCTTTATTAAAATTGTCAGGGTGCTATTAAACTCTTTTTTTTTATGCTATTTTATATAAAGACAAAGGTCAAGTGGATAATTTAAACTAATTTTATGGATTATCAAAAGATTTTCGGCTGGGTTTTATTGGTTCTGGGAGTGGCGGTAATCGGTTGGACGCTGTTTTCTTCGTACAATATTTTTACCGGCCAGAGCGTTTTACCCGAGTTTTTTGAAATATCGAAGGAAACTGTTCCTTCAAAAGGAGCGACTCAGGACATTCAGGCACAAGTTCAGCAAATGATAGGGGAACAGCTGCAAGGACTTTTGCCGGCAAATTCCATAACCCAGCTTCTTAATTTGACAGTCTGGTCAATACTGGCTTTTATCCTGATTTTCGGCGGCACGCAGGTTTCCGGCCTCGGTATAAAATTAATAAAGAAATCTTAATGCAGCAGAATATTGTCTTTCAGTATTTAATCTGGCATTTTTTTGACATGCCAAAGAACATTCTCCGAGCCTGGAGGGATTATCTTCGCTTTAACCTGAACTATTTTTCCGTTCCTTTATTGCTGAAAACTTTATTCTCTCCCTGGAAGAAATACCGGGTTTCTTACGGCAAGGGGCTTGATGTTGGAAAATACCTGGAAGCATTTTTTTCCAATCTGATTTTTAGGATTTTCGGGGCGATAATCCGCGCCTTTCTGATAGTTATCGGCATTACAGCAGAATTCGTCATTGTTTTGGGCGGGGCTATGGCTTTCTTCGCCTGGTTGGTTCTGCCCGCCCTTTTAATTTTAGGAATTTACTATGGCTTCAGAATCCTCATTTAATTTAAAGGCGGCTAAAATTTATCAGGCGGTGAAGTGGGATAAACTCATCTGCTCTAGGTTTTTAAATATCTTAAGAAAATTGTCTTTGGCCGCTTTCGTTGTTCTTCTGCCAATTTTCCTTTACGGATTCCTGGCGGACGGCATTCGCCTTACAACGCTTTCTTCTATTCTTGGATTGACCATTTTATCCCTGACCTTTTTCCTGGCCTTTTGGATCAAAGGTTTATTTGTAGTGTCTAAACTGCGGCAACCGAAGCTGAAATTCAGCGTAGAAGAAGCCTTATCCAACCCGGAAAATTACAATCTGGCAGAGTTTTTAAGTTTTGAGGCTGCCAAAGCAATGGATAAATGTTTTACCTCAACCCACCTTTTATATAAGCTGCTCTCTGCCAATCCTGATTTCAAATTCGTCTTTTCCCGGGCCCTCTTGGACCTTAAGGGAATAAAGAAATTGCTCAAGGACTATCTGGATAAATTCCAGGCTTCCGTCAAAAAGGAAGCGGGGGAGATGTTTGGCGAGGATTTCCAGCAGGTAATTTTTGAAGCTTTGAAGGTTGCCCAGAGAAAAAACCACCAGAGGATAGAAGCAGGAGACGTTCTGTCCGGCCTGGCCAAGTATGATCCGATTTTCAAGAAGATACTGATTGATTCTTATCTTAAATCCCAGGATATTGAGAATTTAACTTGGTGGGTGGAGTCTCTGAAAGAAAGGATTTCGCAGAGAAAAAGGTTCTGGGAGTGGAAAAATTTAATTAAAAAAGGCGGTTTTGCCAAGGGCTGGGCATCGGGCTATACCATAACCATGGATCAATACTCGATAGATTTGTCTGAAGTTATAAAAAAGCAGGGTTTTCCTGAAACAATCGGCCACAAAAAAGAGATTTCAAGCATGGAAAGAATTTTGGCCAGAAGGGAGACAAATAACGTCCTGATAGTGGGGGAACCCGGTTCCGGCAGAAAAAGCATGGTTCAGGCTCTGGCGAAAAAGAGCGTTCTGGGGGAAACCTTGCCCCAGGTCAATTATAAAAGAGTCGTTCAGCTGGACCTGCCTTCTTTGCTCGCCCAGACCGAAACGCACGAAGAAGTGGAGGCGATTCTGGATGAGATTTTCCGAGAGGTTATTTCAGCCGGAAACATTATATTGGTTATAGACGAGTTCCATAATTTTGCGGGAGGCGCAGCACGTCCCGGCGTAATTGATATCTCAGGAGTTATCTCATCCTACCTTGCCCTGCCCCAGTTCCAGATCGTGGCCATTACTACGTTTGAAGGCCTGCACAAAAACATCGAACAGAACTCTTCCGTCCTTTCGCTTTTTGAGAAAGTGGAGGTTTCGGGCATCTCCGAAGAGGAAACGTTAATCCTTCTGGAAAACCTGGCCCTAAACCTGGAATACAAATACAAAAAGTTCATTTCTTATCCGGGGCTGAGAGACATAATCCAGAGCTCGGCAAAGTATCTGCCCTCTACTCCCTTTCCGGAAAAAGCCATGGATTTGCTGGACGAAGTGATGGTCTACCTTTCCCAGGTAAAAGATAAGATTTTGCTGCCCAAACACGTGGCCACTATTATCTCTGAGAAGACGCAGGTTCCGGTCGGTGAGGTGGAAGAAAAAGAAAAAGAGGTTTTGCTGAATTTGGAAACTCTCATTCACGAAAGAATCATCAACCAGGAGGAAGCGGTGAATGAGGTTTCAACTGCGCTGCGCCGGGCCAGAGCAGAAGTTACCGTGAGAAAGGGACCCATTGGCACATTTTTATTTCTGGGACCGACCGGCGTGGGAAAGACCGAAACTTCAAAAGCCCTGGCCCAGGTTTATTTCGGAGCAGAAGAAAGAATGATCCGGCTTGATATGTCGGAGTTCCAGAGCGTGGGGGATATCCCGAGGCTAATAGGCTCTCCGGGCGAAGAGGGGCTTTTAACCACTAAGGTCAGGCAAAAACCTTTTTCTCTGATTCTTTTGGACGAGATAGAAAAGGCCCACCCCAACATTTTAAATCTCTTTTTGCAGGTTTTGGACGAGGGCAATTTGACCGACGGCCTGGGCAGGAAAGTTGATTTCACCCACTCAATAATTATCGCCACTTCCAACGCCGGATATCAGATCATATTGAAAGCGATTAAGGAAAAAACGGAGTGGGGCGAGGTAAAACAAAAACTCCTGGATTATCTGTTTGAAGAAGGTTCTTTCCGTCCCGAGTTCATCAACCGGTTTGACGCAGTGGTCATTTTCAAAACACTCAGCAAGGAAAACCTTTTGGATATTGCCGGATTGCTTCTTTTGAAACTCAAGAAAAACCTCAAAGAGAAAGAAATTGATTTCGTCATCACTAATTCTCTGAAAGAAAAAATTGCCGAACTGGGATACAATCCAACTTTCGGAGCGAGACAAATGAGAAGGGTAATACAGGATAAGGTGGAAAATCTTTTGGCCTCAGCCATTTTATCCGGCCAATTGAAAAGAGGCCAAACGGCAGAAATAGATCCCGAAGATTTTCAACTCATTATCACCTAACCAGATTTAGTTTAGCCAGGTTAAGCAACAGCTCTTATAGGCTGTTTTTTTCTTTGGTTAAAGGGTGCTGTGGATTAAATGTGTAAAACCACCTTATTTTTATCGTATTTTAACGTATGAAGAATGGAGGGCAGTGGTTGACCCTATATTAAAGGTGGGGGATAATGGATTTGCAGTGGGGGATTGTGGAAAAATATGTTAATAAGTCCCCATTTCTGTGGATAACTCAATGTTTATCGGAGAATACAAATATTCAATAGACGATAAAAAAAGATTGGCAACTCCGGTTAAATTCAGGCGGCTTTTGGGAAACCGAGCAGTAATCACCCAGGGCCTGGATAAATGTCTGATTCTTTATCCGGCAAGAGAGTGGGGAAGTCTGGCAAAAAAGATAGCCAAACTTCCTTTGGCTCAGGCCGATGCCCGGAGCTTCGCCAGGCTGATGTTGGGGGGAGCGATGGAGGTTAGCTTCGACGGATTGGGAAGAATATTGGTTCCTGATTATCTGAAGAATTATGCCGGACTGAAAAAGAAAGTGATATTCGTCGGATTGTATGACCGCGTTGAAATCTGGGACGAAGATGAATTTCAGACGAATAAAAAGAAGACTGAGATGGCGGCAGGAGACATTGCCGAAAGATTAAAAGACCTCGGAGTTTAGATGATACATACACCAGTTCTTCAAAACGAAGCATCAGAGTATCTGGCACCCAAGCCCAACGATAATTTCATTGACTGTACGGCAGACGGCGGAGGGCATAGCAGGGCTATCCTGGAAAGAACGGAGCCTGAGGGAAAAGTGCTGGGAATCGAGGCAGACACCGAACTTTACCAAGGGGTCAAATCAGGCGCTCCGAAAAGACTAATTCTGGTAAACGACAACTTTGTCAATTTAAAAGAAATTGTCAAAAGAGAGAAGTTCAAGCAAGTGCAGGGAATCCTCTTTGACCTGGGAATGTCAAGCTGGCATTTGGAAGAGTCCGGAAGGGGATTCAGCTTTCTGAAAAAAGAACCCCTGGACATGAGATACAGCACTGGCAATCCCCTGACCGCAGAGAAAATCCTTAATTACTGGTCCGGATCAGAGATAGAAAGGATCCTGAGGGAATACGGGGAGGAAAGGTTTTCAGGACGCATTTCCCAAGAGGTTATCAAGGAAAGGAATATAAGGCCTATAACTGACACTTCCCAGTTGATAGAGATTATAAAACGGGCAGTTCCTCAAAAATTTCAGCACCAAAGAATTCACTTCGCCACCAGAACGTTTCAGGCCCTGAGAATAACGGTGAACGATGAATTGAACAATTTAAAGAAGGCTCTTCCCCAGGCAATAGAAATACTGAAAAGCAAAGGAAGGCTGGTGGTAATATCTTTTCACTCCCTGGAAGACAGAATCGTTAAAAATTTCTTAAAAGAAAAAGGTCAAGAATTAAAAATTTTAACTAAAAAGCCAATCAGTCCGAGCTTTAAAGAAATAAAAATTAATCCACGAGCGAGGTCGGCAAAACTGAGAGCGGCAGAAAAAATCTAAAAATATGCAAAACACCATAACCTTAAGCTTACCGGCGACAAAAACATTAAAGTTCAGTTTAACCCTGAAGTTCTTCTGGCTGCTGATAATAGCCGCCATTTTATCCCTTTCCCTCGTCTGCGTCTTCCAGCTCAACACTTACACCAGGGAATTTTACCTCATCAACAATCAGGAAAACAGATTGCAACAACTGACCCAGGAGAATAAAATGCTGGAAATAAACTTTTCCAAAGCCAACTCTCTGAACAACATCGGCAGTTACGTTGAGAATCAGGCCTTTGAAAAGGTAAAACAAGTGGAATACATCAGGGTTTTTGAAAGTACTGTTTTGGCAAGATAATATTATATAAGATATGCGGCAGTGGAGGATTAATTCAATTTTGATCTTTATATTATTGTTCGGGTTGGCTTTAATTGCCCGGCTTTTTTTTATCCAGGTGCTGCAGGGCGATTTTTACAAAGCATTGGCCCAGGGACTGTACTCTCTGGACGAAGAAATTCCGGGGCAGAGAGGAGAGATTTTCTTTAAAAACGGAGAGTCCCTGGCTATAAACATGGAATGGCCTTTGGTTTACGCCTCGCCCAGAGAAATTGAGAACAAGATTGAGACCGCCCAGAAATTGGCCCGGGAGATCATGATTGACGAGGATGCACTTCTGGCAAAATTTGAGAAGGACAATCTTTATGAAATTATTAAAAAGAGAATAACGGATGAGGAAATAGAAATAATCAGAGGACTGAGTCTAAAGGGAATTTATCTCGGCAAGGAAACAGGCAGATATTATCCCCAGGAAACTCTGGCCTCTCAACTGATTGGCTTCCTGGATGCAGACGGTACTGGCCAGTACGGCCTGGAGGGGTATTACGATGAGATTTTAAAAGGCAAGGGAGATGAAAACGGTCAAGATCTTATTTTAAACCTGGACTATTCCATTCAGTTTATGGCTGAGAAGTTGTTGGAGGAAGCAAAAGAAAATTTTGATATTGAAGCGGGACAAATCATAGTCATGGAACCTCAGACGGGAAATCTTCTGGCCCTGGCCAATTTTCCAAATTTCAACCCAAATCAATATGCCAAAATAAGCGATCTGGATGTTTTCCAGAACGGAGCGACGCAGAAGATCTTTGAACCGGGTTCGGTCTTTAAACCCCTTACCATGGTTGCTGCCATGGAGGAACAGAAAATCACCCCGCAGACAACTTATATTGACAAAGGAGTGGTGGAGATAGGCGGCTGGCCCATTTATAATTACGATAATCGGGTCTGGGGGGAACAAAGCATGACCAGTGTCCTGGAAAGGTCCATCAACACCGGGGCGGTTTTCGCCGAAAGGCAATTGGGCAACGATCTATTCTTGAAGTACCTTGAGAAATTCGGCATTTTCGAACCAACCGGCATAGACCTGCGGGAAGTTTATTCCGAGAACAAAGAGTTCAAAAAGGGTTATGAGATTAATTTTGCCACGGCTGCTTTCGGCCAGGGGATTGAAATGACGCCTATCCAGTTAATCAAAGCCTACTCTGCCATTGTCAACGCCGGAAAAATGGTTGAACCCAGGGTTGTCGACAAAATTATAAAAAACAACAACGAGATTGTGGAGATCCAGCCGGAAATCGGAAAAGACAGCGTGATTTCAGCGAAAACAGCCTCCCAGTTGACCGCAATGCTGGTCAGCGTTGTTCAAAATGTTTATACCAAATCTGCCCAAATTCCCGGTTACTACGTTGCCGGAAAGACGGGGACAGCTCAGGTCCCAGAGGGCGGGGCATATTCCGCCGAAAAGACAATGCAGAGCTTCATCGGTTTTGCGCCGGCCTTTAACCCAAAGTTCTTAATTCTGGTAAAACTGGATAACCCGAAGACAAAAACGGCAGAGTATTCGGCAGTACCTGTCTTCCATAGTTTGGCCAAATATATAGTCGATTATTACCAAATTCCACCCGACTATGAGTATTAATATAATTGAAAAAATCATCATTATTTTCAGAAAACCGAGGATAGTTGTTTTAGCGGAAAACAACCGGGAGCAGGTTGAAAGAATTGCCGCCGACATTCTGGGTTCTTCTTTTAAAGTCGGGAGGGAGGTTTTATTCATTGACAACATGGAAAAAATAAACTTATCTTCCAGAGAATCTTTAATCTTTAATTTCGATAAAGGTGGCCTGCGAAGGATAAAAGAGAAAGCGCCCGACGCCAAACTCTTAACCTTCGGCTTCCAGGAAGGGGCTAATTTTCAAGCCAGCGATTTAAGGCAGAACGGCGATACTAATTTCAAAATAAATTATCAGGGCAAGATTGTTCCGGTCTGGCTGGTGGGGACTAAAAGTCGGGAAGAAATATATTCTGTTTTAACCGCCGCAGCCATTGGAGCGCTGCTGGGCCTAAACCTCGTGGAAATATCCCAGGCGCTGAAAAAGGGTTGACTTGTGTAATAAAATAGTGTAAAATGCGTCGTAGTTTCAATGATGTTTAATTCGGCCTCCAAACTATACTTTATCTTCAAACTAACCGATCGGAGAGCCGGCTGAGTTTTCAATTAAATACCTTTTGAAGGTTCAGCCGGTCCCCAAGATCGGCTCTTTTTTTGGGAAGGCGATGAAATTGGAGATCGTTTAGCTCTCTAGACAAATAAATAAGGAAAAAAGAAGGAGGAAAAAAAACAGTGTGCAACAGTACCAAGAAAGTGACCTGTCCATACCCGAAATGCGGTGCGAAAAACGAGATCAAGATCGGCCGGGACAATGGTGACTCCTGGGATATAAAGGAAATCCTTTGCTGCAAATGCCGCCGCCTGATTAGGTATCAGGTGAACAACAAGAACAACAAAATCAAGGTTCTGAACCCCAGACGTTAATCCTGCTCTCCCTCCTTATTATAAAGATATAGGCCGTCTCTTTGAGGCGGCTTTATCTTTCTCAAATTTCGTGATAAATTGTTATCGAGGCCCCATCGTCTAGTGGCTTAGGACGCATGGTTCTCATCCATGTAACACCGGTTCGACTCCGGTTGGGGCCGCCACGTGTCTCAGGCCTTTTATAGGCCCCCCTTTTTTATTACAATAGATTAATGGTCGATGAATTAAAATTCATCTTTATCTTCATTTTTATTTCATAAAAATTTGATGGCAGAAGTTTTCTGGCACAATTTATCCCGGGAAGAAACGATTAAAATATTAAGGACCGATACTGAAAAAGGATTGGGAGAAAAAGACGTTCTGCTCCGGCAATTGGAATTCGGAAAAAATAAAATCCCTGAAGAAAAATCTCTTTCCGAATTGACAATACTGTTTGAACAATTTAAAAGTCCTCTGATTTATATTTTAATCATCGCCGGGATCATCACCCTCGTATTGAAAGAATTCGGCGACAGCATCGTGATTTTCGGAGCGGTTGTCCTGAATACCGTTGTCGGTTATTTTCAGGAAAGCAAGGCATCGAAAAGTCTCCAGGAACTGAAAAAAATCGTCAGGCATACTGCCCAGGTAATAAGAGAAGGCGAGGGGAAACTTATCGACTCTGCGGAAATAGTCCCCGGAGATATTTTTATTTTGAATTCGGGAGACAAGGTGCCGGCCGATGGAAGAGTAATTGAAAGTCATAATTTGAAGATTAATGAAATGGCCTTGAGCGGTGAATGGCTGGCCGCCAAAAAGGATCCCAATCTGTCAGCCAAAGACACTCCCTTAGCCGACAGAGATAATATGGTTTATATGGGCACGATTATTGAAGACGGGAAAGGAAAGGCGGTAGTAACGGAAACAGGCTTTCATACGGAAATCGGAAAAGTGGCAGAAATGTTGAGGGAAACAAAGGAGGAAAAAACTCCTCTGCAAAAGAAATTGGCAAATTTCAGCAAGATTATCGGCGGCCTCGTTGCGCTAATAGCAGTGTTTATTTTTGTCGAGGGAGTAGTTACGGGCAATAGTTTTCTGGAAATGTTCACCACCGCGGTAGCTGTGGCCGTAGCTGCCATACCCGAAGGCCTGCCCGTGGCCATGACGGTTATTTTGGCCCTGGGCATGCAGAGAATTCTAAAAAGGAAAGGGCTTGTAAGAAAGTTAAGTTCTGCCGAAACCCTGGGCTCGACCTCAATAATTGCCACCGATAAAACCGGCACCCTGACCGAGGGAAAAATGAAAGTGGCCGATGTTATAGCTCCCTCAAAAGAACTTGCTCTAAAAATAGCGGTCCTATGTTCGGAGGCTTTCATTGAAAATCCGGGAGAAGAAAAAGAAAAAATGATTTTAAGGGGCAGGCCCACGGAAAGAGCGCTGGTCCTTGCCGGGGTTGATGAGGGCATCTTTAAAAATAAACTTGAGGAAAAAGAAAAGAAGATTGATGAAATGCCCTTTGATCCGATTCACAAATATTCTGCCGCCTTGTATCAAACCTCCAAAACAGAATTCACTTTGTATGTTCTGGGCGCGCCGGAAAAACTGATGGACATTTCCGATTTAAAGAAAAATGAAAGAGAAAAGTTGGAAGCGGAACTGGAAAAATTGGCTCAGAAAGGGTTAAGAGTAATCGCCACCGCCCAAAGAAAGATAAGATGGAAGGAAGACGCCCTGCCCTCGATTGAAAAACTCGCCAACAACCTGAAATTCTACGGATTTATTACCCTGAAAGACCCTGTCAGGCAAGAAGCCAAATCGGCCATAAGGCTCTGCAGGCGGGCCGGGATGAGGCCGATTATCGTTACCGGCGACCATAAGTTAACCGCCAAAGCCGTAGCCGAAGAATTGGGTTTTAAAATAAAAGCGGAAAACATTTTAGAGGGGAAGGACTTGGATTTGTTATCGGAAAAAGAATTTGCTGAAATTCTTCCTAAAATCAAGATTTATGCCAGAGTTGAACCAAAGCACAAAATGAGGATAATTGCAGCCTGGCAAGAAAGGGGAGAAGTGGTGGCAATGACGGGGGACGGCATAAATGATGCGCCCGCCCTGAAAAAGGCGGATATAGGAGTAGCCCTGGGTTCCGGGACCGAGGTGGCTAAGGAAACCTCCGATTTGATTCTTTTGAATGACAGTTTCAGTATCATTGTGGCGGCAGTAGAGGAAGGAAGAGCTGTTTTGGATAATATCCGGAAGGTCATTACTTATCTGCTCTCTGACAGTTTCTCGGAAATAATCCTCATTACCGGGGCACTTGTTGCCGGATTCCCTCTGCCCGTTTTGCCTGCCCAGATCTTATGGGTCAACTTGATAGAAGACGGACTGCCCGATATTTCCCTTGCTTTTGAACCCAAGGAAAAAGACCTGATATCGCAAAAACCCCAGGACAGCAAAAGGCCTCTTTTGACAAAAGAAATGAAAACGATAATTTTCGTTATCGGCATCCTGACGGATTTGATGCTTCTGGGATTGTTTTTCTGGCTTCTGAACAAAAGCCATGACATTTCTTACGTTAGAACCATGGTTTTTGCCGGACTGGCCATCAACTCTTTATTCTATGTCTTTTCCTGCAGGAGCTTGAGGAACAATATCTGGAAAGTGAACCCTTTTTCAAATAAGTTTTTATTGGCAGCGGTTTTCATCGGATTTGCAATGCTTGTTCTGGCAATTTACGTTCCCGCGCTGCAAACCCTGTTAAAGACGGTTTCTCTCGATTTGAATGATTGGCTTATTCTCTTTGGCCTGGGATTTGCTAATGTTATTTTAATTGAGGCCGCAAAGTGGTATTTTATCGCTAAGCACCAAACATCATGACTTTCTTTTATATTTTTGTCTTCATAGCGTCCTGTGCCTTGCTTTTCTGGGCGGGAAGTTTGTTGATTTCTGCCCTGGTCAGGATTGCTAAATACTTGGAATGGCGGGAATTTGTCGTCGCCTTCATCATCGTTGCCATTGCCACTTCCATACCTAATCTTTTTGTCGGGATTACCGCCGCACTTCACGGAATTCCTCAATTGTCTTTTGGCGATATTGTCGGCGGAAACCTTTTTGACTTAACCGTGGCCGTGGCCTTGGCTACTCTTTTGGCCAAAGGCATACCGGCAGAAAGCAAGATGGTGCAGACTTCAGCCCTATTTACCATGTTTGTGGCCATATTGCCCTTAATCTTGTTGCTTGACGGAGTTCTGGGCAGGGGAGACGGCATAGTTTTGCTTTCGGTCTTTTTCTTTTATATTTTATGGCTTTTCTCAAAAAAGGAGCGGTTCACCAAAATATACGACGGCCCCAAGGTTTCCATTTTCAAAGAATTCAAAGTTTTCATCAAAAACCTGGCAAAAGTATTGGGGGGATTGCTGTTTTTACTGGTGGCGGCCGAAGGGATAGTCAGATCCGCCTTTTATTTTTCCCAGACATTTGATTTGCCCCTGGGCCTGGTGGGTATTTTAATTGTTGGCGTGGGAAGCGCGCTTCCTGAAACTTATTTTGTCATAATTGCAGCAAAAAAATTACAGACCTGGATGATTTTGGGCAATCTCATGGGTTCGGTAATCATTATTTCCACTTTTGTCCTGGGAATTGTCGCTTTGATTCATCCTATAGAAATTCCCGATTTCTCTCCCTTTGCCATCGCCAGGTTGTTCCTGGTGGCTGCGGCGCTTCTTTTCTTTTTCTGCGTAAAAACCGATCAGAAAGTCACCCGAAAAGAAGCTATCTTTCTCCTTCTGATTTACATTATTTTCTTTGCGGTTGAAATTTTAACTTACTAATGCTAAAATATTTTTATATTCAATGAATGATTTTAATCTTCTTATTGTCCTGGTTGTGGTTTTGGTGGGAGGCGCACTGGCTTTTCTTTTTTTAAAAAAATCAAAGACGGACGAGAAACAGTCGGATTCAATAAAAGATCTTGAAAGGAGAATAACCGACCTGATGATCAGCCAGTTGAAGGAAATCCGAGACAGCCAAACCGGGGTGTCAAAACAGATGCACGAACAGATCTTTTCTTTCACCAAGGAAGCAACCCAGATAAGAGAGGAAATAAAACAGATGCAGGAAAGCGTGAAAGATGTTTCCTCTTTCCAGGAAATTTTCAAGTCGCCCAAATTAAGGGGCCAGTGGGGAGAAGCATCTCTGGAACACATTCTCTCCCAGCATTTTCCCGAGGAACTTTACAAGAGACAATATCTCTTTTCGTCTGGAGAGCAGGTAGACGCCGCATTGGCTCTTCCCAATGGCAGGGTGCTTCCTATAGACTCAAAATTCCCTTCGGAAAACTTCAGTAAAATGATAGAAGCCGGCGACGGAGACAACGGAGAAAGGGAATTGTTCAAGAAGAAATTCATTGAGGACATAAAGGGGCATATTGATAAAATCGCCTCAAAGTATATAATACCCTCTGAATCAACAGTTGAGTTCGCCTTAATGTACATTCCGGCCGAAGCCATTTACTACGAGATAGTCAATAATCTGAGCAAGGACTTCGATCTGGGGGGCTACGCCATGGCAAAGAAAGTGGTCATGACCTCGCCCAACACGATTTATTTGACATTAAGGACGATCGAACACTGGTTCAAAGACACCCAGATTTCCCGCCAAACCCAGGAAATTTTAAAAAGATTGGACAGGGTTCAGCAGGACGCGGGAAAGTTGATGCAGGATTTCCGGAAACTGGGGTCGCATCTGAGAAACGCCATGTCTTCTTACGACAGTTCGGAAAAGCGCCTCAGTATGTTTTCTGACAAAGTCGAAAGGTTAAAAGAGTTCAAAGAGGTTAAAAAATTAAAATAATATGTTAGCCATAATAAAAACCGGAGGAAAGCAATATCTTGTTTCCCCGGGCAATAAAATAAAAATCGAGAAAATAGATAAAAAAGCGGGGAGCGAGATTGTCTTCCACGAGGTTTTACTGCTGGAAAAAAATAAGAAAACGGAAATAGGCATGCCTTTTATCAAGGGCGCCAAAGTGTCAGCCAAGGTAGTATCACAGGGAAGGGGGAAGAAGGTGATTGTTTTCAAACACAAGGCGAAGAAACGGGAAAAAACAAAAAAAGGCCACAGACAGGCCTATACCGAAGTAGAAATAACAAAGATAGAAACGGCAGCGGAAAAATAGAATTATTTTCGGCTTTCAAAAGCGGAGGACAAAGTTTCATCGTCCGCGTATTCCAGCTCCGAGCCCTTGGGCAATCCCCGGCCAAGCCGGGTGATTTTTTTCCCCGAGGATTTAAGAGCCCTTTCCAGATAGAGAGAGGTTGCTTCTCCCTCGGTCGTTGAATTCGTGGCGATGATTATTTCTTTTACCTGAGGATCTTTCATTCTTTTTAAAAGCTCCTCGGTTTTTATTTTCTTGATGTCGTCTTTCTTGAGAGAGGAGAGCGTGCCGCCAAGAATAAAATAAAGCCCTTTGTATTTGTTGATTTTTTCGATTGAGTTCAGGTCCGTTTCTTTCTCGACTATGCAGACCAAGGACTTGTCGCGGCCGGGATTCTGGCAAATTTCGCAAAGTTCTCCTTCTCCCTCGAAGGGATTGAAGCATGAATTACACACCTTGACGTTGTTTTTAAGGCTGGAAATCGCGGAAACCAGACTTTCAATTTCTTCTTTCGGTAATCTTAATAAATAAAAAACAAAGCGGGATGCGGTTCTGGGTCCCACTGTCGGGAATTTTGAGAAGATTTTGATAAGTTTTTCAATTAAAGGAGAGTGCATTTAATCTTCGCTTTCAGAGTAATATCCCTTTTCTAAGTTCCTGAAGGCAACCCGGGTTTCGTCAAAGTACAATTCCACCTTGCCCA
>Ga0268279_1001116_pt1 | contig 15554 bp, 11 predicted proteins | sample saktaG_6_FD_190142 | JGI IMG/M metagenome (GOLD analysis project Ga0268279, IMG submission 190142) | Saline water microbial communities from Sakinaw Lake, British Columbia, Canada - sak_2010_1_5_80m | ecosystem: Environmental > Aquatic > Non-marine Saline and Alkaline > Saline ...
CATCAGGGGTCAGTAGCAACCTAATCACCCGTTGTGCAGATGTAGCGTTAAAAGAACGTAGAACATGTATTCTCCTGCTCAGGGAGAATCCACTCTCACGAATTCATATGCGAAATATGATAGAGGCATATGATGCAGGAGCGACAATTATGATGGCAAACCCCCCCTTTTACCACCACCCGGAGACAATTGCAGATCTTGTTGATGCAGTAATAGCACGAATTCTTGATCACCTCGGTGTGAACCATTCGATATCAGAACGATGGAGTGGATTTGATGCGTGATTTTATTGAAAAAATGCGAGAAATCGGCTGTGTGAGAGATATTGACGAGCCAGTCTCATCAGAATTCGAAGGACCAAAGCGTGCTGCAACAACCACTGACATCCTCTGTTTCCATGCTTTTGGAAAAGACAAGGCAGAAGCAGTAATGAATGTCACGGCAACACGCGAGGCACTTGCAACGGCGTTATCTGTACCGGTAGAGACCATGGTACCGACACTGGCACAAACCCCTTATACCGGACTCGTTATTGATGATGGAGATCTGAGAACCGGTCCTGTTGATCTTGATGCTATCCCGATAATGAAACATTATCCCCTCGATGCAGGCCCGTATCTGACTGCAGGTATTGTCTTTTCACGATATGGTGATACTGAAAATGCTTCCATTCACCGGATGCTCAAAACTGGCAGAGACCGATTGACAGGCAGGCTCGTAGAAGGACGACATACCCATACTCTTTTAAAACAGGCATGTGCAGACGGCGAGCGGCTCCCGATAGGTATTACCATTGGGACACATCCTCTGGTAACCTTTGCCTGTTGCAGCAGGGTTCCTCCCAACATGGAACTCCCTTTTGCAGCTGCACTGTTGGGGGGAGAGATAGCAGTCAGGACACTCTCAAACGGGGTTATGGTACCTGATGCCGAAATTGTTCTTGAAGGGTACATTGGGGAGGAAATTGATGACGAAGGACCATTTGTTGATATTACCGGGACCTATGATCCAGTACGCAAACAGCCGGTGATACAATTGACCGGGATGCATACAAAGCCACATCCAGTCTATCATGGTATCCTTCCCGGAGGGGATGAACACAAAATCCTCATGGGAACCCCGTATGAACCACTGATTTTTCGATCGGTCAGTCAGGTTACCGGTGTTAAGGATGTCGTTTTAACCCGTGGAGGATGTGGATATCTCCACGGAATTGTGCAGATCTCAAAACGAACAGAAGGAGATGGAAAAAATGCAATTATGGCAGCATTTGCAGCACATACCTCTCTGAAACACGTGGTAGTTGTGGATACAGATATCAATCCGGCAGATCCTCTGGATGTAGAGTATGCCATCGCAACACGGGTACGAGCAGACCGGGATCTGATGGTGATATCAGGTGTCAGGGGTTCTTCACTTGATCCTATGCGAATGGGTGACGGGATGAATGTCAAGATGGGAATAGATGCGACCATGGAACTTGGGCGTGAGGATGAGTGCATCAGGGCAACCTGGGAATGATACTGCTATCAGTATCTCCTCTTTTCTACACATGCCAAAACAGCATATAGTACTTCACAGATAAGGTGAGCATCAATGTATTTAACGAAGGATGAAGAGGCAATTCTTCTCGGTGAACAGGGAGAGACCAGACAACAACTAATGGAAATCCTTGTTGCGGTGGGAACGGTCTTTGGAGCGGAAAAGATGGTTCCTATATGCAGTGCCCAGATATCAGGTGCCTCATACAAAACCATTGGCAGCTGGGGACTTTCATGGCTGTCAAATCTCGACGCTACTGCGACAGTTCCGGCAGTTCTTAATCCCATCGGCATGGATCGTATCAGGTACAGGGAATTATTAATCTCTGATGATTTTGCAGAGAAACAGCTCGCGGTTGTCAGTGCATATGAACGGCTCGGGATACAGCTTGCCTGTACCTGTACTCCCTACTATATCAGGGAGACCAGGTATGGAGAACATCTGGCATGGTCTGAGTCATCAGCAGTCAGTTATGCAAATTCAGTCATCGGTGCCCGTACAAACCGTGAAGGTGGTCCTTCTGCTCTCGCTGCCGCAATCATAGGAAAGACCCCGGCATATGGCCTTCACTGTGAAGAGAACCGGATTCCGGAACTGACAATATCTATTGAAAATGCACCGGAATCTGTAGATCAGGCCTGGTATGGTGCCCTTGGATTTCTCGCTGGAAAAGAAGCCGGGGCAAAAATTCCTCTCTTTACCGGTATCATACCTGCCGATGATGAGTTAAAAGGACTCGGGGCAGCGATGGCAGCAACCGGTGCAGTAGCACTCTACCATGTTGCCGGGGTAACACCTGAAGCACGTCGTCATGCATACAGTACAAAGGGGACTGACATCATTACTATCGATGCAAAAGATGTTTTTGCAGTCTTTACTGATGCTGACATTGATGCAGTTGCAATCGGATGTCCTCACTGTTCAGTCAGAGAACTGCAAAATCTGGCCTCTCTGCTCAAAGGCAAAGAGGTTATCAAGCCATTCTATATCTTTGCTGCCCGTGCCGTGATTGAATCGGTACAACCACTCGTCAGACAGATAGAAGAGAGCGGGGCATTGGTCTTTGCTGACACCTGTATGGTGGTCTCACCTGCAATGGAGCGGTTTGACAGGATCATGGTGAATAGTGGAAAAGCTCTCTCCTATATACCAAATATGTGCGGCGCTGCTGCCAGAATCGGCACGCTGCCAGAGTGTGTGCAGGAAGCAACTAAAAGGGAATGATATGGAACTGAATGCAGATCTGGTTATCTGACTACCATAACCGGCTGGGAGATCTCACCTGAAATTTTTTCGGTAAGTGATCCTAAATGAGACCGGCCTTTCTTGCCAAATGCTCCCATCACCACAAGATCATATGCTTCTGTTCCTGTCTCCTGTATAATCACCTCCTGAACTTCGCCCTCGATAATCTTCATCGAACACGGGATCTTCTCCTTGGTAAACAGGGTAACAAGATGGTGTAATTCATCAAGCATGGTTTTACGCATTTCGCGCCATATCTGCTCCTCATGTTGTGTGACAGAGTCACAAATACCATTTTTTGAATACACATTAAAAGCAATCATTTTGGCGGTATGGCGATCCAAAACCCCAAGGAATGTTACCTCTATCTTCTTTTTTTTGCCAATCTCCATCACCTGATGAGCTGCTTTGTGACTCCCTCCTGAACCATCAATGAGTGTTAATATCTTCATGTATAATCATTCCATATTTTTTCGTACTGCCTGCTGACAATTATCATGCCTGTACAACCCGGTGAGATGACAAATGGGTAACGCTGGTTATTGAAATCTGCACACGTGATGTGTACCATCAATTATATGCACATCAGAGGAATTTTTTTTATTATATATCATAGTACCGAAAGATAAGATGTTTCCCTGGCAGGTAAAAAAACTGCTGTGATATTCCTCATCATAGTATCAAAACGTTCTAAAAAATGGGTTATACTGAGTTATAGCCAGGTTGGTATTATTTCATAGAACGGATATATGCAGTGATTTGTTTACAGAACATTCTGATTTGGTATGGTTGATGAAAAATAATCAGATAAAGGCACCAGATAGGATACACCACTGCGAACGCAATGATACACCTTTTCCAGTGCAAAACAATTTCAATTCACTAGTGGCGAGAAAAAACGTGCCATGCACCCTGCCAAGTCTCCCATCCAGTTTATCCTATACTACTTATGTAACTTCTTTTGAAAGATAAGATACAACAAGTTATACAGCGAGTATTCTTACAGATCTTTTTACATCCGATGAAAATGCATAGATTTGTATAGTTCTTCACAGTTTCAGTCATTGTCCACAATAGAATCAGATAGATAGCAACCAGGAGTACCGTGGCGGTATAGCCGATGGATACAGAAAAAAATGGATACACAAAGCGTAGATACGTTTTATGATATCTTGCAGATATCTCAGGATGCCACTGATAAAGAGATACAACAGGCGTACCGTCGTCTCGCTAAGATTCTGCATCCTGATGTCTGTCGTTCTCCTGAAGCTGAAGAACTCTTTAAGGAATTAAATGAAGCATACTCTGTAATATCGAATCCACAGAAACGAATGCTGTATGATGCAACGTTACGAACCGGAGAAGATTATCATACCAGATTGCAGGAGGATTCTCGCGGTGAGAGATGGTATAATGAACGATACAAGGATCCCACGACCTGGTACTATAAAGACAGGTCAACCTACCATAAAAATGCTAAAAATCCACCACATTATGCAAAATCTGGAAATAAAGATTTTAAAATACCACGATGGGGACAAATTCTGCTCTTCTGGCTGACCCTTGCCATGGCAGCAGCCATCATTTCCCAGTTGCTTATTCTACCACTCGTGAATAATTATTACCAGGAAGAAGCTCTGATTGCACGTGAGAAAGGGGATACAATGTTTGGAGAAGGTGAGTATCTCCTTGCCATCCAATATTATACTGGATATTTAGCGATTTTCCCTGATGACGAAGATATCTGGTTCCAAAAAGGAGAGTCTGAGATGAGGAAAGGTGATGATCTGAGTAATCTTAATAAACCACGAGACGCTCTTGCATATTATTACAATGCTGCATCATCTTTTTTACAGGCATACCAATATTCCGGGGGGGATGTAAAACCATTACGCCGCGCAGGAGAACTTTTTTTCCAGATGGAGGATTGGATTCATGCTGAAGAGATATATGTAACTATTATCTCACAAACCACTAATGATGAAGATGCTGCAATAAAATTAAAGGAAATAAAACTGAGAAAAGCAGGTTTTTTTTGAGGGAAAGAATGGAATGAATGTTGGTTATTGGAGTAATTATACATCAACACATCAGACCCTTCTTTTATCGTTAAAAAAATACCCAAGGACATAAAAGTTAGATATTTTCAGCTTTTAAGATAAAACAGGGGTTTACATAAATTTTTACCTGATATGTCATTGAATACCAAAAGAATAATTATTCTGTCAGATACGAAACAAAATTGCGTGGAGCAACAATAATGGAAATATCACCACGGATGGAAGAGTACTATGCACGACTCAATACAGGTCTTACCGCTGCAATTGCAGTTGCACAGCAAGCGCGGAGAGTCGGTATTGACCCATCAACCGATGTTGAAATTCCCATTGCAAATGACCTCGCAGACCGGGTTGAGGCCCAAGTGGGAATTATCGGTGTAGCTGCCAGGATTCGTGAGCTTGAGGCAGAGATGTCGCGTGAAGAGGCATCACTTAGGATTGGTGATGATTTTGTTGCCCGGATGTTTGGTGAGGAGTCACCAGAGGAGATCCTTGATCATGCCATCAGGACATCCATGGCATTGTTAACAGAAGGTGTTGTATCCGCACCAATTGAGGGTATAGCAAAGATTGCTCTTGCCAAAAATGATGACGGAACAAATTATCTAAAGATCTATTATGCCGGTCCTATCAGAAGTGCAGGTGGAACTGCACAGGCATTATCAGTACTTGTCGGAGATTATGTCCGCCGGCTTCTTAAAATAAACCGATATATCCCGCGGGAAGAAGAGATAGAACGCTATATCGAAGAAATACGTCAGTATAACTCGATAATGAGCCTTCAGTACCTGCCTTCCAAAGAAGAAATTCGTCTCATTATCACCAACTGCCCGGTCTGCATAGACGGGGAACCGACCGAGAAAGAGGAAGTATCAGGATACCGGAATCTCGAGCGTGTGGAGACCAATGTGGTCAGGGGAGGTATGGCACTGGTAATCGCAGAAGGTCTTGCATTAAAGGCTCCGAAAGTCCAGAAAAACGTGAAAAAGATGAAAATGGACGGGTGGGACTGGCTCGAGGATATTATTCATGTCACAGCTGGTGGAGATGATGAAGGACCCGAGTCAGGAATTGCGCCAAAAGATAAGTTCCTTCGTGATCTTATCGGGGGAAGGCCAGTCTTCTCTTATCCGATGCGTCCAGGCGGGTTCCGGCTGCGATATGGCCGTTCCCGGAATACCGGGCTCGCTGCCGGAGGCTTGAATCCGGCATCACTGCATATCCTTGGAGATTTTCTAGCAGTTGGAACACAACTCAAGACCGAACGGCCAGGAAAAGCCGCAGGAGTGGCTCCGGTAGATACCATTGAGGGGCCAACCGTCAGGCTCATTAATGGTGATGTTGTGAGGGTGCATACCGCACAGGAAGCAAAAAAACTCCACGGACTCGTGAGTTATATCATCGATGTTGGTGAGATACTTATCAGTTATGGCGAATTTATGGAGAATAACCATATTCTCGTTCCACCCGCCTACTGTGAGGAATGGTGGCTTTTAGAAGGAGGTCCACGTCATCCCGATAATGAAGAGGAAGCTATCTCCTTTGCTGAAGAGGGGGCATATCTTCATCCGGAATATACACTCCTGTTCGATGATCTCACTCCTGACCAGATCCGATACCTTGCCTCTTATATCAGAACCACAGGTACATTGCATGAAAGGATACTTTCGATACCAGTTGATCCAAAGATAAAGGATCTCCTCGAGATTCTGCTCCTGCCACACCAGGTACGGGAAGGGATGTATAAAATCCCGCAATGGAGGGTTTTTGTTCGATGTCTTGGACTGAATCAGGATCTTTCACAATCTCCTGCATGGCTTGACACACTACCTGCAGATCCGCTCGAAATGGTAATGCACCTATCAGGTTTTCTGATGCGTTCAAAGGCAGGTACACGGATTGGCGGACGAATGGGACGTCCGGGAAAATCAAAACCACGGGAGATGAAACCTGCACCTCACGTACTCTTTCCGGTTGGTGAGACCGGGGGATCACGCCGTTCACTCCAGGAATCAGCAAAATATGCATATGTTGCGAATAAAGATGGTGGAGTCGTAACCCTCGTTATGGGGGTTAGGCGTTGTCCAGAGTGTCGTGAAGAGTCATATCAGAACACCTGCCAACAGTGTGGCACCCATACAACCCCCGTCTTTTCCTGTCCCCGATGTAACCGCGAAGAGACAGGTGCAGTCTGTTCGCAGTGCGGTGCACCGCTTGTCTGCTCACGTGAGTACTCAGTCAATATAAAACAGGAACTCATCAATGCCTTTGAACGCCTCGGGATACGGGACCGGGACATCCCCCTGGTCAAAGGTGTCAAGGGACTGATATCAAAAGAAAAGCCTGTTGAGATGCTCGAGAAGGGTATACTCCGATCCCTTAATAGTCTCTGGGTCTTTAAAGACGGGACCGTCAGGTTCGATATGATAGATATGCCTCTAACCCATTTTCGGCCCCGCGAGGTTGGTGTGAGTATACAACGACTATCAGAGATAGGATACACCTATGACATCTATGGAAAAGAACTGACTGACTCATCCCAGATCCTTGAGTTACCTCCACAGGATATTCTCATATCTGAAGGGTGTGCAGACTATCTCATCAGAGTTGCCACGTTTCTTGATAAGCTCCTTTCAGACGTCTATCATCTTCCCCCCTTTTATTGTATTGAGAATCGGGAGGAACTGGTTGGCCACCTCGTGATAGGACTTGCCCCTCATACCAGTGCCGGCGTACTAGCCCGGATTGTCGGATATTCAAAGGCTAATGTGGGATATGGTCATCCTTTCTTCCATGCTGCAAAACGCAGGAACTGTTTTTTTGGAGACACCTCCATTGAGGTATATGATACAGGAGGGATTCGAAACGTTCCGGTTCGTGAATTTGTCCTTAGTCTCTTTGATCTCAATAATGCAGGTAATGATATATGTGGGACATACTACTCTGACCCGGCAACTCCTGCATATGCCCGTAGCATAGATACCGCAGGTGTTCCTCATATCAGAAAGGTGACCTCGGTATCAGTCCATCCGGCTCCGACAAACCTTATCAGGATCACGAGTGCCCGGGGAAAAGAACTTCTCGTGACCCCTGACCATGCTATGCTTCTCTGGGATCTCACCTATCTCCGAAAGATACGGGCTCTTGAGCTTTGTATTGGAGATCCAGTGCCTATCTGGGAAGGGGGAGTGGTATTATCAGACAGGATAACAGAGATTGAGTATGTTCCTGCACCTGAACCCCTGGTATATTGTCTGACTGTTGAGGTGGATCACACGGTTGTGGCCAATAACATTTTTTGCGGCCAGTGTGATGGTGATGAAGACTGCGTGATGCTTTTATTAGACGGGTTTATGAACTTTTCACGGTCTTTTCTCCCTGAAACCAGGGGTGGAACCATGGATGCTCCGCTTGTTCTCTCCAGCAGAATTGATCCTAATGAGATTGACAAAGAAAGCCATAATGTAGATGTCTGTGCCGGCTATCCACTCGAACTGTACCAAAAATCACTTTTATATGCTCATCCCAGAGATGTGGAACCACTCATCGATCGGGTTGAGCAGCGCTTAGGAAAACCAAGCCAGGTTGAAGGATTTTTCTTTACACATGATACAAGTGATATATCTGCAGGTCCTCTCAACACCATGTATACCCAGTTAAAGTCGATGCTGGACAAACTCGAATGCGAGCTGGATCTTGCACGAAAGATCCGTGCTGTTGATGCTGATGATGTCGCAGAACGGGTGCTTCAGACACACTTTATCAGAGATCTCCAGGGGAATCTCAACGCCTTCTCAAAACAGAAGTTCAGGTGTACAAAGTGTAACACATCATACCGGCGGATGCCACTTATCGGGAAATGCACCGTTTGCGGAAGCAACATTATTCCAACCGTTCATGAGGGATCAGTCAAGAAATACCTGCAGATGTCACGAGACATCTGTACTAATTACGCTATTTCTGAATATACCCGTCAGCGGGTCGAGGTTATTGAGATGAATATCGAATCAACCTTTGGAGAAGAGAAGGTTGAACAGCTCGGACTTGCCGATTTTTTGTGAATGATAAAAAAGAATGGGATTTATCCAGCCAGATATTATCTTTTGGACCAATAGAATCCTTTATTTTTGAAATCTTATCAATACCCCGGGTCTTTGTATAGTGTTTTTTGTTCCAGTTATTCTCTGTTATTAGTTGAGAGAGAAACAGATATTTACCTGTACGGTGTTCCACAAGCAGGATAATAAAATATCAATCCTGTTTCCGAATGCCTCATTACCCGGCATGCCCTATATACCCGGTATGACTGAAATTGAGATCAATAAAGAATTCAAACCAGAGCCGAATTTTAAAACGTATCTCTTCATCAGTGTGCTGATATTGTTCGCCTTTATAGCACTATTCATGCTTGTGCTGGGATGGGCAGTTACTGAAGATATGACAGGAGTGACAGGGGCGGCAGTTATCCTTCTTGTTCTTCTCGTCCTTTTAGTTATATGGGTGCCTTTCTACTATGCTTCAGTGATATATCTCCTGACAGGAAACGAGATGAACTGGGCACGGGGTGTTTTATGGAAACAGACCGGCATTGTTCCATATAACCGGATTACCAATGTTGATATTGTCCAGGGGCCGCTCATGAGGATTTTTCATCTCTCAAATCTCCGGATACAGACGGCAGGGTACTCGGGAAATCAGATGGCTGAGATCCGAATCCAGGGCATCAGAGAGCCCAGACCCTTACGGGATCTCATCATGGGGTTTGTCCATGCAGGTGATGCGGTAGCGGCAACGACCGGTGCAGATATCAGACATACCCAAAAGCGGGAGGAACCGGAATTTTCTGACATGCTAACTGAACTGATAGCAATTCGCACCCTTCTTGAGCAGATAGAACGGAAAATCTGATACCAGTTCTCTCACCTTTTTTTTCGAAATTAGATATCTATATCGTGATTTCATGTGTAATCTGGCTTAAAGAATCACCAGGGTCATTGAGACCCTTTTTTAATTCTACAGAGAACCGATGATAATGCAAATCTATACCTGTTCTCATACAGATGAAAAGATATGCAACTGTATCCTCTGGCCATAGTTGTGAGCCTTATCCTCCTTGTCCCGGTCGTCAGTCTCGCCGGTACTCCTTCCGGTCTTGATAATATCACACTCAATGCTGCTTCTCTCAGCAATACTACGCTTACTGTCGATCTCTCAGTCTCTAATGATGAAGCTACAGTCCATGATACTCAGTATATTGCACTGTATCTCTGTGATGAGCAGGGAAACACAAAAGAAGCACGGTTTGTCAGCTGGACACTTGCTTTCCTACTTGCCCCGGGTGAGAGCAATGATATGGTGCTAGAAGCTCCCCTGCCTCCGGGATTAGAACCGGGATTGTACTATGTCTATGCAGTAACCTCCCCAACCGATACGTTTCCTGGATCAAAACCCGGTATTATGTATGATGCAAAACCTGTACAGATCTATGACTACACAAAAAACATCCCCCTCCTTACCGGCGGCTATTCTGTCCGGGCCAGACAGACTGATTCAGGGAGTGAACCCCAATTTGCCATTACCAATGTCAGTATACAGGATAATAAAAGACAGTTTATTCCAGGTGAAGAGATTGCTATTACGGTTATCCTGACACGCAGGGGTAGTACTGGTTCTGACAGAGAAATACCCATTACAACCTGGCTGGGAAATTATGCACTTATTCCTAAGAATGCTATTGTGTCAGTGCCTGATACAGATGAACCAGTCTCTGATACCCTGACCTATCAGATTCCTGATGCGCTGATGCCAGGTGAGTATACCCTTGCTACTGCTCCCGGAACCAGCGGATCTGATACCAGTTCTCTTACAAAGACTCTGCCACTCCTTCTGTACAGACCAAGTGAGCGCCCGGTTCCTGCTTATTGTGGAGCTGATGCCCTCAATTACAAGATGATATCTGTCACAGCAGTATCATAACGCTGTTCTCTGGATGGATACTATCAGATATACAATGCTTCAACATTTTTCGTAGCTATAACAACCTATTAGTTCCTTTTTTGCATATTGTACTATAATGATCTGTTGCAAAAGCAACAACTGAGGTCTTTTATGAATCAAAACATGAACCTGTATTTTGTGCTTCTCCTTGCCGGATGTATGCTTGGGTGTATCTTCACCCCTGCAACAGCATCTTATGGAGAACTTGAGATGGTATACCATGATGTGACGATCGGGGAGGAGAATACTCTTCTCAACCTGGATGTAACCGTAAACAACATCGGTGAAGAAGAGAGTGAATATTGCCTTTTAGACATCTTTGCATCCCCATCTCCTGACACCACCATAGATGCTGCATTTCTTGGATGGGCTTACATTCCACCCATGCAGGTCGGAGAGAGTAAGGATTATCAGATACAGATGAGCATGCCATCTGATCTTACAGAAGGAGAGTTTTATCCAACAGCGATGATTGCCTGTTATGACCTTACTGTCTCATATCCTGAACAGATGCTGATGAGCCCGGGTCCTGGTATCAGTCTCTATGCTGTATCTGATTCTGATGTCTCATGTGACGGACCGGATTACACTATTACAGATGTATCCATCCCTGATACGCCAACCACCTACACGGATCTTGATAATGTTGATGTGACGGTTACGGTTATTAACAATGGTAATGATGATACCACAACTTCTGTCATCCCTATCCATGCCTATCTTGGTGACCGGGAACTGGGACCTCTTACTGCTGTTATAGAACCGCTAGGTGCCGGGGAAGTAACCTCTGAGAAGCTCGTCTATCTCATCCCTGAATATCTGGCACATGGCTCATATCCACTAACCTTTATTATCGATCCATACCGGGAAAACATTCTTTGTGGCCTATCTGATGATATATTTGAGACCGGAAAAGAGGTCACAATAACAACTAATTAGTCCCTTTTTTTGGTATCGTTTTGTATAGTGTACAGTGATTATCTGTTGCAAAAGTTATAACTAAGGTCTTTTATGAATCAAAACATGAACCTGTATTTTGTGCTTCTTCTTACCGGATGTATACTTGGGTGTTTCTTTACCCCTGCAGCAGCATCTTTTGGAGAACTGGATATTATATACCATGATGTGACGGTCGGAGAGGAGAATACTCTTCTCAAACTGGGTGTAACCGTAAACAACATCGGTGAAGATGAGAGTGAATATTGCCTTTTAGACATCTTTGCATCCCCATCACCTGACACCACCATAGATGCTGCATTCCTTGGATGGGCTTACATTCCGCCCATGCAGGTCGGAGAGAGTAAAGATTATCAGATACAGATGAGTATGCCATCTGATCTTACAGAAGGGGAGTTTTATCCAACAGCGATGATTGCCTGTTATGACCTTACCGTCTCATATCCTGAACAGATGCTGATGAGCCCTGGTTCTGGTATCAGTCTCTATGCTGTATCTGATTCTGATGAATCATGTGATGGACCGGATTATACCATTACTGATGTATCAGTCCCTGTGACACCATCTACCTATAAAGATCTCGATGATTTTGATGTGACGGTTACTGTTACTAACAACGGCAATGATGATACCAGCAGTTCAATCATTCCTATTCATGCCTATCTGGGGGACCGGGAACTGGGACCTCTTACTGCTGTTATAGAACCGCTCGGTGCCGGGGAAGTAACCTCTGAGAAGCTCGTCTATCTCATCCCTGAATATCAGGCACGTGGCTCATATCCCCTGACCTTTATTATCGATCCGTACCAGGAAACCATGCTTTGCAGTCTTTCTGATGATGTTTTTGAGACAGGAAAGGAGATAATCATTGCAGAAGATCTCCCTGATATAGCAGTTAATACACCTGCAACACCAGGATATTTTCCGGCGTATAAAGATGATGCAGAGTGTGCTATCTGTGATCATCTGGTTGATTTTTAACGAAATTGGATGCCAGACTGATTTTTAATCTCTTTTTCTTTTTGGGATAGTATTGCATCGATTTCTTTGATATCCAGATAATTATCTCTTTTAAGTGGAACCATGGCGGTTTTCATACATCCGCATCACAAACAGGTACGCCATCTCATACAGGAAACTGACTGATTGACTAGGAAATTCCCACACCAGCCAAAAGATAGATACCTGACTTTGAAGAAATATATAGGACTCACAATGTGGAGTTGTCTTTTCATTCAGGAGCGAGGGTAGCCAAGTGGTCAAAGGCGTCTGACTCAAGATCAGATCACGCAGGTGTTCGCGGGTTCGACTCCCTCCCCTCGCACTTTTCTTGTTTATCTGATACCTGAACGTATCCGGATCGTATATAAGAACCATGTGTTCTTTCGCAACATTAATGCACTAATCTGATACAGTATGAGTAATGTTTATTCCCTGGTACAGTGTCTTTGTTACCTTTGGATCAGGATGCATCCTGTTGTATCTCTCCCTTCTTGTGTACCGGCAAAAACAGATTGTCGGCCATTCCATTTTCTGGATTATTCTTCTCCTGTATTCTGTCATATGCCTGATCTTTAGCATCAACAGTCTTGGCATCATTATTCCTGATGTCGGTCCCTATCCTGTATCACTGCATCTCTATTGGATCTATTACACCTGTTTTTACTTCCTCCCGGGGGCTATTTTACTTTTTTGCCTGAAATACTGCGGAAAAACAGAATATATCACTCCCACAACAATTATCCTCCTCTCGATAATTCCCACTATTTTTAGCTTTATCAGGTTTGAACAATTCTGGGGATTTTTTCCAGTCCTGTTTCAGCATCTGGAATCAATAGGATTTCTTGAATTTTTCCACATCTTTGTTTATGTTTATCTTTATGGGATCCTTTTCGTTGCGGATATTTTCCTGTTACGACAGTATATGTATGTATCAAAAAAATTCAGGCCACAGATCATTTTCCTGATCATAGGTACTTCAATACCCTTTCTTATCGATATCCTAACAGATGGCAACTACCTTCCAAGTGGGATGGATGTCTCGATTTCAGGATTTTTTCTTGCTTTTGGGGTATTATATTATGAGATGCTGGCATATTCCCCGGTATTCCGGGAGAGGTTCTTCGAGGTAGCAGATACCGGGTTGCTGGTATTAAATGAGAAACAATTAATCCTTGACATGAATCCTGTTGCTGAACACCTCTTAAATATCCCGTTACGGGAAGCTTTTGGGAAAAACCCATCGGAAATTCCAGCTATGCCTCCTGAATTCAGATCTGTGCTGGAACAGGAAACCCTGACCGATTCGCAGCCCCATTTTTCAGTTTCCGGACCGGAAAAAGCCTGGTATAATATATCTGTAAAATGGTTCCCGGAAAAAATCGGTGCTGACGGAGTATACCTTATTATCATTACAGATATCACGAGAAATATTATCCTTGAGAAGGAGGTATCGCGGTATACTATCAGGCAGTACAAAGAGAAAGAGATTACTGCCCGGGAAATTAAATACAGGGAATTTTTCAGATCGAGTAAAGATCCAATCCTCATCCTGTCAGATCGTAAGATAATCGAGTGTAACCAGGCTGCTTTGCAGTTGTTTGGAAAGGAGAGAGATGAGATTATTGGAGAAAATCCGGTTATTTTCTCATCACCGGTTCAGAAAAACCAGGATGATGTGACTGAGAAGTTTCAATACGCAATAGTTAATGCTGCTGCGGGAAACAGAGTTGTCTTTCCCTGGGTTTTTACCTCAAACAAAAAGGATATCGATGCAGAGGTAACCCTTAAGCTACAGATATATTACAATCAGGACGTTGTCGAGATGACTATCAGGGAACTTCCCGGGGCATACAAAAAGTAACCGTTCGTTTCTCATACCGGATTTTAAAAGGACAGGTTTTTCTACCTGACCTATATGAAGCAGGACCAGTGTAATACTCTTGAATAGTCTATTTACCTCTGATTATTTTGTTCAAGGAATTATACATCATCACAAATCCATTCAGCATAGGTTATCCCGATACCATGTGCCAAAATTTTGTTTCCATTGCAGCCTAAGTTTGCCACTTGGTCTAAGAAGGTGCTTCATCCTCCTAAAATCTCCAAAAAAGTCGGCATTGAATTTGACAGTTGGGTTAGATTTGTGAGTGAAATGCGAGTTTTATTGTCCGAATGCCAGTGTCGTCTGAAATCTAAGCCCAAAATGAGGGGATTTTGAAAGATAATTTTCCAAATACCTGGAACTGTCAAATTCTATTCCGCCACAATATGAGGAATTTGAGTGAAGTGGCAAAATTGGGTTGTAAGTGATACATTAGGAAGGTGTCCGAGAATGGCAAATCACTCATTTTGACATGTCAGTTTGGCGTTCATTTGTAAATTAATGCGCATAAATAGCTCCTTTTTCAGAGCTTTTTTGGAAACCCGGAATTCTCGGACCGCCTCCTAGACGACAATAAGATACTTCTTGCTAGAAAAAAGAATAATACACCAACATACATGTCAGCGCAGCAACCGTATCAGATATGTAAACGATGTGTCATGGATACAACAGATCCTGACATATTTTTTGATAAAGAAGGTATTTGTAACCATTGTAGGAAATATGACCAGCTTATTGAGACATATCTTACCCCAAACATTGAACAGGATAATATTACTCCCATATTAAACGCAATACAGAAAGATGGAAAAGGACGCGAATATGATTGTATAATTGGAATAAGCGGAGGGCTTGACAGTAGTTATCTT
>Ga0268279_1001118_pt1 | contig 15547 bp, 19 predicted proteins | sample saktaG_6_FD_190142 | JGI IMG/M metagenome (GOLD analysis project Ga0268279, IMG submission 190142) | Saline water microbial communities from Sakinaw Lake, British Columbia, Canada - sak_2010_1_5_80m | ecosystem: Environmental > Aquatic > Non-marine Saline and Alkaline > Saline ...
AAATTTTACTTCTCAGGGCTTAATATATCTGGGGATACTGGCAATTTCAATCTGGCTGGTTAATGAGGCAATCAATCGAATTCACATGAAAAAGAATTATAAGTTGATGGCCGAGGCTGGAAAGAAAAAGACAAAAATCTAAATAGATTAACGATGATAAAAATCAAAACTCCGGAAGAAATTAGAATAATGGCAGAAGGCGGAAAGATCCTGGCTGACGTAATGTCGGAATTAGAAAAAAAAGTTAAGCCGGGAATTACCACAAAGGAATTAGACGAGCTCGCAGAAGAGCTCATTTTTAAATCCGGAGGAAAATGCTCTTTCAAGGGATACCAGGGGTTTCCTTGTTGCCTTTGCACCTCAGTGAACGAAGAAATTGTCCATGCTGTTCCCTCAAAGAGAATTCTTAAAGAAGGAGATATTATCTCTCTTGATTTGGGTCTTAAGTACAAGGGTTTTCATGCCGACATGGCCGTAACTTTACCGGTGGGCAGGGTCGGAAGGGAGGTTTTGGAGCTGATAAAAGTCACAGAGGAGTCTTTAAAAATAGGAATTGGGGAAGTAAAGCCGGGAAATACTTTTGGCGACATCGGATGGGCCATTCAAAAATACGTTGAATCAAGGGGTTTCGGGGTGATTCGCGAACTCTGCGGCCACGGAATAGGGAAAGAGATTCACGAAGATCCTCAGATTCTCAATTACGGCCGGAAGGGGACGGGACTAAAAATAAAAGAAGGCATGGTTCTCTGTCTGGAACCTATGGTGGCAGTGGGAGACTGGGCCATAGCGAGGACGGATGACGGTCATTGCTTTAAAACGAAAGACGGCTCATTGTCCTGTCATTTCGAACACACAATTGTCGTAACGAAAAATGGCTGTCATATATTGACACAATTAGGTAAACGTAGTATAATATAGACTATAATAAAAGGAAGTAGCTCTTTTTGATATAAAAATACTTGCGAAAAGCAGTCATAGCCAAAAGATACTGATGTCCTTCGGTGTTTCCTGGCTATGACTGCTTAAGCAGTCCGCTGGCAGAAGGAGGAAAACGATGAACACTATCATCGGCGCAGACGCGGCCAAACTGGCTGGTCTGCAAATTGACCTGTTGCAGAAAATCCGCAACGGACAGGTTACCTTGGAGCACTTGGAGTGGTTCAGTAAACTGACCAAGGAGGGGCGTGAGCGGTTTTGCAACGGCGCGGATGCCGTTGGCAAGTCGCGTATCATTACCATCGACCGTACCGCGCCTTTTGACTTGGTAAAGTTTCTGGGTCAAGACTGGGCTATCGATGAGCAGGACGAGCGTTCGCTCGCCCTGACCCAGGTAGATCTTGCCAATGTCCAACTTGAGCATATGCTCAAGAAAAGCGAAAGCCGGATTAAAGGCGAGGAAAAGCTCAAGCGCTTGAAGAAGGCCGGGCACATCCGTTTGGATGCCAAAGTTTTCCAGACGCTCTGGGAAAACCAGGCATTAATTCCCGAGTCCTGGAAAGAAAAAACCGACGGCTGCACGACCTTTATCTTCTTTGACGGCACGGTTCTTCGCTGCCCGGATGGCCGCCGCGACGTTCTCTCTCTGTGCTGGGGCGGTGGTCAGTGGTACTGGAATGGCCGCTGGCTTGGGCGCGACTGGCACGTCTACGGCCCTTCGGCGGTCCTCGCAAGTATCTAGCCCTTTGAACTTCGTTCGTTCGCAAACGTAAATCCCCCAAAAAGACACTATACTTCTTTGGGGGATTTATAATTTTGTGATACAATAATAATGGCAGTAGGCGAATATGCGGAAAGTTACGGCTTTCCGCTGCCGAACCTAGTATTTATACGCTGAGAGTACCTCTGGTCAAGGCTGGGGGTAGAGTGACGTATGAAGGACTTTCAAAAAATAAAGATACTTGGTATAGAGTGTTAAGGCATTTTTGATGCCGAATACGATTCAGCCCGGAGATCGTCATTTGACTTCAAGGGGCGGTGGTGTAGGCGGCATTTTATACATTTCTTCGCAACCCGGATGGCCGCCGCTACGTTCTCTATCTGTACTGGGACGATGGTCAGTGGAACTGGAATTACAACTGGCTTGAGAACGACTGGAACGTCAACAACCCTTCGGCGGTCCTCGCAACCCTCTTTATTTCTCTCTCGGTTTCTTGAGAGAGTTTTGTTTTAGAAGCTGGCCTTGCCAACCGCCAAGCATCTTTCCAATTTCGTCTATTTTTAATGACAAATTTATGTATTTTTTATTATCCAGGGATTTCGTTTCCCAGAGTATCATCAAAAATATTTTGAGAGTGTCTATTTTCCTTATCGCCAAACGCACATAAGGCAGCTTTTCTTCCTTGGGGAGGAAAGCGGCGGTAGATATTGATTCTATGGCGTCAACGAAAAAATTGTCGATTTTTTGCCCAAGAGAGTATCTATGCGTTTTTGGTATAATTGGATAATATTGATACCAAAGCAAATAAGCACTTTTCGCCTTTTGTAAAATTGGCAAAAGCGTTGGGGGGGGGGCTTACTCGCAAAAAATTTTTATGAAAATTCAATTGACTCATAATTTTAAAGACATTGTCAGCTTGGATAATTTATTGGAGGCCTGGAAGGAGTTTTTTAAAGGAAAAAAGAATAAAAAAGACGTTCAGGAATTTTCTTTTCGCTTAATGGACAATATAATATCGCTTCATCGGGACCTCGTTTATCATACCTACAAACACGGGGGCTATCAAGCGTTTAACATTTCCGACCCAAAGCCCAGGAATATCCACAAAGCCAGCGTGCGGGACAGATTGCTTCATCACGCCATTTACCGCAAACTTTACCCGTTTTTTGATAAAACCTTTATTACTGATTCTTTTTCCTGTCGCATTAATAAAGGAACTCACAAAGCGCTGAACAGGTTTCGTTCAGTTACTTTCAAAGTCAGCAAAAACAACACCAAAACCTGCTGGATATTGAAATGCGACATCAGAAAATTTTTTGCCAGCATTGACCACGGTATCCTGATAAATATCCTGCGAAAATACATACCCGATGAAGATGTTTTATGGCTTTTGGGAAAGGTAATAAGCAGTTTTCCAGACCTTGGCCGAAAAACAGGACTGCCTCTCGGTAACCTTACTTCACAACTTTTCGTCAATATCTATATGGATGAGTTTGACCAGTTCGTTAAACACAAGCTGAAAGCGAAACACTACATTAGGTACGCCGACGATTTTGTTTTGCTGTCAGAATATAGAAATTGGCTGGAGGCACAAATTCCGATCATCAACAACTTTCTCCGAAAAGAACTGAAACTCGTTCTGCATCCTCAAAAAGTTTCCCTCAAAACGCTTTCTTCGGGAATTGATTTTATTGGCTGGGTGCATTTCCCAGGTCATAGAGTGCTTCGTACTACTACCAAGAGACGAATGAAAAAGAAAATAGGCACAACTCCAAAGATAGAAACAATTAATTCATATATGGGGCTCTTGAAACACGGCAATACTTATAAGATTAAACGTGAGATGTTACCTTCTTTATTTTTAAATCTCTGATATAATTAAAAAACATGCATCTTTCTGTAATCATTCCCGCTTACAACGAAGAAAAAAGGCTGCCTAGGACTCTTTCTGAAATAGATAAATATCTGAAAAACCAGCCGTACGATTACGAGATTTTGGTGGTGAATGACGGCTCAAGAGACGGGACGGTGGATACGGCGAATAATCTGGCTTCCAGAATTAAGAACTTAAGAGTTACCGGTTACAACCGGAACCAGGGCAAAGGTTTTGCCGTAAGGTTTGGAATGATGGAGGCCAGGGGTGACTTCAGGCTGTTTACCGACGCCGACAATTCCACTTCAATCGACCAGATTGAAAAAATGTGGCCGGAGTTTAAAAAAGGAGCGGACATTGTCATCGGTTCAAGGGACGTTAAGGGAGCCATCCTGGATCCGCCTCAGCCTTGGATACGCCATATACTTCTGGGGGAAGGGTTCAAATTATTCCGTAAATTAGTGGTTGGCCTTTGGAAGATAGAAGATACTCAGTGCGGCTTTAAATGTTTTACCAAAGAGGCTGCCGAGAACATTTTTCCCAAATGCAGGATTTCGCGTTTCGCCTTTGATCCGGAAATCCTGATAATCGGGGAACGGATGGGTTACAAGATAAAAGAAATCCCGGTTTGCTGGAAAAATGATTTGGAGAGCAAGGTTAAATTTAAAAGCATAATCAAAATAGCCCTGGATTTGTTCGTAATCAGGCTAAATTCGTTCAGGGGAGCTTATGGAAAAGCGAAAAAAAAGTAACTTAAAATTTCCCTCGGAATTAAGATTTGATTTAATCAGCAAGGACTGGGTGGTTATCGCTACCGGCAGAGCGAAGAGACCCGAAACTTTCAGGAAAGAGAAGAGAAAAATCGAAGAGGTGCCGCGGGAGCAGTGTCCGTTTTGTAATTTGAAAAACCAGGAAAAATCGGTTTTAATTTTTAACAAAGGAAGAAAGATAACGGTTCAGAAACAGGGGAAACTTCCCGAAGACTGGACAACAATTGTTTTACCCAACAAATATCCGGCTTTTATTCCCTATCATAAGCTGGAAGAAACGCAGGAAGGTAAGTTTTACCAGAAAATGAATGCGGTTGGTTTCCACGAAGTGGTGGTAACCCGAGAGCACGCAAGGTCCCTGGGGCGATTTAAACTGGAGGAAGTAAAGGAACTTTTCGACGTTTACCAGCAGAGATACCTTGATTTGATGGATGAAAATTTCGTTAATCATATTTCCATCTTTCACAATCACGGGTATGAAGCCGGGGCGTCCATGGCTCATCCCCATTCCCAGATTATTACCACTCCCTTGATCGACGTTGATTTGAAGAGAGCGCTTTCCAATTCCGAAAATTATTTCAAAAACACCGAAAAATGCATTTACTGCGAGATGAATAAATGGGAAATAAGGGTCAGGAAAAGAGTCATTTTCGAGAACAAAGAGTTTTTAGTGGTTTCTCCTTTCGCCGCCAAATCCGCTTTCCAGGTTATTATTTCTCCCAAGAAACATCTGTCCTATTTTGAAAGGGCTACGGACAACGAAAAATGGCAATTGTCAGAAGCTTTTTTGGCGGCAATCTCCAAGATTCATAAAGGCCTGGGAGATCCCGCCTATAACTTCTATCTGCACACCGCCCCTTGTGACGGGAAAGAATATCCTTATTATCACTGGCACTGGACAATTCTGCCCAAAACCTCAACCTGGGCCGGGTTTGAGTTGGGGTCAAGAATGGAAATCTCCACCATTGAACCGGAAAAAGCCGCAGAATATTTGAGAAAACAATGAAATATTTAATCGTTGCCAATTGGAAAATGAATCCCGTAAGCTTGGTTGAGGCTGAGCGGAATTTTGAGATTATAAAAAAGGGGGTTAAGGCCGTAAAAAAAGTGGAAACCGTAATTTGTGCACCTTTTGTTTTTTTATCTGCCCTAAAACCGACAAATTATCTGAAACTAGGAGCTCAGGATTGCTTTTTTGGAGAAAAAGGTCCTTTTACCGGCGAGGTTTCGCCTAAGCAGCTTAAAAACTTGGGAGTAGAGTATGTAATCTTGGGACATTCTGAAAGGAGGAGATACTTAGATGAGTCGACAGAATTAGTGAATCAAAAGATAAAAGCTGCTTTGGAAACCGGGCTCAAGGTTATTTTTTGCGTTGGCAGTGACACAAGGAGGCCTGGTAAAGAAATAAAATATCAATTGGAAAGGGGATTAAGGGGGATAAAAAAATCAGATTTAGATAAATTAGTTTTTGTTTACGAGCCTGCTTGGGCTATCAGCACAAGTAAGAACAAGGTTATTGCCACTCCTCAAGAGGCATTTAAAGGCGGTCTTTATATGAAAAACGTTTTAGAAAAAATATTTGATAAAAAAACAGCCACAAAGGCCAAGATTATTTATGGCGGCAGCGTAGATAGCAGAAATATAAGAGGTTTTGTCGAGGAAGGGAAAATGGCTGGCGGCTTGCCGGGAGCTGCTTCTTTGGATCCTCATGAATTTGTCAGGATAGTCAAGAACGTTGATTTTATTAACAAAATCTGATAAGTTAAGATATTATGGAAAAGATTCTAAACGGTCATTTTTTTAATCCGACAAAAGGAAACGTTAAAACCGAAAGAGTGGCCGATGAGTTAATCAACTATATCTCTGAAAAACCGGAGAAATTTTATGATATTATCGTCGGTTGCGATTCTTCCTCGGAAGAAGAACCTCACTTTCCTCTGGCGGTGGTTGTTTTAAGAGTGGGAGAGGGAGGACGTTTTTTCCTTAAAAAAATTGCTTACAAGGGAAGAAAGTTTTACAACTACAAACAGCGAATTTTGGAGGAGGTTTTTCTTTCCTGTCAGATGGCACTCTATTTAAAAGAAAATTTTGATAAGAAGATGCAAGGCAAGAATTTTCGCTATCAGTTTCGCTATATTCATGCTGACGTTGGAGAAAACGGCAAAACTAAGGATATGATAAAAGAGGTGACTGGCTTTATTAAGGGAAACGGTTTTGAGCCGAAAATAAAACCAGAATCTTTTGTCGCCTCCACGGTAGCTGACAGGTTCTCCTAATGAAAATTTAAATTTTCAATGACCTCAAACGAATTAAGAGAAAAGTTTCTTAATTTCTTTAAAGAAAAGAAACACACAATCATACCGTCTGCTTCTCTGATTCCCGAGAACGATCCGACGGTCCTTTTCACTACCGCGGGAATGCATCCCTTGGTGCCTTTTTTATTGGGAGAAAGGCATCCCGCAGGGCGAAGGCTGGCCAACGTTCAGATCTGCATTCGGACTGACGATATCGACGAGGTGGGCGACGAGGTCCACCATACCTTTTTTGAAATGCTGGGGAATTGGTCTTTGGGAGATTATTTTAAAGAGGAGGCTATAACGTTAAGTTTCGAGTTCTTGACTGATAAGAAATGGCTGGGCATTGGAAAAGAAAAATTAGCTATTTCCATTTTTGAAGGGGACGAAGACGCTTCAATAGACGAGGAATCAAAAAAAGTCTGGCTGAGTTTGGGCATTTCCGAAGAAAGAATAAAAGGGCTCCCCAAGAAAGAAAATTGGTGGGGACCGGCTGGCGAGATGGGACCCTGCGGTCCAGATACGGAGATGTTTTACTGGGTAGGGGAAGGACCCGCTCCCAAGGAATTTGATCCCGAAGACAAAAGATGGGTAGAAGTATGGAATGATGTCTTTATGGAATATTTTAAAAACATGGATGGTCGTTATGAACCCCTTTCCCAGAAAAACGTTGATACCGGCATGGGGCTGGAAAGAATGCTCTCGGTCATTAATGGTTTGGCTGACGATTACAAAACGGATGTATTCTGGCCGATTCTGCAGGAAATAGAAAAAGCGTCAGGCAAAAAATACGAAGAAAAGAAAAAAGAATTCCGCATCATCGCCGACCACGTTAAAGCCGCTACCTTCATTATCGGCGACGAAAACGGAGTGGAACCTTCCAATCTTGGGCAGGGTTATGTTGTTAGGCGCCTCGTCAGAAGGGCGATCCGCTACGGTAAAATTTTAAATCTGCCCAGATATTTTTTAGTACCCCTGATTCAGAAAGTTATAGTGATCTACGGTGATGTTTATCTCCATATCAAAAGAAGGGAAAATGACATTATTACGATTATCCAGAAGGAAGAAGAAAAATTTGAAAAGACATTAGAGCAGGGTTTAAAAGAATTTAATAATTTTGTTTTAAGAAGAAAACCTAAAAAGGGAAGAATTGGTGTTGCTTGGGATCAGGCTATTCTTTATGGAAAGGAAGCATTCTATCTTTATCAGAGTTTTGGATTTCCAAAAGAGATAATGCAAGATCTTTGTAAGGAAAATAATATTAAGTTCGACGAGGAAGGATTTAAAGAAAAAATTAAAGAGCATCAGAAACTTTCCCGTACATCATCGGCCGGCATGTTCAAGGGTGGCTTGGCAGATACGGGAAAACAGGCGATAAAATACCACACTGCCACTCATTTGCTCTTGGCGGCCCTGAAGCAGGTTTTAGGCCTGCATGTCTATCAGAGGGGGAGCAACATTAATGCCGAGAGATTGCGTTTTGATTTTTCTCATTCTCAGAAAATGACCCAAGAAGAAATTAAAAAGGTTGAAGATATGGTCAATCAAAAAATCAAGGAGAATTTGTCAGTAATATGTGAGGAAATGAGCTTGGAAGAGGCGAAAGGAAAAGGAGCAACAGGTGTTTTTGAGGAAAAATACGGTGAAAAAGTGAAGGTTTTTAGCATTGGCGAGTTTTCAAAAGAGATTTGCGGCGGCCCTCACGTACACTCCACCTCGGAATTGGGAGAATTCAAGATTTTGAAAGAAGAATCGTCTAGTGCCGGAGTAAGGAGGATCAGAGCTGTTTTAAAATAGACAAAAAATCGTTATAATAAAACATGATGCGTAAAAAGATAGTTGACATTTTACCTCCCAAAAGTTTGGAGGAGAAGGAGGAGAAGGAAATTTTTGAAGAGATGGAAGTAAAAATTAGGGCGCCAAGAATTAGGATTACGGCTCCGATTCCTCCGTTTAAAAAAGTAGCGATTTCCATTTCCGCTCTTTTTTTTCTGGCCGCTGTCTTTTGTTTTTTCACTTTATCCAAGGCGAATATCGAGGTTTGGCCAGAAACGGACACGATTAACTTAACCACCAAATTGACCATTGACGCCTCGACAGAGGAATATAATTTTGTCACCAAGGTCATTCCTGGACAAGTTTTTGAAAAAGAAAAAATGGTTACCGAAAATTTCCCGGCAACCGGCACATTTCTGAAAGAAGAAAAAGCCAAGGGGACTATCAGGGTTTATAATGAATATTCGACCTCTCCTCAGGCTTTATTGGCTACTACTCGTTTCGTTTCAGCCGACGGAAAATTGTTCCGTACCCCTACCAAGGTGACGATTCCTGGCGGGACTTACGACAAGGGAAAACTTGTTCCCGGCGAGATTGATGTTAACGTTGTGGCCGATCAGCCGGGGCCCGACTATAATATAGGAGCTACGACCTTTTCGATCCCAGGTTTTGCCGGCAGCGACAGATATACCAAATTGTATGCCAAGTCCTTTAAGGCAATGGAGGGCGGTTCCAGGGAACAAAGCAGCCGGGTGACGGAGGAAGATTTGACCAAGGCAAAGAATAGCGTTATGGGAAAAGCCGAGACTGAGTGCGAGAACCTTTTGAAGGAGGAACTCCAAACGGGAGCGTCTTCTCCAGAATATATTTTTTTGGAAAACGCCTTGCAGACAGAGACCATGGAAACGTTTTCTCTTGTAAAAGTGGGGGATGAAGCAGAAAATTTCAATTATCAGGCCAAGGCCAAGTCAAAAACCTTGATTTTTAAAAAAAAGGATTTTGAAAATTTCGCCAAGGATTTTATTTTCTCCCAGTTGCCAGAGGGCAGGGAGTTTTACGAAGAGAGTCTGGAAATAAAAAGCAAGCCGGAAACAACCAATCTTGATTCGGGGAAAATCATTCTTTCCCTGGAGATTTCCGGTAAAAACTACGCAAATGTAGACATCTCCAATTTGAAGCAGTGGCTCAGGGAGAAATCGTTGCTGGAGAGCAAAATCTTCCTGGAGAACCAGCCGCATATTATCAAGGCAAAAGTCGAACTTTGGCCCTTCTGGGTGAGAAAGGTGCCCGAGGATTTAAATAAGATTAACCTTAAACTAAGAATTGACTAAAATAAGGAATTCTGGTATATTTAAAAAGTTGTACAGGATAAATGGCAAATCAAAAATTAAGACAATTAGGTCAGGTTATTGAGGCCTTACCCAGTACCAATTTTAAAGTGAAACTTGATGACGGCAGAGAAATTCTTTGTCATCTGGCCGGCAAGCTGAGGATTTACCGGATTAAAATTTTGCCGGGAGACAGGGTCACGGTTGAGCTGACTCCTTATGACGATAAGCGCGGCCGGATAGTGTATAGAGAGAAGTAGGTAGGTGATGAAGCTAAGGCTTCGTTTTCATCTGCGTTTTTTATAAAATAAAAAACTTGATATGAAAGTAAAACCATCGGTAAAAAAAATTTGCAAGAGTTGCAAGATTGTAAAAAGAAAGGGTATAATTTACGTAATTTGCAAGAAAAACCCTAAACATAAACAAAGACAAGGGTAATTTTATTTATGCCAAGAATCGCCGGGATTATCATCCCCGATCAAAAACAAATACAATTCGCTTTAACCTACATTTACGGGATAGGGCAATCTTTGAGCAGGAAAATTTTGAAAGATGCCCAGATTTCTCCCAGTAAAAAGGCCTCGGAATTGACGACTCAGGAAATAGCCAAATTGAAAGAGATTATTGAGAAAAATTGCAAGATAGAAGGAGAATTGAAGAGGCAGGTTTTAATGAACGTTAAAAGGTTGAAGGACGTAGGGTCCTGGCGGGGATTAAGACATATAAAAGGTTTGCCTGTCAGAGGGCAGAAAACCCGGACAAACACCAGAACGGTCAGGGGAAACGTCAGAAAAACCGTGGGGTCCGGAAGAAAGCAGGCTGCCACTCCAACCTAGTAGACAATCATGGGGAAAAAACGCATTATCCAACAAACTGAAGAGGAATTGTTGAAAGAAAGGGAAAGCGTAGATGCGAAAGTGAAAAAAGAAATTCAAGTGGGCCCTAAAAAGATAAAAGAGGGCAAGATTTTTATTTCTTCAACCTACAACAACACCATCATCACCCTTTCTGATCTTAAAGGAAACGTTTTGGCATGGAGAACGGCTGGTTCCGTAGGATTTAAGGGAACGAAAAAAGCCACTCCTTTCGCCGCTTCTAAAGTCGCTGAGGCCATAGCCCAGACGGCAGAGAAATTGGGGATTGAAAAAATGGAAGTGGAAGTAAAAGGCATAGGTTCTGGTCGGGAATCCGCCGTCAGATCATTGGCCGCTCGGGGGATAGAAATTTTAACCATAAAAGACACAACCCCGATACCTCACAACGGATGCCGCTCGCCCAAGGTAAGAAGAGTGTAATTTCCATGGTAGATTCAAAATGTAAAATTTGTCGTAGAACAGGAACGAAGCTTTTTTTAAAAGGCGAAAAATGTTTGTCGCCCAAGTGTCCGATGATCAGAAAACCTTATGCACCCGGGAAAAAAGGAAAAAGAAGAACTAGGCCTCTTTCCGAATATGGTAAGGAGCTGAGAGAAAAACAAAAACTGAAAAACTGGTATAATTTGCAAGAAAAACAGTTTCGCAATTACGTAATAAAGGCCTTGGAGGCGAGAGGCAAGGTGGAAGACACCGCAGCTTTCTTAATCGAGATTTTGGAAAGCCGGCTGGACAATACGGTTTTTAGATTGGGTTTTGCCAGTTCTAGAGCCAATGCCCGCCAAATGGTTTCTCACGGTCATTTTCTGGTGAATGAGCGGCCGATCGACGTGCCGAGTTACAAGGTAAAAACCGGCGATAAAATCAGTTTAAAGCCTTCATCTGCCAAGGAAAATGCTTTTCGTAATCTGGCAGCTGCTTTAAAAAAATATACGCCTCCTTCTTGGCTTAAACTCGAGGCCGGGAAATTAGAGGGAAAGGTCCAAAAATTACCAAGTTTAGAAGAATCTGCCCCTCCGGCAGAAATCGCATCTATCTTCGAGTTTTATTCGAAGTAATTTATAAAATAGGCGATGAGGAATAAATCCTCATCTTCGCCTCGCTTCCTTAAATGGAAGCTCAACATATGATTACATTACCTAATTCGCCAAAAGTCGTAAAAAAAGAAGGGAATGAAACGGTCTTTGAAATAGAGCCTCTTCGCCCGGGCTACGGTATAACTCTGGGCAATAGCTTGAGAAGGGTTCTGCTTTCTTCCTTGGAAGGAGCAGCCGTGACCCAGGTAAAAATTAAAGGCGTTTCCCATGAATTTTCAACCATTCCCGGAATATTGGAAGACGTAATTCAGATTTCTTTAAATCTCAAACAGTTGAGATTCAGGGTTTTTACCGATGAGCCTCAAAGGGCAACTCTTAAGGTAAAAGGGGAAAAAGAAATAAATGGATTGGATTTCGATCTGTCCAGCCAGGTTGAACTAATAAATAAAAATTCCCACATCGCCACGCTAACTTCGAGATCGTCGGAACTGGAAATGGAAATTAAAATCGAAAAGGGAATAGGTTATTCTTCGGGGGAGACAAGGAAGAAAGAAAAACTGGAAATCGGCGCAATTCCGCTCGATGCCATTTTTACCCCGGTCAGGAAAGTGAGTTTCAAAGTTGAAAACATGAGGGTCGGAGAAAGAACGGACTACGACAGGTTGTTTCTGACGGTAAAGACCGACGGGGTGATATCCCCCGAAACAGCTCTCTTTGGGGCATCGGAAATTCTGGCAAACCATTTTTCTCTGTTCGTTCAGGCGTTGCAGCCAAAAGAGGCGGCTCCGGTAAGGGTTGCCGAAAGAAAAGAAAGAAAAAAGATAGCGCCGAAGAAAAAAACAGCTAAAACTCAACATGAGAAAACGAAAAAAAGGAAGAAAACTTAGCAGAAAAAAAGGTCAAAGAGTGGCGCTTTTAAGGACATTGGCCTTTGCTTTAATATTGAAAGAAAAAATTAAAACCACCGAAGCCAAGGCCAAAGAGTTAAAAAGTTTTATTGAAAAACAGATTACCCTGGCAAAAAAACCAGATGCACTTTGCGCCCGCCGGCTCTTGGCAAAAAACTTTTCCAAGAAAGCGGTTAAAAAAATGGTTGATGAGATTGCCCCGAGATACAAAACAAGATCGGGGGGGTATACCAGAATCATTAAGCTTGGTCCCCGCAAGTCAAACGGAGCAAAAATGGCCCAGATTGAGTTCGTAAAATGAACCCCGTTAGAAATTTCACATTAAATCATATTTCTAATGGGACGTTGAAAATATGAAAAAATTATCAAAAACTTCTAATAAGGTGAAAAGAGAAACCCACACAATTGATGCAACCGATAAGGTTCCAGGAAGACTGGCTACGGAAATAGCCCTGCTTTTGAGAGGCAAACAAAAACCCGGTTTCGTCCCCTACAAAGATATGGGGGATTTTGTGGTTGTAAAAAACGTTGGCAAACTGAAATTTACCGGGAAGAAAATGAAACAGAAAAAATATTATCATCATTCCGGTTACCTGGGAGGGATGAAGGAAACTCCTTTGGAAAAACTTTTTGAACAAAGACCGCAAGAAGTTTTAAAAAGAGCCGTTTTCGGGATGTTGCCAAGAAATAAACTACGTTCCGAAATGATAAAAAGATTAAAATTTAGCAAATAGTTTATGCCAAGAAAAAAAACAACTGTTAAAACCAAATCCGCCGCCAGGAAAAAACCCGTTGCAGCAAAGGCGAAGGGAACAAAGAAAAAAACCAAGAAAGAAGTAAAGAAACCCTCTAAGTTTTTTGAGGGATTGGGCAGAAGAAAAACTGCCACTGCCAGGGTTCGGCTTTCAAGCCAGGGAGAGAAAATAAACTTAATAAACGAAAAACCTCTGGAAAATTATTTTCCGACCAACGAACTTCAGGAAACGGTTCTCTCGCCCTTAAAGAAAATGGAATATCTCGGGCAATTCGGAATTTCGGCCAGGGTTAGGGGAGGAGGAACAAACGCTCAGGCCGAAGCAGTGAGGCACGGAGTTGCCAAGGCTTTGGTCCTTTTCAACCCTGAACTGAGAAAGAAATTAAAAAAGGCGGGTTATTTAACCAGAGATCCCAGGATGAGGGAAAGAAAGAAGTTCGGTTTGAAAAGAGCCAGAAGAGCCCCTCAGTGGTCAAAACGATAAAAATGCTAAGAGAACTCATCGATAAATTTTATCTGGACAGACAGAAAGACAAAGAACAGCATCACTTCTACATTACCGACGCGGGCAAGTGCGCCCGGGCGATATTTTTTAAATTCAAAAATGCGCCCCGCAAGAATATGGAAGCAAACATACTGAGATTGTTTGACCATGGTGACCATATCCATCAGTTGATAATGAAGCCGCTTTTAAGCACGAGGGAAATTCATGTCGTGGCTTCAGAGGTGAATATTCCTCCCCAGGAAATAATTTCCGGAAGGGCCGATGCCATAATCAGCGATGGAAAAAATTTATACGTGGTGGATATTAAGAGCATGAACAGTATGATTTTCAGGAATTTGACTGAGGCAAAAGAAGAAAATATTGACCAGCTTCAGCTCTATCTCCATTATTTCAGGATACCCAAGGGGATTCTTCTTTATGTCAACAAGGACAACCAGACCCTGAAAGAGTTTGTGGTGGAATACGATAAAAAACGAGCCCTCGGTCTTTTGGACGTGCTGGTTAACGTAAAAAAGAAAATAGATTCAAACGTTATCCTCGACAGATTGCCGGATTACCCCAACAACTGGCAGTGTAAGTACTGCCAGTTTAAAGAGATTTGCGTCACGGCGGGCGAAGGAGAAATAAAGTGGAACGAGTTTAAGAATAAGATCGCGTCAAAAGAGTAGGGTTTCCGAAAGATATAAGGTTTTCGCATCCAAGAGATATAATTTTTTCTCAATTTTACTCCAGAAAACATCTGGATTTTTTGTTTGTTTTATATCTATTATGTTAATTCTATCCCGGTTGTCTATTTCGCTTATTTTGATTTTGTCGCCGGCAGTGAAAACCAGATAGCTGGAATTCAACCATGAACAATCCTTGATTTTTTCGGAAAGCCGGACAAGGAATATCTTGTCCCCGGCTTGATGTAAGGGCAGATCGTCTTCCAGAAAAAGAAGCCAGATTTCGTAGTCTGAAAAGTAAACCAATTTCTTTGAATCGGGAGAAAGATTTAAATCGTTTATCCCGTCAAAAAACATTTCAAAGGATTTGGAGGCGGGATTTAATTTATAAATAGATTTTTCTTCTTGCAGGAAAAATAGATTGCCTATCTTTCTTATTTTGTATTCGGTCTCCAGGGTGGTTGGAAAGGGGATTTCATTTATCTTTTCTTTCGTCTCGAAAGAAGAGTCGGTTTTGTACAGATATCCGAAAGCGTCCAGATAGTAAACTTCATTACCATCGCCGGATTTAAGTAAAGCGAGGGTATTTTCCGACGGAAGCGGGGGAGTTTCTTTTCTGGTTAAAACTATCGGCGTTTTATCAAGGTCAATCTCATAATATCTTAATTGTTCTGCGACCCCCGCTTCCAGGGAAATCTTTTTTGCATCTGGAGAAAATTCCAGACTTATCAAGTCTGCACCCCGGTTCGAGATATTTGTCTCCTCAATCAAATGGGTCTTTACTTTTTTTTCTATCTCATAGAGTTTCAACGACCAGATGTTTTGGTTATTTTCCCTTAAAACTATCTTTTTTTGGTCGGATGAAAACCAGAGGTTTTCTACTCCCGTAAAGAGAGCGGTAAACTCGGGATCCTCCGGGAAAAGAATGATGTTTTTGGCTTCGGTAACCTGCTTTTCTTTAATTTCCAGGTTTTTCTCCCAGGGATAAAAACCTTCTTTTTTCACCTCAATTTTGTATTTTTGGGGCAGGAGATTCTCAACCAAAACCGAACCGAAGAAAAAATCCGTTTTCTTGCTTAATTTTCCGTCAAGATAAATTTCAACCTGT
>Ga0268279_1001121_pt1 | contig 15522 bp, 12 predicted proteins | sample saktaG_6_FD_190142 | JGI IMG/M metagenome (GOLD analysis project Ga0268279, IMG submission 190142) | Saline water microbial communities from Sakinaw Lake, British Columbia, Canada - sak_2010_1_5_80m | ecosystem: Environmental > Aquatic > Non-marine Saline and Alkaline > Saline ...
CGCAATAACTTTGTCAATAATTTCTTCCTGGTCATATATCTCGCATTCAGCCACATCCATTAATATTCTTAAACCAATTCTTTTTGTGAGTGGCAAAACAATTAGTCCTTGTTCAATAATTTTCTCATTATCATAATTTATCGGCACTCTATCAAAAAAAGTTCCTATCATTGCTAATTCAAGCAATGTTTCTGGCATAAATTCTTTTTGCGCCATATTTAAGATTTTTTTGGCTAAATAGTAAGACAGGCCAGAAGCGCACATCTCTTTAAAAGGATAATCGTCTCCTTCTTGTTTTGGATTGATAATAATCAAGTCATCAAGTAGTTTCTGTAATGCCACATGATGGTCAACAACAACAACTGAAAAACCTGCTTTTTGCGCGATATCTATAGTTTCCATATTATTAGTCCCGCAATCAAAAACAACTAATAAGGCTGGTGGTTTATCTTTAAAAAAATCTAAGCATTTTATGCTTAAGCCATAGCCGTATTTTTTTCTATTAGCAAAAAAAACAGCAGATAGTGGCTCGCCCAATATCTCTAATACTTGCTTGAAAATTACAACAGAAATAATACCGTCTAAATCGCCATCACCAAAAACAATGATTTTCTCTTTATCCCTTACTGCCCTTAAAATGCGTTTCGCAGCAGACGTTAATCCTTTTATTTCTTTATCCATGGTAATAAATATTATTACTCTTGTACCAAAATTGCCTGAATTCCTGGCAAGGTTCCATTGCCTAAATATTCTAGCATAGCGCTCCCGCCAGTAGAAATATGACTAAACTTATGTAAAAGTCCTTCATTTTTTAAAAATGCAATTGTGTCCCCGCCGCCAATAATAGAGAAAACATTTGCATTTAAAATTGCATTAGCAACTTCTAATGTCCCCATCTTAAATCTTTCATCTTGTGTCAACCCCAATGGTCCAGCCCAGACAACAACTTTCGCTTTCTTGATTATACTTGAAAATAATTCTATTGTTTCTGGTCCAATATCAAAAACTTTTGTATAGTCATCAGTATCATTTACTCGACATAATTTAACACTGTCATTTAATACAGCTAAGTCCAATGGTAATTTTATCTTAGAACTGAAAACATCAATTTTTTGAAAAAATAGTTTAAGTTCCGAAGGAGAACTCTGTTTTTTTTCTTCTAAAAAAGCATTAGCAACTTTCCCACCAATTAAAAGCGTTTCAACCTTATTTAAAAGACCTGCTATTGGCAATATCTTTGCCTTTAATTTAGCTCCTCCAATAATAACTACAAACCCCTGCTTTTTTTCTTTTAAAATCTTATCCAAAACCTGTATTTCTTTTTCAAATAAAAACCCTATCCCGCTTGGCAAGAAACGTGGGACACTGACGATAGAAGCATGTTTTCTATGGGAAGCACTAAATGCGTTATTAATAAAAATATCGCCTAATTTCGCTAATTTTTGAGCAAAATCCAAATCATTATCTTTTTCTCCGCCATGAAAACGCAAATTCTCTAACAACAATACTTCTGAATTTTGCATTTCTCTTTTAATCCATTGCTCAATGTCATTACCAATACAATCATCCGCCTTAACAACTGAATAGCTCAAATACTCTGTTAGTTTCTCTTGAACTAAAGAAAGAGAGAGTCTTTTATCGGCTATGCTATTCGGATTTCCAAAATGTGACATTAAAATTACCTTGGCGTTGTTCTGGACTAAATAGTCAATAGTTGGAATGGACCTTTCTATGCGTAAAGCATCTAAGATATGTCCATTTTTGTCCAGCGGTACATTAAAATCACACCTCACTAAAATTCTTTTCCCCTTAACATCAAAGTTATTTACTATTTTCACGTTTAGATTGCTCTTGTTTTTTTGTTTCTAGCGCTTTTGTAAGCGCTTTTTGAATACCAGTAATATCGACATTTCCCTTACTCTTTTTCTGGTTGAATTTATTATTTTCTTTATTAATTTTTTTTGAACCAAAAGATATTATCTTTTTCTGGACTGCGTCTTTTAACGAGATATTATCATCTTTTTTTTTCTTTTCTTCCTTTTTTGCAAAAACAGGAACCGATATTTCTCCTTTTTGAACCTTTTTTAGACATGTTTTGCAATAAATAGGCCTATTAGCTTCTGGCTCAAATGGCACTTTGGTTTCTTTACCACATATCGAACATTTTGCGTCGTATAGCGTTCCAGAAGCTAAGGCAGAACTTGGGCCATCTAAAAACCCTAACCACTTCTCAATTTTCTGTTCAACTTCTTGTCTTGGCGTAGCGTATCTTTCTTGAGAAATCTTAATAATTTTTTCCTTATAGCTCTCCCCTATTTGTTCGATAGGAGGCAACGTCTGGGCAGAAAATGGACGCCCAGCAATACCATTAATCATTAATTTAACATAAATATTATATTTCGATAAATTAACAAAATCCTGGGCATAAAACTCTGGGCTAAATTCTTTTTCAAGAGCCTCAGCGTCCTCTGCTCCTACACGAAAAGAAACAAGGGTCCCAACATTGCCAAAAACAGCATCACGTACCTCATCTTCCATTTGAGCAATATATTGATGCCCAAGTGTTAAACAAAAACGATATTTTCTTGCTTCTGATAAAATACTTGTAAAAGATCTTGTTGCAAAGTGCTGAAACTCATCAACATATAGGAAAAAATCTTTTCTTTCTTCTTCAGGTGTGTCTACCCGCGACATGGCGGCTAACTGTAGCTTAGTAATTAACAAACCGCCTAAAAGAAGAGAAGTATCTTCCCCAATCTTGCCCTTAGAAAGATTAACAATTAGGATTTTCTGTTCATCCATCACCTCTCTCATATTTATCTTTGTCTTCACCTGACCAATAATATTTCTAATCAATGGCGCTGATATAAACTGGCCAATTTTGTTCTGAATGGCAGCTGTAGCTTCTACTTCATATCTTTGGCTATAGCGGGCAAATTCTTTAAGCCAAAAGGATTTAATAACTGGGTCCGTGATTTTTCCGACTACTTTTTCCCGATAATCAGAATCCCCCAACATTCGATTAATGCCTAAAAGTGTCGAGCCAGGATACTCCAATAGGGCAAGCATAGAGTTATTAAGAATATATTCCATTCTGGCTGACCAAACATCTGGCCAAATTTTCTTAAAAACACCTAAAAGTCCTGAAGCAACTAAATGCCGATGCTCTACATCAACTTTTTCCATCACATTAAAGGCAATAGGATAATTAATATCGCCAGGATCGAAATAGATTACATCGTTGATACGTTCAGATGGAACAAAATCCAGTAAACGTTCTGCGGCCTCACCATGCGGGTCAATAAAACAAGTTCCTCTGCCCTCTTGAATATCTTGAATAGCCATATTTTGCATCATAGCAGTCTTGCCCATTCCTGTTTTACCAATAACATAAAAATGTTTTCGTCTATCATCTGTTCTTATGCCAAACTTCTTTTCCTGATTTCGAAAAGTAGTATTTGCAAAAAAATTAATGTCTGTTTTAGCCATATATGTTAATTAAAAAATTATTCTGTGGGCAAATTAGACGGCGCTTCTCCTTTTCTTGATTCTAATCTCGGAACAAATGGAGCAGGAGCTACTGTTCTGCCAGTAAAGTGGAAAAGCGTAGCCAGCTCCTCAACACTTAAAACTGATGTGCCTTCAGTATTGGGAGAAGACATGGACTGCATCCTTGTCTTATAATTCTCCATTGCCCTTCTTTTTTTAACAAATTTTCTTCTTTCATCCAAAAACCAAAAAAATGGTGACTTTACTTTGGTTGTTGATTTGCTAAAAACACCAAAACGATTAAGATTACCAGTGCCAAAGCTAAACAAAAAACTCAGTGGCAGGCCCAAATGCGGTTTAAACCACGCTTCTCTTTTAGCTAAATACATTACTCTAATAGTTGTGCTAAAGCCATTTTTAGCAATTTTATTCTCAATTGCTTTAACAATCTCTTTTTCTCCTGGAGTAAGCATCATTTCAGGATAAGGCATATCTTTTTTCGGTTCTTCTTTTTCTTCAGATGCTCCCCTAAGAATAAAATCAATAGCATCTAGAATCAAAGGTCTTGGAGAAGATGGCTTTCCTGGTCTTTTAACCAAACCATTCCTTATCGCTTTTCCCTGGTCAACCCAATCTGTTTTGTCTCCAAAGGGCACAGTAATCAAGATTTGAATCCAGACCTGTTCCCCTTTTTCTAGGGCAGAAAGCGCTTCTAAAAGTCTCGACATTGGGTCAACTATTTTCTCCTCTTTTCTCTCCGATTCTGTTTCAAAGTCCCTATACGTTTTAATGGGATATGGGTCTGGTTTGAAAAGAACCAACTCCCTGCAATCTATATTCCATTCTTTATTTGGGATATCGCGAGGAACAGTATCTACATAATCATCAACTTCCGATATTTCAATTTCTGGGTATTGCGAATAAAAAGCTGTTTCTACAGTATCCCGATAATTCGCATCAGTCCTTACGTAAAAATGAGTTTCTTTGTTAAAATTAGCAATTTCCAAAGATAAGACCGGAAACAAAACACTATCTCCTTCAACCCATTTTTCACGCCAAGGCCCAGGAGCAACATCCCAAAGCACTGGAGAGGCAAGAGAGTCCAATACATGCTCCATAGCCCTTATTGGCTTTAGAATCTCAACTGGCAATTTGATTTCCAGTAAAACATATTTTCTTTTCTTGTATCTCGAAACCCTGCGCCACCAAAGCCATGAAGAAACAAGACGCGGAGACAAAAATAATGGAGGCAAAGTCCACCACCATGCCCTAAAAGCTGGGAAAGCAATTTCTTCTAAAAAACTAAAAAGCAATTCAAATCCTCCTAAAAAAAGTTTAATGCTATTCGACATCGCTTTACTCTCCTATTATTTTAAAAACAATTTTCTTGTAATCTATAATTTCCTTCCTTGTCTTTAATAAAAACCTTATCATCTCTTAAGTTTAGTAAAATTGTATTTTTTTTGACCAATCTTTGCTCTAAAGTTTTTTCTAAAATTTCCTCTCGGCAAAGAGATTTTTCAGATTTTTTCAAGATATCAACAATTACCTGTTTTACTGCACCAGGTGTATAACCCCAATCACTTAGCCCATAAATGCCCCTTCCTATCAAAATAAATCTCTGTTCTTTAATCAACTCATTATGAACTGTCTGGAAATTTGTTTTTTTACTTGCCTGTAAAAAATCATCTTGGTCAATCAATTTGGCTATTTCGGTAAAATGAAGCGGTTTATTCTGTTTTTGCAAAATGATTAAAATCTTATCTTTGATTCCTCTGGGATTAATCTCTGGCCAGATATCCAGCCCCCATTTTTCATAAGGTCCTTTTGCAATTCTCTTAGAAACCTCTAAAAAAGCCAAAAGGGTTGTTGGCTCAACATTAGTTAATCTTTCCAAATTGCCAATGTCCTGCGCTTCCTTTTTTTCTTTAATTTGTTTTAAAACACTGGCAATAACATTTTCGGCTAAATCAATGGCCTTTTTATCATTTGTCCAAAGACTATGAAAATTATCTGTTTCCCGAAAACGCTCAAAGTCATTTGCTAAAAATAGCAAAAAGAAAAGTTCATTTCGGAAATCCCCTGCGCCTAAAACATCTAAAAAAACATTCTCCCTTCTTAATTTGCCGCAAGAATCAAGTTGATTATTAAAAAACATTAAAACCGACTGAAATTTTTTCAGCTTATGCCGGATGCGCAAAAGCGTTGCCTTTTCAATTTGACGCACTCTCTCTCGAGTAACGCCAAAATCCTTTCCAATATTTTGCAAGCTTTCTTTATGATTTTGACCGAGTCCAAATCTTCGCGAAACAACTACCTTTGCTCTTTCTGGCAAGTCATAAAGAATATCTTGGCTAATTTCTCTATAATCGAAAACCATTTATCTATTTAAACATTTTTAAAAACAATTGTCAAAATTATCCATACTTTGGCCAACAACATTTTTTATATTTTTTGCCTGAGCCGCATGGGCATGGCTGGTTCCTCTCTGGTTTTGCAACCTTTCTATTTTGAGATATTCTTTGCGCAGGTTGAGTTTTTCCTGGTTCTTTTCCTGGGCTTTTAAATTTTAGAACAGCGTTTGCAAATTCCGCTTCTGACTCGGTAATCATTTCTTGAAAAATCCTATACCCCTGTTTTTTATACTCAAGAAATGGGTCTATATTAGCATACGCCTTAAGTCGTGATGAATCTTTTATCCACGCCATATCTTCTAAATGTCTCATCCAATAATTGTCTAAAATCCTTAAGAAAAAGAATTTGCATGCTTGTATGAATTTATCTCCAATTTCCTGCTCTTTTTTTGTAAAATCATTCTCATTAAATCCCTGCCGCGTCCATATCAAGATTACTTCTTGTTTTAAATCCTGTTCAGACATTTTTAAAATCTTCCTTCTTTTTTCATAGAAAACATCCCTATGTTTTGCCATAACATCGTCATATTTTAAGAGATTTTTCCTTACATCAAAATGAAAGCCCTCTATTTTTGATTGAGCTGACTCTACAGCGCGCGAAATAAGCCCTGCTTCGATTGGCTGGTCTTCGGGAATCTTTAGTTTTTCCATTAATGATTTAATTTTTTCTCCGCCAAAGATCCTGAGTAAATCATCCTCAAGAGAAAGAAAAAACTGGGAAGAGCCATTGTCTCCTTGTCTGCCGGTTCGTCCACGCAATTGATTGTCAACCCGCCTCGCCTCATGTCTTTCCGTACCAATTACATATAGGCCACCAAGCTGTTTTACTTTATTCTGATTTTCTTGCCATTCCTTTTTCGCGATATCGTTGTCAGGAGGATAACCCCCAAGAACTATATCTACCCCTCTGCCGGCCATATTTGTTGCCACAGTCACAGCATCTATCTCTCCTGCCTTAGCAATAATTTGACCTTCTTGTTCATGATGTTTGGCGTTCAAAACCTTACAATCAATACCCTGTACTTCCAGCAACCTGGCTAAATATTCATTTTTTTCAATCGACCTTGTTCCAATCAAAATGGGTTGGCCTTTTTTATGCCTTTCTTCTATTTCCGCAATAATAGCGTTTAACTTTCCTTTTTCTGTTTTAAAAACCTTATCAGCAATATCCTTTCTAATCATAGGCATATTTGTGGGAACAGAAATTACATCTAAGCCATAAACCTTATCAAACTCTTCAGCGGATGTGAGCGCTGTACCTGTCATCCCTGCTATCTTCTTATAAATCCGAAAAAGGTTCTGAAAGGTAATAGTTGCCAAAGTCCTTGACTCCGGATTTACCTGAACTTTTTCTTTTGCCTCAACTGCTTGATGCAATCCACCAGACCATCTTCTCCCTGGCATTAATCTGCCTGTAAACTCATCAACAATAATCACATTGCCGTCTTTAACAACATAATCAATGTCTTTCTTAAAAATAATATGAGCCCGAAGCGCCTGTTCTAGATGATGAAGGTTATCTATTCCTTCTTGCGTATAAATATTGTCAATGCCCAAAAAATTTTCAACCGATCTAATACCCTGCTCAGTCAAAGTAGCCAATTTCTTTTCCTCGTCAATTTCATAGTCCCGCTCTTTTTTCAATTGCGGGATAATCTGGGAAAATCTTTGGTATAGCTCTGAGGCATCAACATCTGGCGCTGAAATAATTAAAGGAGTTCTTGCCTCATCGATTAAAATCGAATCAATTTCATCTAATATTGCAAAGTTAAACCCTCTTTGAACCATTTGTTCTGGGTTATGAACCATGTTATCTCTAAGATAATCAAAGCCAAACTCATTATTTGTCCCGTATGTTATATCCGCACTATATGCCTCTTTTCTTGAACAGGGCCGTAAATAACTTTTAACTATCTTAAATCCGCCTAAAACATCTCTTTTTTTATCTCTCTCATTATCCTCTTTTTCATTAACCTGACCTTGTTCCTCATATTCCGGGTCATATACATAAGCCGTATCATGCGCTATACACCCGACAGACAAACCAAGCGCATAATATATCTGCCCCATCCAAACTGCATCTCTTTTTGCTAAATAATCATTAACTGTTATAACATGAACTCCTTTGCCGCTAAGAGCGTTTAAATAAACTGGTAATGTGGCAGCCAATGTTTTCCCCTCTCCTGTTTTCATTTCCGCAATTTTGCCCTGATGAAGAATAATTCCGCCAAGTAGCTGCACATCAAAATGTCGCTGACCCAGCATTCTTTTCGCGGTTTCCCTTACCAAAGCAAACGACTGAACAAGCAGATCGTCTAAACTTTGCTCTTCTGCCAATCTTTTTTTGAATTCAATTGTTTTGGCCTTAAGTTCAGTATCAGAAAACATCTGGAATTGCGGTTCCAGGCTATTAATTTTTTCCTTTGTTAGAGCAATGCTTTTTAAATACTTTTCATTGCTGTCTCCAAAAATTTTAGATAGCAAAGACATTGTAAATCTCTAATTTACCTAATAAATAAGCTTAGTCCTGAACTCGCGCTCTTTCATTGAGTTCTTTTATCTCTCTCTGAAGTTTAGTCCTAGCTTCAGTAATAGCTCTTCTTAAGTTTTTCTCAGTTGCTTCAACCCTTACACTTTGTCCTCGCAATCTCATTTGCACCTCAGCGCGAAAAACATCCCCTGTTTTTTGGTCAGTTGTTATCTTCCCTATCTCCACCCATAAGTCAACTCTATTATCTTGTCTGCCGGAAGGCAAAACATCTTTGCTTAAAAGCGTCTTATCAAATCTAGCCAATGGCTCTAACTTTTGTCTTACCCATTCTTTTATGTCCTCGGTCAAGTCAATATTTGTTCCCTTAATAACTATTTCCATATTTTTTATTTAAACTTTAGTTGTGAAAATTTATTCAAAATCCAAGATAATGAATTTCTTCCCTTAATTCAATATTAAACCTTTTTTTTACTTTTTGCTTTATTAATCGAATTAAAGCAAGAACATCTTCTGCCTTAGCATTTCCAATATTCACAATAAAATTAGCATGTTTTTCTGATATCTGAGCCCCGCCAATACTCATGCCCTTAAGTCCGCACTCATCAATTAATAAGCCAGCAGATGTGTTTGCTGGATTAATAAAAACACAGCCCGCTGATGGCAAGTTTAATGGATGCCTTTTTTCTCTACAGTCTAAATACTTATTTATCTTTTCCTGGCTTTGTTTTTTATCCCCACTAGCCAATTCAATTTCAACATCTAAAATAATCAAATTAGGATTTTGCTTGAAAATACTATTTTTCACGCCAAATTGACAATCCTTATTCTCAAGCACTATGATTTTCAATGTTTTTGAGTTAAAAGCCCTAACTCTTGCGACCACATCCCCGGTAGTACCGCTAAAAGCAGCCGCATTGCCCCTTACAGCCCCGCCAACTGTGCCTGGAATACCAGCCATCCACTCTAAACCAACTAAGGAACGCTTTAATGCAAGATTAACAATGTCTAATAACTTCCCTCCTGCTTCGGCCTTAATAGTATGTATATTGCCTTGCTTCTTATGTTTAATCACAGACATCTGGCATTTGATTATAATCCCATTGTAACCATTATCAGACACCAGTAAATTACTGCCTTTACCAAAAATAAAAAACGGCACATTTAGTTCTTTTGCCGCTTCTATGGCTTTTATAAAATCTTTTTCTGTATTTGCCTCAAAAAAATATTTTGCTGGACCTCCGATTCCAAATGTTGTGTGGTGTTTTAATAAAACATTCTCTGTCAAGCCGGGCAATCTGTTTTTTAACAACTTTGCGGTTGATAAGATTTCCGTCATTTTGACTATAACTTTAATTTTAAAAATGGGCCGAGAGAGGTTACCCCCTATACATTGTTTCGTGGGTGCTGCTCTCGACCCACTTATATTTTAGAAAAGATTGTCAATAAAAGCAAGTAGAATAAGAGTATAAAAAGCAAAAAACCTCGCTTAAGAGAGGTTTTTCGCCCAATGTAAAGGGCTTCCACCCACTGAGCCTATGTTACCAAATAAATTCTTGCTTGTCAAGTCCTAAAAAAATCCCAAAGTTTGCTAAAAAATTTTAATGCCAAGCGACAGTAATAGCGGAAAATATCAAAGTCAAAAAAAGATTCTTTTAACTTTTGAAAAATAAATTGAGGGGAAAGTATTGCTTTATAAAAACTGCGCGTCAATTGCTTAATCTCTATATCGCTTATTCCTGTCTCAAGAACAGGGTTTTTCATACTATAAGAATTCCAATCAAGTGTTTTGAGCCAACCATTTTCTTTTGCCTCTTTAAACAAAGGAGTACCAGGATATGGCATAACCATTGTTGCCTGCAAGCTATCAGCTAAATTCTTTTTAAAAATCTTTTTAACAAATTCTAATGTTTTTTCAATATCAATTTTTGTTTCCCATGGATAGCCAATCATTATAGTTAAATGCGGATAAAGCCCAGCGCGCTTAGCCCAACTCAATGTTGTTTCAATGTCTTCGACTTTAAGATTTTTATTAAGTCTATCCAATGTTTTCTTATTCACTGATTCCAGCCCAAAAAGCAAAAAGCGAAAACCTGCTTGAGCCATTAGTTTATAGTCCTGCTCTAATAAATCATTATTAAAACGCATATTACAATTAATACGCACCCTTTTATTATACCCTCGCTCAATCATGCCCTTACAAAACTGTCTTAACCAATCTCCAGTCGGAAAAGTTCCAGAATCATCCATTATTTCTTTAATGGGATAATGTTCAATAATATGTCCAATCTCATTTAAGGCGCGCTCCACAGACATTACTCTATAGGATTCAATTGGATAAAGATTATGCACCCAACTGCAAAAAGAACATTTCCCCCACCAGCAGTCGCGGGCAAACATAGTATATGTCCCAGGCAAAGAACAGTAATTAGAATTCTTAAAAGCATAGAGTTTCCACTGACTAAGATCTCTGTCTATAAAAGGCAATTCATCTAAATTATGATTTAAGATAAAGTTTCCTGTGTTTTTGATTTCACCATTGCTATCATGAAAATACCAGCCATGTTTTAGTGTCTCTTTTTGATTCAAATAATTAACTAAATTTAAAAGACTGAAATCATAGTCCCCTCCCATAAGGACATAGTCCACATTAGAATGCTTTAGTGATTCTTCTGGCAAAGCGCTGACATGGTCTCCCACAAGCACAATTTTTAAGTTCCACCCAATCTGCGCGCTTTTTTGTTTTAAATCATTGATAAGTTGCCAATGATGTTTAACAACAGGGGTTTTTGTTTCAATAACAACTAAGTCTGGCCTTTGTTCTATAATCCTTTTTTCCCACGTCTCAAAGTCTATTCCTTCGGCAATAGCATCGTCCCAAAAAACCTTATACCCATTAGATTTCAGCAATGTGGCAGCAGAAGCCAATACAATAGGATAGGCATTCCAATGGCTAGATAGTTCCTGATATTGCCTATTCTGACCAATAGCAGGAATCCCTTTTATATTTTTTAATGGCGGATAGGAAATAGCTATTTTAAACATGATTTCTAAAAAATTAAACTCACTCTATTTTAGCATCATTAAACATATTTGAGAAAAATAAACTATAATGAAAATATGAAAAGCATTAGTATAATCATAGCGACTTTAAATAGCGGCCCAATCTTAGAAAAATGCCTGCAAAGTATACGGCAGCAGGACTATGACCAAGAAAAAATCGAAATCATTGTAGCTGATGGCGGATCAATAGATGGAACAGTAGAAATGGTAAAAAAATACAAAGGCAAAGTAGTTCCAGAAAATACAGGTAGTCCAGAGGCAGCAAAATCAATTGCTTTAAAGCACGCTCAAAATGAAATCATTCTTGCAATGAATGATGATACAATTCTTCCAAACCAGAACTGGATTAGATATATGGTTTCATTTTTTGATAAAGAGCCAGGAGTCACTGGCTGCTATACTTGGCGTTACACCTATAAAAAAAATGACCAGATTTTAAGTCGATACTTTGCTTTGCTGGGAGGAAATGACCCTGTCGCCCTTTTTTTAAATAAAGCAGATAGGCAATCATATTTATCATCAAAATGGAATTTAAAAGGCAAGGCTCAGGATAAAGGAGAATATTTTTTGGTTGAGTTTGATGCAAAAAATCTGCCTACTGTTGGATGCAATGGCTTTTTAATTAAAAGAGAGTTATTAAACAAAGCTAAAATAGATCCAAAGTTTTTTTTCCATATTGATGTTAATTTGGATTTGGTAAACCAGGGTTTTAATAAATATGTTGTAGTCAAAAATGATGTTTGGCATTCTGCTGGCGAAAATGTTTGCCACTTTCTTAAAAAAAGATTGAAATATATGGAAACTCTATATATACGCGACTTTTCTAAAAGAAGATATTTTATTTATTCCCACAAAGATAAAAAAGCAAATATAAGAATTATTGCTTTTTCGCTCTACGCCACAACATTAATTTTGCCAACACTTACTGCTATTAGAGGGTTTTTAAAAATCCCTGACATTGCATGGTTTCTGCACCCAATTATCTGCTTTAGTATTTTCTGGATATATGCTTGGGCAGTAATAAAATTGTGGATAAAACTTTTCTTAAAAAAATTATCAAAAGTTAGCTCATAGGGCTATGAATCTAAAATTATCAATAATCATTTGCACATTCAACAGGGCTGAAAATTTAAATAAATGTCTTTCAGCCATAACAGAACAAAGTTTTACCAACTTTGAAGTTATTGTTGTTGATGGCGGTTCAGATGACAGAACCAATGAAGTTATTGATAAGTTTTCCAAAAAGCTATCTATTAAAAAAGTTGTTGATACGCGCAAAGAACTTGCTAGAGTCAGAGATAGAGGATGGCAAGAGGCGAAAGGAGAATTAGTAGTCTGGATTGATGATGATGTTGTTGTTTCTCAAGATTGGGCAAGGTCAATTGTAGAAATATTGGATAAACATCCTAATATTGCTGGAATAAGCGGTCCCACTATTGTTAAAAAAGAACTTCTTAAAAAAAGAGATGTTTTTTCTTTTTATCATAAAAAAGGATTAGTCGCATTGTTTGGCAAGTTCTGGAATTGGTTTTTTCTGGAAAACGGAAAACACGAGGTTGGCAGAATTTTTAAAAGCGGCGCATGGTCTCCTGGCTCAAACTTCCCACAAAGCTTAGAAATAAAAGGACTTAAAAATGTGGACTATTTAGAAGCATGCAATATGACATTGCGAAGAAAGCTAGTTAAGCAGGTAAATGGTTTTGATTATGGATACAAGGAAGTCGGCGAATGGTCAGAGTTAGACCTTTGTATTAGAGTTAAAAACCTTGGATATAACTTAGTTTTCAGCTCCCGGGTAATGGTTAATCATAATATCTCCCAAGCAGGCGTTTACCCAAGGCGAAAACAAGCAAAACAAAGAATGGAAAACTTTTTCAAATTTTATTTCACTCACATCTTTAAACCACAGCTTAACTATATTTTTAAATTCTCTTCTTACATTCTATTTCTCAACACCTACTGGTTGTATAAGGCGATTACCATGAAAAACCTTAATTGGCTTAGCGGCTGGACAGGAACAATTACTGGATTAAAGTTTATCAAGCGGGCAAAACAAATAAAAACATGAAGATTAAGAATGCTCAACCGCTACAAAAACGCTATAAGAATAACACATCTGCTAAATTCCAAAAATGCCAGACAGAATTGTTTTTATCCCTTATAGACAAAAAATACAATAAAGTTTTAGAGGTTGGTTGCGGAAAAGGATACTTTAGCTATGTAGGCGCTTTACATAAAAAATTTATTCATTGCTCTGGCTGCGATGTTTTTTTTGATTATAGAAAAAAAGAAATAGCAGAGTATGCTGAATCAGTTGAATATAAGAAAATAGAAAACAATATCTTGCCTTTCTCAGATAATTTATTTGATTTAGTTTTCTCAATGGACGTTATAGAACATATTGACAATGATATTGAATTTATAAAAGAAAGCATAAGGGTATGCAAAAAAGGCGGTGAAATAATAATCGGCACACCAAACTATTGGAGAATTACAAATATATTTCTAATGCTTTTCGGACAGCTCAAATATCCAAAAAATATGGGAAAAGATGATTATGGAGATTGTATTCATATCAGAGAATATAAGATGAAAGAATTGGTTGAAAAAATAATTTATGCCTCTGATGGAAAAATTAACCATGACAATATAAGTGTTTTTCCATGCTGGCTTGGCGTATTATCTCTAAATATAGGCATTGAGAAACTTCCTCCCCTCTTAAATAATCTATGCCACTTTTTCTTTATCAAATTTAAAAAACCTAATTATGAGTCTTAGTATTTTTTTTCAGCTTTTTATTAAATTTATTTTTTGCAATTTTTATTATCAAATAGATAAATTTGTTATTTCAATTTCCAAAAAGTATGACATGCCCGACAAAAAACTGTTAGATATCGGAGCAGGGCAATGCCCTTATAAAATATATTTCAAAAAACTAAAATATCTCAGCCAAGATATCAAACAAAATAAAAATAAAACAATTGACTATATCGGAGACATTAACAATGGATTAAATATGATAAATAGTTCCAGCTTTGATTATATCCTTTGCACACAAACTATAGAACATATAAAAAATCCTAAAAAAGCTTTTCAGGAATTTCATAGGATATTGAAGCCCAACGGGAAGATTTTTCTAACTACAAACTTTATTTATCAAATCCATATGGCTCCGCATGACTATTATCGATTCACAAAATTTGGATTAAAGCACTTAGGAAAATCAAATGGATATGTTGTCGAACATTTAAAATCTCATGGAGGAATATTTCATGTACTGTCCCATACTATAGTCACTCTGCCGATAAAATTGTTTTTAAAAAGAAATAAATTTCTTTATCACTTATATCTTATAGTATTCTCCATCCCTATTGTATTAATCAATCTAACTGCCTATATACTAGATTTCTTTGATATAGATAGAGAGATGACTATTAACTATGAAGTTGTATACAAAAAAGCAGACTCCAAGCTTTTTAAGACTCGCTTAAACCTTGCCTCAAATTGAGGATATGAAAAATCTTTTATTATCTCTTTATTGTCTTTTCTATGCCTCCTCCCTATTTCACGATTATAAAAATAAAAAATAATTGACTTAACAAGTTCTGAGTAACAATTCGGATTATGAAAAAGAGCGCTTGCTCCAAATGTCCTCCTAAAGGTTGGCAGATCACTAAGACATAAAAATAATCCAAACTCAACCGCCTCGTCTACTGCCAATGGATGACCCTCATACAAAGAATTATTAATATAGCAGTCGGACTGCCTAAGAATATTTAGAAACAGCGGAGACCGATGTTTAATATGTCCAAGAAATTCAATATTAGGCAAAATTAGATTAGAATATTTCTTCATAAAAGATGGATTTATTGTTCCCAAAACACGCAACTTAACATCAATGTTAAGTTTTCTTAAAACCGAAACTGCCTTTAAAACATTGACTAATCCTTTAATAGGCCTATCTCCCCCGACAAATAAAAGATTAAAGACTTGCTCTTTTGCCCTTATTTCCTCTAAATCCAAGCCACTTTTATTTGATACAAGAGGGATATAAATAATATTTTTATA
>Ga0268279_1001128_pt1 | contig 15469 bp, 17 predicted proteins | sample saktaG_6_FD_190142 | JGI IMG/M metagenome (GOLD analysis project Ga0268279, IMG submission 190142) | Saline water microbial communities from Sakinaw Lake, British Columbia, Canada - sak_2010_1_5_80m | ecosystem: Environmental > Aquatic > Non-marine Saline and Alkaline > Saline ...
CAAATTAACAAAGCCAACAAAGGTTGGTCCCGTAGCTCAGTTGGTAGAGCACTGGACTTTTAATCCAGGTGTCCAGGGTTCGAATCCCTGCGGGATCGCTCACAAAAAAGTGATAAAAAATGGTAAGCAAATTATTCAAAAAGAAAACTGATTCTGTATCCCACGAAGAAACCCTTGAGTGTATTGAAGACCAAGTATTTGATTCGGGCAAAAATGTTGATGAGATTAAAGAACATGTTATTGATGCAGGAAAAGATGTTGATGAAATAAAAGAAGACGTCGGAGAAATTTATGATGCTGTTGACGAAATAAAAGAAGACGTTGATGAGTTAATAAAAAAGCAAGATTCTATTTTGAAAAAATTTGCTTTAAAATTAAAACCTGATAAATTTTCTTTTGATGATATTGCTCAACAAATTGTTGGGGCAATAATAATTAGTTCGCCATTAGCAGTTACTGAAGAAGTGTGGATGCTTTCAGGAAACCTTGATTTTTTTCGTATAATTCTGTTGCTAGGTATAACCTTGCTATTTGATATTCTTTTGATTTATTTTACTAAATACCAACACGTAGAAAAAGAAAGCATGCTTAAATTTATTCCAACAAGATTATTCTCGCTGTTGGTTGTTTCATATATTGCAGCAGCATTTATTTTGTATTTATTTGGGGTTATTGGTGGCCAAATAACAACTCAATTAGGGATAGTTAAATTAATTATTTTTGTTGGGTTGTTTGCAAATATTGGCGCTGGGGCAGCGGACATGTTGAGGTGATTGATATGCCAATAGCAATAAACTTTAAGATCTGTGATAATTCTCCAGCTTGTTTAGGTTTAGATGCTTGCCCTACAAAAGCACTTTATTTTGATAAAGAAAAAAAGTCTCTCATAATAGATAATTCAAAATGTATTAATTGTAAAAAATGTGTGCTGGGTTGTGATGTTGGGGCCATTAAATTTGCAAATAATGGAGAAGAATTAGTTAAAGTTCAAAAAGAAATTGATGCTGATCCAAGAAAGCAATTTGATTTGTTTGTTGATAGGTATGGGGCAGAGCCACAAGCAAAAGAATTTTTTTGTTCAAATGAAACATTTAATACACGAAGAATTTAAAGAAAAATACTTGATCAAGGAACTTCCATGTTTATTATTTTTTAATGAAGGTAAACTAATAGAAAAGATTGACGGGTTTTATTCAACTGAATATAAAGAGAAATTAGTCAAAGAATTAAATAAAATAAAGCTAAACTAAACGCTTTTAAATTCTCTTAAAGCAATTTTATTATTAGCGAGTTACTATGTGGCATCGAGCAGAGCGAAGATGGCACGCGTGCGAACGGAGCAAGCCGTTCTGATGGTCCCGTAGCTCAGTTGGTAGAGCACCAGACTCTTAATCTGGGTGTCCAGGGTTCGAATCCCTGCGGGATCGTCTTATCACAACGAACCTTAAAAAGGTTTGTGAAAACAATTCTCTTAATGGGACTGTAGCTCAGCCTGGGAGAGCACACGGCTGAAGACCGTGGTGTCGCGGGTTCAAATCTCGCCAGTCCCATATATTTTTTTAGTGATTTTATGATAATAGAATTAACTTATTTTGTTCATGGGACTACAATCGATAATGAAAAACATTTAGCTAGTGGTCAAGCAGACGCAAAATTGTCTGAAAAAGGAATTACTCAAGGAAAAGAGTTAATAAAATTGATTAATGATGATTTTGATTTTATTTTTGTTTCTGATTTGTCTAGATCAATCGATTCGGCAAGATTAACTTTTGGAAAAGAAAGAGACTTGATTGTTGATAAAAGAATTAGAGAATGTGATTATGGGGAGTTGACTCAACAAGTTAAAACGTGGAAACTTAAAGAGTATATTAATAAAAAATATCCTGGCGGAGAGAGTTATTTAGATGTTGAAAAACGAATGCAAGCCTTTGTTGATGATTTAAAAAAGAATTTTGATAATAAAAAAGTTGCGCTTGTTTGTCATCAAGCCCCACAATTAGCATTAGAAGTTATTGTTAACAAATTATCTTGGGAAGAAGCCATTGATAAAGATTGGCGCAAAGATGGCAAATGGCTACCTGGGTGGAGATATTTTATAAAATAAAAAATAGAAAAAAGGGAACAAAACGTTCCCCTCATGATATGTTTCACAATAAATAATTTACTTTCTTTTTTTTCTTTTTGCTGCTTTCTTCTTAACTGTTTTTTTCTTTGCTGCTTTTCTCTTTACAGTTTTTTTCTTAGCAACTTTTCTTTTTGCAGTTCTTTTTTTAGCAACTTTCTTTTTTCTAACCATTTTAATTACCTCCTTATTTTTTTATTTGAAATACTTATTTTGTTCTGGTATTTAAACTTTGTTATTTTGTATTTTTGTTGTAAAAAAATATTTTTTAGTTAAAAAATTAATTTTGAAAAGCTTTTTTTAAATAAATTATTTTTTTTATTGATTTTATTTTGTAAAATAATTATTTAATAAGAAAATTCTTTTTTTGTTTGGTTTGAGGTTATTTATTCTTTATTAGATTTTTCTAATTTGTTTTTCTTTTTTTATCAATATTTTTTTTATTTAGGAATTAATTAGTGATTACTTTTTTTATAGATTGTAATCTTCATCAATGTCGTGAACTTTTATTCCTGTTTCATTGATTTCGATTGGATGTAAATCTTCAGAATGTTTTGTTGCTCGCATTTTTCTTATGTGTAGGGTTCGGTTGCTTTGTGTTCCTATTCCCATATAATGTAATACTATTACTCCATCGCTTACGAACTCTTCTACCCCATATTTACTTAGGGCTTTTGATTCAGGGTCTATTTCTGTTGTTAGTATTGTTGTTACTCCTGCTCGTGCAAGTAAATAAACGGTTTTTAAAACAGCTCTTCTAACTTCATGTTCATTTTCAAAATTTAGTCCTAGTGCTGGAACAGAATCTATTACAACTCTTTTTGCACCTATTTTTTTTATTGCTTTCATTATTTCTAATAATAATTTGTCTAAATCAAATCCTGTTGCAGGTAAAGAAAATTCTTCATCGCTGGGAATTCCAACTTTTGCTATTGTTCCGTCAATGATTTGTATTTTTCCTTTGTCTTCTAATTCTCTAATGTTCCAACCAAATCTTAACATGTCTTCTCTTATTAAATCTGGGCGCTCATCTAGTGTCAAATATATTCCTGGTTCTTCTTGCTTTGCTCCATTTATTAAAAATTGTATTGCAAAAATAGTTTTTCCGGTTCCCGTTCCTCCACTTATTAAGATGCTTCTTCCCTCTGGAATTCCACCTTCAATTAATTTGTCAAATCCGTCTATTCCTGTTTGTATTCGATTCATTTAATCACTTTTTTATTTTCTTATATCCTTTCCATATTACAAATAATATTACTATTATTATAACTATGTTGATAATTAAACCTATTGGGTTAGCGTTTTTTGTAGCAGTGTCTGTTGCAGAATAAATTTTTACTGGGATGTCTGTTACGATTGTTTTGTTTGTTGCATCCGTGTCTTGGTATGAAATTGTTGTTTTTATTATGGCGTCTCTGGTTTCAATTGTTGGATCAACATTTATTGTTGTTTTGAATGAATCAACATCGTTTGGTTCTAATGCTCCAATGAATTGTTTTGGTTTGTTTATTGTTCCAAAGTCAACTTCTAATTCAACAATAGTGAATTCGGCTTTTCCTACTCCTTTGTTGAATAATTCGATTGTTATTTCGCTTGCGCTTCCAGCATATAATTCTTGAGTGGCTTCTTTTAATGATAGATCAATAATAACATTTCCAGAAACTTTGAATCCGATGTATGATGTTTCTTCTGTTCTTGTTCCTGCTGAATTTCTATACGAAACTTTTACTGGTAAAGTATAATTTTTTAATTCAGCCTCTCTATTCACACTAACTTTTATTGTAACATCCTTTGTTTCCTTTGGATTTAATTTATCAAAATAAGCTAAAGCCGCCCCTAATGGAGTTATTTCTCTTTCAACAACAGCTCCTGTTGTAGAAATAACTGTTCTATCTTCTTGTAATTCTACTGTAACATCATAGGCCGAACTTGTTCCAATGTTTTGTACAGTCAGAGTTATTTCTTTTTCTTGCCCAGGGATAAGTTTTTCGTCTGAAACATCAATAACTTTTATTATTGGTTCTTTTCCACTAATGATAATGCTTTCGTTTGTTGTTTTCCCTATATCGTTTTGTTTTGTAGTTATTTGTATTGGTATTGTATAAGTAGAATTTTCTGCACTCGGGTCAACATAAACAGTAAAAGTAGCTAAAGCTTTTCCTTGTGCGTCTAATGAGCCAAGGTTGATTTCGTTTTCTTCAACAACAGTAAAAGGATATTTATCTCCTATTTTAATAATAACATCTTCTTTTACTTGGTTTTCTTTATTTTCTATTTGTGCAAGGATTGTTATTGTGCTTCCAGGGACTGCCGGGCTTGGGGTATAATTAAATTGTGTTATTTCTGGTGCTGCGGCACTAACAATTCCGACCGCAAGAACTAATATTAATAAAACTGAAAAATAAATTATTTTTTTATCCATGTCACCTACACCTATATTAGTAATGAGTAAAACATTTATAAAAACACTTCTATATTCTTTCAACAAGCTGTATTGAAGGGAGTTTTCCAATTTTTTCCATAGCTTTTTCTAATTTATTTATGTTTTTTACATCTAAATCAAGGATTGCTTCAGCATAACCTGTTTTCTTAATTCTAAAATTAGTACTTAATAAAGAGATTCTTTCGTTTCTAATTTCTTCTAATATCTCTCCTAATATTCCTGGTCGATCAACAGCGATTATTTTGATTTGAGTTTTTCCCGATGTTGCTTCAAAAGATATTTCAATTTGTTTTGATTTTGGGATTTTTAATATGTTTTTACAATCTTTTTTGTGTATTATTATTTTTCTCTTGGTTGTTCTTACTCCTATCATTTCTTCTCCCGGTAAAGGATGGCAACATTCAGCCATTCTGATTTTTTTTGATGTACTTTGAGTAATTTCTTTGTTTGGGCTTCTTTTTTGTTGGTGTATTCCAAAATAACTCTTTATTTTTGATTTTGCTCTTTCACTAATAACAAAATTTAGCCAAGATTGTTTGATTGTTGGATTTTTTCCTGTTATTATTTCGACAGTGTCTAAATTATTTAATTTAGTTTCAAGAGTAACCAGGTTATTATTTACAATCGCTTTTTGTGCTCTTTGTCCAATGTCAGAATGTATTGTAAATGCAAAATCTAATGCTGTTGAGTTTAGAGGCAGAGAAACGGCTTCGCCTCTTGGTGTAAATGCAAACAATTTTTTCCCAATTATTTTTTTATTTTTAATTTCTGCTCCAATATTTTTTTGCCATTCAATTAACTGTCTTTCCCAACTCAGGGCCCGTTCAAATTCTTTGTCTTTTTTTATTCTTTTATATTCCCAATACAAGCTTGATTCTGTTCGCATGTGGTGTTGCCAAGTCCTTATTTGTATTTCGATGATTTCTTTGTTTCTCTCTATTGCAATGTGGATGCTCTTGTAGCCTTTTTGTCCTCTTCCTTTTCCTTCTTTTGCAATAAAATCATCAAAGGCTTCAGGAATAAATTTGTATTTTGAATAAATGTGTCCTAAGATTTCATAACATTCTCTTTCTCTGTTGCAAATTATTCTTATGCCATAAAGATCATGCATTTGTTTGAATGGGGTTTTTTGTAGTTTATTAAAAATTGATTTGAAACTTTTTGGTCGTCCAAAGACCGAAACAGTTATTTTATCTTTTAACAAATCTTCAATTTCTTTTTTTACTTCTTTAACCAGCTCTTCCCTTTCGTTTCTTGTTTTTCCAACAAGTTTTTTTATTTTATTATATGCTTTTGGATTTTCAATTTTAAAACTGTTGTCAGTTATCTGCCAAATAAAACCGGTTAATCCCAATTTAGTTGCGAGGGGGACATAGATGTCGTTGGCAATTGTTATTATTCGCTTGATTTTTTCTTTGTTTCCTAAGGGGTGTGATAAATTATCTGCGAGTTCAGCCATTTGGATTATTATTGTTCTTATATCGCTTGAAATTGAAAGAATAAGTGAAGACATTGTTTCTGCAGGAAGTTTTGGAAAGTTTTTTTCTAATACCATTTGGATTGTGTTTGTTTCTTTAGAAAGCCCGGCAATTGTTTCATCAAAGTTTTCTTTTAATTCTTCAAAAGTGGCTTTTCCATCAGATAGGGTGTCATGAACAATGCTTGCAATAACCGTTTCTTTTCCAACATCTTTTTTTGCAAGAGCAAGCGCAGTTCTCAAAGAGTGTTTTAAGGCGGGTTCTTCAATAAGAGGTTTAACGAAATCAATTGCTTTTGTTACTTCTTTATCTTCAATTATTTTTGCTAGTTCCTCTTCTTCTTGCATAATTATTGTTCTTTAGAAAGTTATTTTAAGCTCTTCTAAATATATTGTGTAAGAGGGGTTTTATGAAGCGATTTGATAATGTTGAGTTAGTTAAGTTTCCAGAAATAGATGAAGTAGATAATGCGTTAATGGTTGGTCATTTTGAGAGATTTCTTTCAAAGGTTCCTGTTAAAAACGAGGATAGATTGATTCTTTCTTCAAAAGAATATGCCAAGGGTGGTTTAAGAAAACAACATGAAATAAAGGCACGCTTAATTTTAGATGGCAAAGCTTTCTTTGCTTCGACAACCGGGTGGCAACTATTAGAAACTACTCAAGATGTATTAAAAAAATTAGAACGTGAAGTGCTACAAGAGCACTCCAGCGATTAAAATTCTTTTTTTTACTTTTTTTTCTTTTTCTTAGCTTTTTTCTTGGTTACTTTTTTCTTAGCTACTTTTTTCTTAGTTGCTTTCTTTACTGTTTTTTTCTTAGCAGTTTTCTTCTTAGCAACTGCTTTCTTAGCAACCTTTTTTTTAGCAGGTTTTGTCTTTTCAGCTCTTAATTCTCTTCTCATTTGTTCTATAAGCTCTTTTACAGACATCTTCTTTTCGAAAACCATGGTATTTCCTCCATTTTTTTTAACAAAAAACTTGAGAAAATCAACGCTTAAGCAGTATAAAAACCTTTCGTAATTTTCGGGCTTGTGCGAAAAGTATCTTGTGTGGGCTTTTGTGCGAAAAGGTTAGTTTGTTCAAAAGAAACGTTTTTATTGTTGTTTAGCATTAAAATGATTTGAAGTGGAATTAGATGAAAAGATCAACAGTGATAATTCTTATTGCAGTTGCTTTTTATCTTATACTGTTTGGGTGTGTTCAGCCACCAGTTTGTGGAAATGGAATTTGCGAACAAGGAGAAACACCAGAAAATTGTCCAAGTTCAAACGGAGGAGACTGCCCGCCAAAATTAATGACTTGCTCAGCATTGGGGGGAGTGACTTGTAATCAAGGAGAAGAATGCTCAACATACACATTACCAGCAAGCGATAACAATTTTTGTTGTATTCAAGGACAATGCCAGTCAAACCAATGCACAAATGAGTGTTCAACAGAAGGAGAAAAAACTTGCGAGTTGAATTTGTTAAAATCTTGTGGCAATTATGATGCGGATGAATGCTTAGAGTGGTCTTCAGGAAATACTTGTGAAAATGGTTGTATTAATGGAGAATGTATTCCTCAACAAAATAATGAAACATTTGTATTAATTCATAATGGCAGTTTTTCAGGAAAAAGATTTAATCTATATTTTATTAATTACGCGTACGGAGAAGGGGGAGGCATAAATCAATTTTATCAAGACGTTCAAAATTTAGTATTTCTAAGTTCTAACCGATTAAAGGGGTTTTTGTATGCTGAGCCATTTAATACTTACAAGAACAGATTTAATATTTACCTAATAACGGTTTTATTGGACGGCAAAATTCCTAATTGTAATGAAAATAATCCTTGCCATCCAAATGAAATTATAGATTATGTTTCAAATACCTATTCTATTCCAGCAGGGATTGGATTAATAGATGAAGATACTGCTCCGCCCTATGCAAACACTTTCATTTTACTTGTCCAAGGTTCAGAAAGAGAAGTCGTATCCCCTGGGGCTCTTGCAGCCTCAATCAAAAGTGGAATTTATATTAATAGGGATATGAGTCAAGAAGGAGGTATTGAGGGGGGAATCATTGATTTTTTCCATGAATTTGGACATAGTTTTGCACGTATTCAGGATGAATATGGATTGGGGTACAAGCAAGGCGCAAATTATTTCGATGGATACATAGACAACGTTCACGCTAGCAAATCAAATTGTGACCCCATCCCTGGTTGTCCTTCCTGGTGCAAAGGAAGCCCGAAGCAATTAACAAGGAATGACCCTTGCGCTAAAAGGCAAAATTTGGATGACTGCCACAACAAGTATTTCCAAGATGACGGCTTTTATGAATGTGTCTGGATTGAAGACACCCCTAGAATAACTGATTATTTTGGCTCCAAGTGCGTTCCGGCACTAGAAGATTATGGAGACATTGGAACCGAATGTGAAATAGGAACAGGGTGTTATTTTGGATGCTTTGGTGATGGCTGGAGAAGCACTTTTAATTCTATTTATGCTGGCTTCTTTGACACTACGTACCAAAATTATTCACAGAATGGGGTTTATCCATTTACTAAATTACAACAAAAAAAGATTGAAGATTATATTTTGAATTCAAATTAATAACTTTATTAAAATTTTAGTTGCATTCAAACATTGTTGGGTAATCCGAGTTGTGATTTGAACTGGGAACAATTACCCAAGTACTGTCGTCCCACTTCATGCGTTCTCCTTTTACTCCGGAATTTGTGGACATTACGCTTCCAGAATAACTTCTGTCTGGGACTAGCTGGCACCAATGGCTAGGTGTTGGCGGGTACGCGTATGGGGTGTGCTCTTGTCCATTGATAGTTACTTTTGGATCATAATATTTATTGCCTTCAACTGAACTCCAAGATACAGATATTGCATCAGCAGAACATTGTTGTGTTTCAGAAGGTTTGCTGGTTGTTGTCCCACAATTACTTGCATCTGAGCATACTCTTGTCTGTGAATTATTGATACAGGTGTTCCATTCAGTGCAAGTCCAGTTTTCTGTGCATGTTTGGATGCATGTTTGGTTTATTACTGGTTTATTTATTGTTGTTCCACAATTGCTTGAGTCTGTACATATTCTTGTTTGAGTTCCATTTGTACAGGATTCCCATACTCCACATGTCCAGTTTTCGGTACATGTTTGAGTGCATGTTTGTGTTGTTGGCGGCTTATTTGTTGTAGTTCCACAATTTCTTGAGTCAGTACATGTTCGTGTTTCTGAACTTTTATAGCAGGCACTCCATGCTCCGCAAGACCAACTTTCAATACATGCGTTAACGCATGATTGGTTTTCTTCTGGTTTATTAATATCAGTTCCGCATTGTGCAAAATCAAAACAGGTTCTTGTTTGTGTTCCATTAATACAGTTTGCCCAAGGGTTACATGACCAGTTTTCTGCGCAAGGTTCGTTTTTATCAGGAGGCGTTAGCTCCTTCCATTGCTGCGAGCAGGTTTGCCAATCATTTGTTGAAAAATTTCCTTGTGTCCATCTTTCTAACATGCTTGTTAATTCACTTGTTTCAAATGGACATTCATCATTCATCGGTGTGCCTCTGTAAACTATGCATTTGCTGTTTTGAATGCCTTTTATTTCAAAAGAGGTTTCATATTCGCTTGTCCAAGTTGCTTTTGAACAATTTTTTGATGCTTCAATAAAACAATTAATATCGACACAATTTATTGGAGTGTTTAATGAGTTGTTAGAGTTATTGTTGTCAAGGTTTTGTGATGATTTATTATTATCACTTCCTGTGCACCCAAATAAAAGAAAACTTGCTAAAACAATTGATAATAGTATTAACCAATTTTTATTCTTCGATTCCATAATACATCAAGACCTATTCTTATTTAAAAACCTTTCTTTTTTTGATTTTTTAGTGTTGTTCGTTAAATTCTTGTTTGTCCTTCTGTTTCTTGTGTTGGTTCTAGTAGTAGCCAGAGTGCTTCTTGGCTTGGTACGAAGTATCTTGAGCGTCCTTCTTCTCTTGATAGTTTTACTGCACCAACGTCACGTAGTTTGGTCAGGGATGTTGATACGTTTTGTGGTAGCATTTTGAAATGGTCTGATAGGGCTTTGTTTGTTGTTTCTTTTTTTTCAAGTATTCTTCTGAGTATTTTTATTGTGTTGCTGTCTTCGCGTGAAAATTTGCTTAAAAATCTATTTTGGGCAAATTTGAATAGGGTTGATTTTAGTATATTTGGTGATATGCGTACTGGTCTTGCAGAAGATGTTTCATTTACGGCACATTCAAGTCCACGCAATATTCCTCTAAGATTTCCAGAATATAGTTTGAAAAGTATGTCTAATGTTTCATCTTCAAAAGGAATTATTGGATTTACTTGTGAGTTTACTTTTAGTAATTGAATTCTTTTAGCTATTATTTGTTTTATCTCTGAAAAATTAAAAGAGTTTAGAAGTATTGGTGTTTGAAATATATCTTCAACTCGGGGCATTTGTTGGAATAGTTCGTATAACGTTTTGTCGCTGACAAAAATAAAATGTGCATTTTGTATTTGTAAAAAGTCTCTTATACCATTCATAATTCTTTTTAACTGATTTTCTCCCTTTTCTTGAATAAGCTCAAGATTATTGTAATGGATTATTATTCCTTTAAAACCCATCTTTATTAGTTCATCAATTATTTCTTGAAATAGCATCTTTATTGTCAGGGCATTAAGTCTTGGAACGCCAAAGGATTTACTTTTTTCTGCTGTAATTCCTGTGCCGAGTGCTTCAAATCCGCCACCAAAAGAATATCCTCTTTCCATACCAAAAAGAACATTTAGTTTCTGCATCAATTCTTTTGGCATTTTGTCTTTGATTGTTTTTGTTCGGTCAATTGCAGTATAAACGGCACTAACTGTGTTAAACATAAAATCTTCAGGAGTCCAATTATATTGAACTCCAAGTTCGCCTAAAGGGGTGAAATATTTGCTTTGTATTGCTTCGTATTTGGCATAATTAACAAAAGTTGTTTTGCCTATGCCTATATCTCCATAAACAAGAATTCTGCTTGTTTTATTTGAATAAATTATTTTTTTTATTTTTTCTACTTCTTTTTCTCTGCCAAAAAATGATTCTTTTATTGGTAAGTCATCCCCGTAAACTGATAAAGGGTCTGTTGTGAATGGGTTTCCTTTTAGACCATACATATTCCAAACGTTGTATTTGTCAGAATTTTCATCCATGTTATATTTCGCCCCCACAAACCACATTATAATAGCTAAACTACATTATAATGCTACTTGTTTATAAACCTTTTGTTATAATTAGTAATGTATTAAACACATTACAATGTGTTTAGTTAATTAGTGGTGTTTCGATGATTCAGGATGAAATTAAGCATTGTTTCCGTTGCGGTTCTGAAAAAATAGTAAAACGAGGCAAAATGCTTAACACAAAAAAGACTACTTGGAAGCAACGCTTTTTCTGCAAAAATTGCGGATTTAAATTCGTTGAAAGAAAACAGCATTTGTGTGACGATTATGCGCCTCCAGAATTTGTATATCAATCAAAAGAACCTGTTTCTGTTGATTGGGTAAATTATGATAAGGCACAGTTGAATGAAAAGCCGATGCTTTTTGACATCCTTAACACTGTGCTTGACTTGTTTTCTTTTGAACAAATAAACAATAACGGCAGACCACTATTCAATCCAAAAGATACGCTTTTTGGAATGCTTGTTAAAATATACAACAAAAACTCTGCAAGAAGAACAATTTCTGATTTAAAGTTATTAAACCAACTTGGCTATGTTGAAAAAGTACCTTCATTTTCAACACTAATGGCTCATTTTAATAAGACTGATTTCAAGCCAATTCTTGAAAAAATGATTGAACTGACAGCTCTACCACTTAAGGAAGTGGAAAATGATTTTGCAGCAGACTCAACAGGGTTTTCAACCTCACAATTCGGAAGATGGTTTGATGAAAAATGGGGTGAAGAAAAAGAAAAAAGAATTTACCAAAAAGCGCACGTGATGACTGGTGTTTTAACTAATGTTGTAACTTCTTGCATTGTAACAAAGCAGGAAGGAAAAGGCACTGGGGACACTACACAATACAAACCTTTACTTCACAAAACAACAATCAATTTCAAGGTAAAAGAAGTGTCTGCTGACCTGGCATATTCTTCACGAGAAAATCTTGAAGCAACTTTAAAAGCTGGTGCATTGCCTTATATTCCTTTCAAGTCAAACGTAACTGGCGGTGGCAATGGTATTGTTTGGCGAAAAATGTGGCTCTACGCCAAAGACAACCCACAAGAATTCTATAAACATTACCACAAACGCTCAAATGTAGAAACCACTTTTTTTATGATAAAACAAAAATTTAGTAGTTTCTTAATGACAAGAAACTATGACGCCAATGTTAACGAAATTCTCTGCAAAGTAATCGCCCACAATATTTGCTGCTTAATTTCAGCTTATTACGAATTAAACCTCGAAAAGGCTTTTCAAACAAAAGCCCAAGAAACAGTCAAAATTCAAATATTACTATGACTTTTCGCACAAGTCCGTAATTTTCTTGTCAAAATTGCTTTTTTTATAAAAATAAACAAAGAAACACCAAATTTTGAATAATTTAGCTAATTTGAGGCAAATAAGCGATTTTTTTAGTGGACGTACTGGAACAATGGATTTCACCCGTTTCGTCAGGCGGCGCCGAAATACATCAAGGTATTGTCTTCAATACCTTATAAATATTAAGTGGACGTACTGGAAAATGGATTTCCGGTTAATGTGCTCATACCAAGAAACGAGCTCCACTCCGTGACCCTTCAGCGCTCTCAAATAAAATTACCGTTGCTCTCTTCCGAGTCTGGCGGGGTTCGTCTTACAAGAGGGCCTGTAAGGACAGAGCTTCGACACTCATTAACTGGCGATACGCGTTAACGTAAAAACCTCTTTCCCAGTTTCGACCCCAGCATAAAGCGGATTTCTGGTAACAAGCCACCGCTAACGGCCCAGTCTAGTCCAACATAATTCTTTATAAAACCATTAAAAAAGCTTTTCAATGAGAAAAACATATCTTTTAGATGCCTAACAAACTTATAGACTCAATTCTAACAAACAAAATCTTTTTCTTAAAGGGGAGAAGTAAAAAACAAAGAATAGCCCGGGCTGCTGCCGTAAAATTGGTTCCTACATTCAAAAAGAATAGAGATTATTTGTTGAGAGAAATATACAAAGCAGGCAAGGCAGAAGGGGGGAGAGTTCATGAAACAACAGCGAGCATTGAAGGATTTTCTAGAGAGCCCTTTGAGATTTTAGAAAGCGCGTCGACTCATTTGACATTGTTAGATGCGAATGTGCCAGATTATGCTCAAAAAAAAGTATCAAAGGTTTTAGTTGCGTTTAACCGAAACAAAATTGATGAAAGTCAAGCTGTGCGACAACTTATTAAAATAGGATTTTCACGAGAGAATGCTAAAAAATGTGTTGAAAGACAACAACATAATTTAAGAGCAGTTCTCTCAGAAATACCAGTGATTTTTGATTGGTTGGATTCAAGAAACTAATTCTTTTATTAGTTTGTTAATAAGTAATTATTATGTCTTGTTTTGAAATAACTAATAAAAATTCTTCTTTAGCAAGAACAGGCGTTCTAAAAACAGCGCACGGAAAAATAGTCACTCCGTTTTTTATGCCAGTTGCTACAAAAGGTGCGGTAAAAAATATTCTTCATTCACAACTCAAAGAAATGAATTTTGATTGTTTAATTTCAAATGCTTTTATTAATTATTTAAAACCGGGCTTGCCAACAATAGAAAAAGCAGGGGGATTGCACAAGTTTATGTCTTGGGACAAATCTCTTTTTACTGATTCTGGCGGCTTTCAATTAATCTTGGATCATTTTTCTCCAAAAATAACTAACAAAGGAGTTACAATGACAAATCCTTTTAACAAATCTAAAGAATTAATTTCTCCAGAAAAAGCAACCCAAATACAAAATTCTCTTGGTAGTGATGTTGCAATGGTTTTAGATCACCAACCGGTTTTTGGAAAAACACGAGCAGATTATTTAGACTCTGCAATAAGAACAATTGAATGGGCACAAAGATGTAAACTCGAACACGATACAAATCCAAACAAAACAAACAAGAAACAATTATTGTTTGGAATTGCACAGGGCGGAAATCATTTTGATATACGCCAAAAATGTGCTATTGCTTTAACAAAAATTGGTTTTGATGGTGTTGCTCTTGGCGGGTTTGGTATTGGGGAAGCCCAAAGCGACATGTATAAAATAATTAAATCTACAAAAAAAGTTCTTCCAGAAAATAATTGTACTTATGTGATGGGAATTGGTTCTCCTATTGAATTATTAAATGCGATTTCTAACGGGGCTGATTGTTTTGACTCTGCGTATCCAACAAGAATGGCTCGCCATGGGAGAATATTTACTTCAAATGGAGCAATACAAATTGATAGGACAATACACAATAAAGATTTTTCTCCAATTGATAAAGACTGTGGTTGTTTTGTTTGCAAGAATCATTCACGAGCATATTTGCATCATTTATACAAAACATATGAACAGAATGCCCATATTTTGCTTTCTTATCACAATATTTATTTTATTCAGAATTTAATTCAAAATATAAGAATTTCAATAAAAGAAAACGAATTTGAAAAGTTTAAGAAAGAGTTTGAATATAAATATTTAAGAGGGAGAAAATGAAGTTGAGTAAGGAAGCCAGACAAATTGAAGTGGCCAAAAAATTAGCTTATGCTATTGTTTATGATAAAAAAAGTCCACGGTCATTAACTCCTAAAGAAATTACTTTAATAAAACGAGCATATTCAAAAAAAGGGTTGGCAGAGGCAATATCTGTTGTTTTGTTGGCACAAGAAAAAAGAAGAAAAGCAATGCAACATGCGCGAACTAGTTTGAGAAAAACAAATGCAATTCTCAAAACAAGAGGATTAACAACAAAGGTTGTTAGGAAGAGAAAATGAGCAAGCCAATTATTGCGGTGTCTTTTTCAGGAATAATAATGAAGGACACGCCGTGGAAAAAAGCACACGAAGTTTGGTTTGAACATTATGCAAAAAAATTAAATAAACCCGAAATCGAAGAATATGCAAAAAAAGAGAATTGGTTTGATTATGTTGATAAGGTAATGGCTCTTGCCGAACCTGAATTAAATGATTCTGAAAGAACAATAAAAGCAAGAGAAAAATATTTTGATGTTATTTGTGATTTTGGTTGCGACAACCTATCTTTAGAAAACAAAGAAGTAATTGAGTATTTTTACTCAATAAAAAAAGAATTTTTTTTAGGCTTAATTACTACTACCTCGCTCGCAACAATTCAAAGAATTCTTAAAGCAATTAAACACGAGGATTTGTTTGATTTTATTGAGTGTTCTTTATTGGAAGAAAAAGATGATAAATTAGCTGTTTTTAAAAGATTT
>Ga0268279_1001129_pt1 | contig 15461 bp, 14 predicted proteins | sample saktaG_6_FD_190142 | JGI IMG/M metagenome (GOLD analysis project Ga0268279, IMG submission 190142) | Saline water microbial communities from Sakinaw Lake, British Columbia, Canada - sak_2010_1_5_80m | ecosystem: Environmental > Aquatic > Non-marine Saline and Alkaline > Saline ...
TTTAAATTTATTTATCCAAAGAAAAATATTTTAATATCTATTAGAGAAAATCTATATCACATTAGAGTTGCTTTTCATGGAGCAAAATTCATAGAAGGATTTTATCTATTTTATTGGATGATAAAAGAAGTTTTTATTTCTTTTTTACCAATATACCAATTAAAATATGGTAAAATTAATAAATTTAATTGGTATGGCAATAAGTTAAAATTTGAAATAATTCCAGCAACAAAGTTTGGTGTTTTATTAAAAGGAATTAATTATTATATTGAGTTTATTTTTAATAAAGATGGTTATAATTTGATTATAAAAAAATGAAATTAATTTATATTGCCAACATTAGAATACCAACCGAGAAAGCACATGGAATTCAGATTATGAAAATGTGTGAAGCTTTTAGCAATCAAGAAGTAGAAGTGGAATTATTTGTTCCTTGGAGATTTAATAAAATAAAAGAAGATATTTTTGATTTTTATGGAGTAAAAAAGAATTTTAAAATAAAAAAAATATTTTCTTTAGATTTAATTCCTTTTGGAATACCTAAAATCGGTTTTTGGATTCAAAGTTTGAGCTTTGCCAAGTCTGTATCTCTTTATTCATTATTTTACGCCAGAGGCGGATCCGCCTCTGGCGAAAAAAAAGCAGATATTATTTATTCTCGCGATTCATTTTCTTTATATTTATTAAGTTTTTTTAAAAAAAACCTTGTTTGCGAAATTCATACATTTCCAAAGAATTTTGTTTTACACAAAAGAGTTTTTAAAAAAGCAAAGGTTATTATTGTTATTACTAAGAATTTAAAAGAATCTTTAGTTAAAAAAGGTGTAGATGAGAATAAAATTTTAGTTGCTCCAGACGGAGTGGATTTAAGTAAATTTGATATAGACATTTCAAAAGAAGAAGCAAGAAAAAAAATAAAATTACCACAAGATAAAAAAATAATTGGTTATGTTGGTCAATTAAAAACAATGGGGATGGAAAAGGGAATCAAGGATTTGATAGAAGCATTAAATATATTAAATAAAAATAATAAATCTGTTGTTCTTTGTTTGGTTGGTGGAAATGATTTAGATATTATTGAATATAATAAAATAGTTAGAAAAATAAATTTAATAGAAAGAGTTATTTTCGTTGGACAAGTTCAACATAAGTTAATTCCTTATTATTTAAAAAGCTTTGATGTTTTGACAATGCCTTTTCCGAATAATAAGCATTATAAATACTATATGTCTCCTCTAAAGCTTTTTGAATATATGGCAAGCAAGAGACCAATTATTGCTTCTGATTTACCTTCTATAAGGGAAATTTTAAATGAAAATAATGCTATTTTAGTTAAACCAGACAATTTTCAGGATTTAGCTAAAGGCATTAATAGGGCATTGAAAAATCAAGATTTTTCTGATAAGATTTCATCGCAAGCTTATCAAGATGTTCAAAAATATACTTGGCAAAAAAGAATAGATAATATTTTAAAATTTATTAAATGACACCAGTAAATTTTTCATCAGAATCAAAAGATCATATATCCCAAAGAGGACAATACAAAAAAGGCGGTTTAGGACGTTGGTATTGGGATTATCGTGATAAAAAAATAATTTCTTATATAAAAGATGAGCATAAAATATTAGATATAGGGTGTGGCGAAGGAATAACTTTAGAAAAAATAACAAAAACATTTCCTAGTAAAAATATTAAAGGAATTGACTATATTAAAGAAAATGTTGAGATTTGTAAGAAACATGGATTACCAGTTGAATATGGATCTGTTTACGATTTAAAAATAGAAGATAATTCTATTGATTCCGTTGTTTTTTTAGAAGTAATTGAACATATTTCGGACTATAAAAAAGCATTACAAGAAATCAGTAGAGTTTTAAAACCTAATGGTTCTTTGATTTTAATTTTCCCGAATGATAGAATTTTTAAAATAGCTAGAATTTTAACCTTAAAACTTAGAGAAGCATTTTATGATCCAGGTCATATTAAACAATGGACTCCTAAATTAATTAAAGAATCATTAAAACGAGAAGGGTTTACAGTATCAAAGATAAATAATTTACCATTTTATTTTTGGTTATTTAGTCTTCATTGTTTAGTAATAGCTAGAAAAAGATAATTTTTAATGAAAATATTATTTATTAATGCGATTAATCCATTAGTTGAGGTTGAAAAAAGATATCCCAATCTGGGTATTGGCTATTTAGTAAGTTCTTTAAGAAACTATTTTAATAAAATTGATTTTGATTTTAAGATAGTTGATAGCAATATAGAGGATGAAATATCAAATTTTAAACCCGACTTAATTGGTATTACAAGCGTTAGTCAGAATTATAACTATGTGAAAAGTTATGCAAAATTTGCTAAGAGTAAAAATATTCCAATTATTGTTGGTGGCGTTCATATATCCTTACTTCCTCAATCTTTGTCTTCTGATATGAATGTTGGTTGTATTGGCGAAGGAGAAAAAACTATATTAGAATTATTCTCTGTATTTTTGGATAAAGGAAAATTTTTAAATGAAGATTTAGCTAATATTGAAGGCATAGTATATATGAGGGATGGTCGTCTTATTATAAATTCACCTAGAAAGAGAATTGGGAATATGGACGAGATTACTTTTCCTGATCGAGATATGCTTGAAATTAATAGACATTCATATATGTTTACTTCAAGAGGATGTCCTTATAACTGTGTCTTTTGTGCCTCTTCAAGATTTTGGGATAAAGTTAGATTTTTTTCTGCTGAATATGTAATCAAAGAAATAGAAGAATTAATAGATAAATACAATGTTAAACTTATTAGTTTTTTTGATGATTTGTTTATCGCTGATAAACGTCGATTAGAAGAAATAGTTAGTTTAATAAAAGAAAAAGGAATAGATCAAAAAGTTAAATTTACTTGTTCAGCTAGAGCAAATTTAATAACTGATGAAGTTGCTAATTTATTAAAAGAAATGAAAGTATCTGCAGTTGGTCTCGGTTTAGAATCTGGTTGTGATAAAACATTAAAATATTTAAAAGGTGGGAATATTTCTATAGAGAATAATATAGAGGCAGTTAATATTTTAAAGAATCATAAAATAGCAGCTAATGCATCTTTTGTGATTGGTTCACCTCAAGAAAGCAAAGAAGATATACTTGAGACTTATAATTTTATAAAAAATAATCCGGTAAGCCTATTTGATGTTTATGTTTTAACTCCTTATCCAGGAACTAATATTTGGCAATATGCTCTTCGGAAAAATTTAGTCTCTAATGATATGGATTGGAGTAAACTAAATGTTAATTTTAATAAGAATATTGAAGGGTCAATTATTCTATCAGAAATTTTAAATAAGAAAGAAGTGGTTAAACTTTACAAAAAATTTAAATTATTAAGGTTATGGAAAAATTCAAAAAATGTTTGGTTTACTCCTCAGATATTTGATTTGCCAAAAATGTTTTTTAAATTAATTAAAGAGCATTTTATTTCTACGATTAAGAAAGTTTAAATTTAAAAAATAAACAAATATATGAAGAAATGTACTAAATGTATTTTACAAGAAAATTTTCCTGGAATAAAATTTAATTCAAATAGAGTGTGTAATTATTGTAATAATTATAAAAAAATTGAAACAAAGGGCAAAAAAGCGTTAGAGAAGATTTTGTTAGAATGTCGTCTTAAAGGAATTGGGAAAAAATATGAATGTATGGTTTGTTGGAGTGGTGGTCGAGATAGTAGTTATGTATTATATCAATTAGTAAAAAAACATAAACTTCGAGTTTTGGCTGTTACTCTTGATAGTGGTTTAATAACAGAATATGCCTATAAAAGTATGAAAAGAGCTAAGGATATACTTGGAATAGATCATTTAATTATTAAATTAGATTCTAAGAGTATTTTGAAACATGTAGGTCAAAATATAAGAGCTTGGTTAAATAATCCATCATTTTTAATGATATCTATTTTTGCAGTAGCGGATAAAACATTTGGTTTTAAATTAAGTAAGATCGGCAAGCAGTATAATATTCCATTGTTAGTCATGGGTGGTAATACTGGAGTTGAAAATACATCATTTAAGACAGGATATGTGGGGATTTATGAAGAGCCAAATCAAATAAGATTCATACAAAGCATTAAATTGCTTTGGGTTTATCTGCTTGAATACATTAAAAATCCACGATATATTAATGGTTCTTTAAAATATATTATTCCTGGTTGGTTTGATTTTTTTATTTTTCAAACACATAATAAGAATTTTCTTCATTATTTTCAATATGTTAAATGGGATGAAGAAGAAATTTCTAAAACAATTTGCGAAAAGCTTGATTGGAATATTCCATTAGACACTACTCAAACTTGGAGAATTGGAGACGCAACAAGCCCTTGGTATAATTTTCTTTATTATTCAATGACTGGGTTTACTGAAAACGATGAATTACTTAGTAATATGATTAGAGAAGGAATGATTACCAGAGAAGATGCATTAAAAAGAGTAGAAGAAGAAAATAGGCCAAGGTATGAAGAAATAAAAAAATATCTTAAAATGGTTAATGTGGATATAGATATTTACGAATTAGAAAAAAGATTGAAAAATTATCGTAAAAATATAAATGTTGAAAATTAATAGAATAAAAAATATTTTATTTCCTAAAACTAAATTTCATAGTGATATTTTATGGAATGGCTTAAGTCTCGTAATAATGGGAATTAGTGGAATTGTTCTTAATATATTGATTTTAATAAAATATAATGTAGAAATTCTCGGAGCATTTAATCAAGTTTATGCTATTTATATTTTGATATCTCAATTAGCTGTTTGGGGTCTTTATAGTTCTGTCCTTAAACATACTTCACAACATTCTGATAATGAGTCAGTTTGTAATCAAATTTTAACAAGTTCTTTAATCCTTGGAGTAGGCATAACAAGTATAGTAACATTTCTTTATTATTTAATTATTCCTATATTTGGGTATTTATTAGAAAGCATTAATGTGGAACTAGGATTAACTTTCGCTTTATTAGGATTGTGGTGTTTTTCAATTAATAAGATTTTATTGTCTTTTATTAATGGTAAAAGACTAATGAAGGCATTCTCTCTTTTTAATAGCTTTCGTTATTTAATGCTTCCATTGTCTTTAATCGTTTTAATTTTATTAAACTTACCAGGATATGCCGTTCCATTAATTTTTAGTTTAACAGAATTTATTCTTTTAATTATTTTATTAATTTTTGTTTTACACTTTTTTTCTTTCGCTTCAATTAGTGAATGTAAAAAATGGTTTAAGATTCATTTACCGTTTGGTGTTAAGTCTCTTTTGGGCGGTAGTATTGTTGAAATAAATTCACGAGTAGATATTTTAATGTTAGGATTTTTCTTAAGTGATAAAGTGGTTGGAATTTATAGTTTTGCCGCTATGCTGGCTGAAGGATTTGATCAAATTCCTAGTATTTTTCGAGTAAATTATAATCCTTTATTAACTAAATTAGCGATTCAGAGGCGCTTAGCTGATTTAAGTTTAATGATAAAAATATTTATTAGGAAATGGTTACCATTCTCTTTGGCATTTAGTTTTTTGATTATACTTGGGTTCCCTTTTGTAGTAAGAATGTTTTTTAGTGAAATGGATCTTTTTAAAAGTTGGATTGTTTTTGCTATATTGATAATAGGAATTAGTTTAAGATCTGGATATTCTGTTTTTTGGGAATTACCAGCGCAATCTGGGCACCCAGGATATCAAACAATATTAATAAGTTTAGTAGCTGTTAGCAATGTTGTTTTGAATTACTTTTTCATTTTACAGTGGGGGATTTATGGAGCAGCAATTGCTACATCCTTTAGTTTTATTTTAGGAATATTTTATTTAAAATTAGTAATTAATAAAATTTTAAATATTAAAATATAAATTATATGATAGATACAAAAGATATTTTATTAATAATTCCAGCATACAATGAAAGCAAAACAATTGGTAAGGTTATTGTTGAAATTAAGAATCAGTTGCCTGTCTTAGATATTTTAGTTGTTAATGATGGCTCATCTGATGATACAGATAAAATAGCTAAAAAACATGGAATTAATGTTGTGTCTTTGCCTTTTAATATGGGATATGGATCTGCTTTGCAAACAGGATATCGATATGCTCAGAATAAAAATTATCAATATGTGCTTCAAATGGATGCCGATGGTCAGCATGAACCAAAAGAACTCGTTAATTTACTTAAGGCCATAAGAGAGAAGCAGTCAGATATTATTATAGGCTCTCGTTTTTTAAATGAATGTAATTATCATGCTTCTTGGCTACGTCGATTGGGAATGATTATTTTTAGCAAAATAACTTCTTTGATTATTAAACAAAGAATAACGGATCCAACGAGTGGATTTCAAGCATTAAATCATAAGGTTCTTAAATTTTTTACTAGTGAATTTTATCCTTCTGATTATCCAGATGCTGATGTTATTATTCTTCTTTATCATGTTGGTTTCCGTATTAAAGAAATTCCAGTAGTTATGTATTCTGCTTTAAATAAAGGAAAAATTCACAATGGACTTAAGCCACTTTATTATGTTTTTAAAATGTTTTTATCTATTATTATGATTTTTATTAGAGAAAAACCTTATTTTTATAGAAAGGAAAATAAATTATGACTCCTCATCAAAAAGTATTTGCAATAACAATAAGCATTGCTCTTTTATTGTTTATTTTAGAATTAGTTAGAAAAAGAAAAATTAAAGAAGAATATTCTTGGTTTTGGCTTTTAATTGGATTAGCAATATTTATTTTAGTCATTTGGTATGATTTATTGTTATTTATTACTCGATTAATTGGATCAGAGACGCCAATGACAACTCTTTTCCTTTTTGGATTTTTATTTTTATTATTCGTAAATATACATTATTCCGTTAAGATATCTCTTTTTGCTGAACAAATAAAAAAAATGGCCCAAAAGATAGGTATTCTTTCTAAAGAAATTGAAGACTTAAAGAACAAAGAAAAAATAAATAAGAAAAAATGAATCCATTAGCTTCAATAATTATTTTAAATCTTAATGGAAAAAGATTTTTAAAAGATTGTTTTAAGTCATTAAAAAAACAAACATATCAATCTTTTGAAATTATTTTGGTAGATAATGGTTCAATCGATGATTCAATAGAGTTTATAAAAAAAAATTTTCCAGAAGTTAAAACTATCATCAATAAAGAAAACCTAGGATTTGCTTATGCAAATAATCAGGGGTTTAAAATAGCTAAGGGAAAATATTTTATTACTTTAAATAACGATACCAAGGTAGATGAGAAGTGGTTAGAAAATTTAGTATTAACTGTAGAAACTGATAAAAAGATAGGCATGGTTGCTTCAAAAATTCTTTCTTTAAAAAATCCCAATTTAATTGATTCAACTGGAGTTAATCTTTGTCTTAATGGTATGTCTAGAGGTAGAGGGCGACTAGAGATAGATAATGGTCAATATGATAGAGTCGAAGAAATTTTTTTACCAAGCGCTTGTGCTGCTCTTTATCGTAAAAAAATGTTAGAAGAAATAGGTCTTTTTGATGACAGTTTTTTTGCTTATTGTGAAGATACGGATTTGGGTATAAGAGGTAGATTAAATGGATGGAAAGCATTTTTATCTCCTAAAGCAATTGTTTATCATCATTATTCAGGTACTGCTGGTAAATATTCTCCCCTAAAAGCATTTTTAGTTGAAAGAAATCATTTTTGGTTAGTAATTAAAAATTTTCCCTTAGGATTAATTTTGCTTTATCCTTTTTTTACTTTTTGGTATTATATTTTGCATTTTTATGCTCTTTTGACTAGTCGTGGTTCTTCTAGTAAATTTTTTCAAAGTTTTTCGTTATGGTGTTTGATAACGTCTATTTTTAAGGCAAATTTTTCAGCTTTATTAGGATTATTCAAGGCATTAAATAAGAGGCGTAAAATAAAAAAACAACAAAAAATTTCTAATAAAGATTTTTATTTGTTGTTAAAAAAATTTCATCTTAGTTTTAAGGAAGTTACCTTAAGGGAATAATCAGATTCTTAATAAGGATTTAAGTCCTTTTAAGTTATATATTAAATCATTAAAGGATTTTATTTTATAAATTCTCTGTATAACATAAGAAGGTCTAAAATAAAAAGAATAATAGGCCTTTTTTAAATATTCTTGTAAAATTTTTGGTTTTATATCACAAAGAGAGATTATTTTTTCTTGTTTAGTTAAAGCATAAAAGCTATCAGAAAAATCTTTGGTAATTCTACCTTGTTTTTTAGCTATTTGATATAATTCTGTTCCTGGATAAGCAGTGGCTATAGAAAATTGAGCATAGTCAGGATTTAATTTTTTAGCAAAGGCAATGGTTTCTTTAATGTTCTCTTTTGTTTCTTCAGGAATTCCTATCATAAAATAACCCAATATTTTTATTTTTGCTTTTTTAGTTATATCAATAGCTTTTTCTATTTGTTCTAAAGTAATTCCTTTTTTTAAAATATTAAGAATTTTTTGATTACCAGATTCAATTCCGTAACAAATCATATAACATCCAGCTTTTTTCATTAAGTTAAGTAATTTTTGATCAACTGAATTAACTCTTGTTTCGCACTTCCAATTGATTTTTATATTATTTTCAATAATTAGTTCACAAAGTTTAATGATTCTTTCTTTTTCCAAAGTAAAGGTATCATCATAAAAAATAATTTCTTTAATATTATAATTCTCTTTAAGAAAGATTATCTCTTTTAAAATGCTTTCAGGGCTTCGTGTTCTTGTAGAAGAACCAAATACTGGCTTAGAACAATAAATACAATTAAATGGGCATCCTCTGCTGGTTAGCATAGTAATTGTCGGTTGAAATTGACTTTGTAGATATGAAGAGTATTTTTTAAAAGGGATTAAATCGTAAGCTGGCATAGGCAAGTTATCTAGATTTTGGATAAATTCTTTTGGCTGGATATTGATTATTTTATTGTCTTTTTTAAAAGTAATTCCATCAAGTTCTTTTAATTTTCTTTTACCTTGAATGTATTCAATGAGTTGGATTATTCTTTTCTCTCCTTCTCCTCTAATTAAAAAATCAATAAAAGGATTATTTTGAATAGTTTCTTGAGGCAAAAGACTAGCATGAGCTCCGCCTAAAACAATAATTTTATTAGGAAAATTTTCTTTAATTAGATGAGCTAAATTTAAAGCATTATTAATATGTGGACTAACAGAAGTTATACCAATTAAATCAAATTTTTGGACATTTTTAAAAAGAGAGTCTTGATTAAAATCCTCTATTAAATAGTCTAAAATTTCAGGGGAGTGACCAGAATTTCTAAGAGAAGCAGCTAGGGACATTAGTCCTAAAGGTGGAGCAATGAAAGAAGTTTTTCCTGGTGGATTGATTAAAAGGATTTTCATATTAAGCAAGAAACATGATATAATAATAGTATCTTAAGTGATTTTAATGCTTTTGTCTATCTAATTTATGTTTAAAAAACAGTCAAATCTTAAGTTTATAATTATAATATTTTTAATAGCCATAATTAGTGGTTTTTTTTGGAATTTTAAAGATTTTGGACAACCTCTTTCTCAAGGCGGGGATGCAATATATTATAATAAAGTTGCTATTAATATTTTAGAAGGATATGATCTTTGTTCTGGATTAGGAGAATTATGTATAGAACCGCAACCATTATATCCATTATTTTTATCTAGCATTTTTTATCTTTTTGGACATAATTTAGATGCAGTTCGTATTGTGCAAATTATTCTTTTTGCTTTTATATCAGTATTGGGTTTTCTTTTGGCAAAAAAATTATTTAGTCTTAAAATAGGTATCTATTCTGGTTTATTAATAGGATTATTTTATCCTTTGGCTGGTTATTGTGGTGTATTATATAGAGAAATATTTTTTTCGTTTTTAATAATTTTGTTTATTTATTGTTTATATCAGGCATATTTTAGTAAAAAAAGAATGTGGTTTGGTTTTTCTGGGATTACATTGGGCCTAGTTATGCTAACTAACGCTGTTACATATTTTTTGCCATTATTAATAATATTTATTTTTTTAATTGTTTATAAGAAAGAGTTTTTTAGCAAGAAAATATTAATGTGTTTTTTTCTCTTTCTATTTTTTTTGATGGTTGTTTTATCTCCTTGGTTAATAAGAAATTACTATTCTACAGGTGGTTCTGCAGATATTCAAGGAGGAAGTGCTTTGGTAGGGAGAGCTTATTTAATAGATGATCTTCAAGGAGAATATAAGGAACATTTTATAGGTCAATCTATTGGCTATTTTTTCGCTAAGGGATTAGATTCTCAGTTAGATCAGCGAAAGTTATACTCTTTTCCTCCGGAAGTCGTGTATAAACAAATTGGATATCTTTCATCACTTGGATACAGCCAAAAAGAAACTGGTAAAATTCTTCAAAAAAAAGCTTTGTCTAAAATTTTTAAAAGTCCTCATCTTTATCTTTCAAATAGTTTTTTGTATTTTATAAGCTTTAATAATCCAATGTTGCCTGACCCTCAAACATTTAATATTTATAGAATACATAATTTATTTCTCAATACTCATCCAGAGATAAATGAATTTACTAAGGGAAGTATAATTTTAATCATAAGACTTATTTGGTTGTTGTTTTTCTTTTTTGTTGTTTATGGTGGGATTAAAGTGATTAAAAAAGATATATCAAAATTTTCTTGGTTGACTTTAATTATTTTATATTTTAATATTATTTATAGTTTGCTTTTTGCAATTCCTCGTTACGCCTTGCCTATTTGGCCATTTTATATTATTCTTTTTGTTCATGGAGTATCTTTGTTCTATAATTTAAATATTAAGAGAAATTAAATTAATGAAAAATAAAATAAAAATTATAAGTGTTGTTGGAGCTAGACCTAATTTTGTAAAAATAGCTCCAATTTTATCAGAGCTTAAGAGATATAAAAATATTAATTCTATTTTAGTTCATACTGATCAACATTATGATTTTGAAATGTCTCAATCTTTTTTTCAGGATTTAAAAATTCCAAAACCAAATTATAATTTAGGTGTTGGTTCTGGTTCTCACGCTTGGCAAACAGCAAAGATAATGGAAAAGATAGAAAAAATATTTTTAAAAGAAAGACCAGATTTGATAATCGTTGTTGGTGATGTTAATTCAACTTTGGCCGCTGCTTTAGTTGCGGTAAAGTTATATATCCCAATAGCCCACATTGAGGCTGGTCTTCGTTCTTTTGATATGTTAATGCCAGAAGAAATTAATCGTATTCTAACTGATCGTATTTCGGATTATTTTTTTGTTACTGAAAAATCTGCCATAAAGAATTTAGTAATAGAAGGAATCAATCGCAAAAAGATTTATTTAGTTGGCAATGTTATGATCGATACATTGTTAAAGTTAAAATCAAAAAACAAAAAATTAAAAACATTTAGTAAATTAAAGCTAAAAAAGAAAGATTATGCGATTTTAACTATTCATCGTCCGGAAAATATTAATAATAGAAAAACATTTAATGATTTAATTAAGGTTATTGAAGAAATTCAAAAGAAAATAAAAATTATTTGGCCAATTCATCCTCGGGCAAAGAAGCAACTTGGAGAATTTAATTTTTTTAACAGAGTTAAGAAAATGGAGAATCTATTATTAATTAAGCCATTAGGATATACGGAGATGCTTTTTTTAAATAGTCAGGCAAAATTTATTCTTACTGACAGTGGTGGGTTGCAAGAAGAAAGTACAATATTAAATATTCCTTGTTTAACTTTACGCAAAAATACAGAAAGGCCTGTTACTGTTGAGGTTGGTACAAATATTATTGTTGGGGTAGATAGAAATAAAATTTTAAAAGAGGTAAATAATATTTTATCTGGTAAATTTAAAAAAGGAAAACAGCCAAAATATTGGGATGGAAAAACATCTCAAAGGATTGTAAGAATTTTATTAAATAAATTAAATTAAATTATGAAAATAGCAATGGTTACTGATAGTTTTTATCCTTCAGTAGGTGGATCAGAAACTGCAATAAAAAATTTAAGTTTAGAATTCTTAGAAATGGGACATGAAGTAAGGGTGTATGGACTATTTGAGGGAGTTAAGAGTCCAGATCCAAAAATTGATGTTGTCTATGTATCTTCTATGGTTTTTGGATTAAATCTAAAAGCAATTGGACGATATATTAATTTAAATAAAAAGATTAAGGAGTACAAGCCAGATATTATTAATGCTCATTTTATGCTTATGTCAGGTTGGGTTGGAGTTAAGGTTGCTAAAAAAAATAATATTGCGAGCGTAGTTAGTGTGCGTGGTAAGGGAGTTTTTTATAAAGTTGATAGCATTAAAAAAACTTTGCTTTATTATATGTATCGTCGATTATCTATTAAAGCGGATAAAATGATTGCAACTAGTGCTGAAATGTCAGAAATGGTAAAAAAAAGATGGGGCAAAGTACCAATTCCTTTATCTAATAGTGTTAACATTGATCATTTTCGGCCAGATATTAAAACTAATTTAAAAATTAAATTGAGATTAGAAGATAAAAAAGTAATACTTTGCGTTCGGCGATTAGTTCCTAAAAATGGTATTGAATATATTATTAGGGCTATTTCTTTAATTTTAGAAAAAGAAAAAAATATTCATTTACTTTTAGCAGCTCCTCGCGAGAGATTGTATGAAGAATTTAAAAAATTAGCTCAAGATTTAAATATCGATGATAAAATAAGTTTTGTTGGTGAAATAGATCATGTAATTTTACCAGAATATTTTACAATTGCAGATGTTGTTGTTCAGCCTTCAATTGCAGAGGCAAGGAGCCTTTCTTGCCTTGAGGCTATGGCATGTGGAAAGGTGGTAATTGCTACGGCAACAGGTGGTCTTAAGGAATTGATTGCTAATGAAAAGAATGGTTATTTAATTCCATCTTTTCAAGAAAGTACTTATTATGTTGAGAGTCCTAGACAAAAAAATATCAATAATTTAGCTAATGCTGTATTAAATGTATTAAATAATGAAGAATTAAGAAAAAAAATAGAAAAAGGTGCTAGAAAAACCGCTATAGAGAATAGTAGAAAAAATATTGGTAAAAAAACCTTAGAAATATATAATGAGGCAATATTAATAAATAAAAAAAATGGATAGGAAAGGTGTTAAAAAATTCTATAAAGGATATCATGATGATATTTTTAATAAAAGGTTTAATTCTCCTTACCCTTTGCGTAGGTATATGCACCGTAAGCAACTTGATTCTATATTAGAACTCGTATCTTCTAATGGAAAAATTTTAGATGTTGGTTGTGGCGAAGGAATTTTAGCTATTTTAATAGCCAAGAAAGGAAAACAAGTGACTGCTTGTGATATTTCTAAACCAAACATTGAAAGAGCAAAGAAGATTGCTAAAAAAGAAGGTGTTTTAGATAAAATTAATTTTATAGAAGCGGACGCAGAAAATTTATCATTTCAGGATAATGAATTTGATTTAGTGATTTCTAGTCACGTTCTTGAACATTTGCCAAACTTTGAAAAAGGACTTTCTGAAATAAGAAGGGTAACTAAAAGTAATGCCATTATTGCATTGCCTAATTGTTTCAATCCTTGTGCGTGGGCACTTTTAGGTAATGATTGGGGATATTGGAAAATAAGCAAAAGGTCATTTTTTTCTATACTCATTGGTTTTGGAAGGTTTATTTTTAATATTTTTGGAGATGGAGTAAATGAGGGTTATGCAGGAGATAGATCATTACCGCATTTAAGGAGATATCCATGGATAATAAAAAAAGAATTAAAAAGAGCTGGATTTAAAATTGTTCATTTTGAAGCCAACTCTTTGTGTTTGCCTTATTTTAATTTTTTATTACCTTTAATTAAGTGGCTAGATAAATATAAACAAAAATCAATTTTAAAGAATTTGGGTTATGGATTTATAATTTTAGTTGAAAAAAATTAAATCTTTTTGAATAACCAATAGGACATTCCTAGGTTGATGAATCTACTAATAACTCTAGCTAATATTATACCTAAAATTCCATAGAAATATACAGAAAATAATAAAAGAAATATTTCAATAATAGGACCATAAATATTTAATTTATATAATTCTTTTTTTGCCATTTTAGCTTGAAGTGCGCTTACTGGCAGAATGGAAATAGCAGTTATTAATGAAATTGAAAATACTTGAGAATAAAAGACTGAATCTAAATATTGAGGAAAAAATATTTTATAAAAATAGGGAGCTAGGAGAATATAGACTATAACACCAATACTAATAAATAAACCAAGCTTTATCGTCTTTTGAAAGATGGTTTTTTTAATTTCTTTTGTAGTTTTGTTTGATAATTTAGGTAACGCTAATGGTCTAATGTTTTTAAGAAAACCCTTTAGTTGTTCAGGAGGAATAATTGCAAAAGAATATATGGCCAATTCAACTGCTCCCAAATAATGGAAGACAAGGACTTTATCCAAACAATTAGCCAGAGCGTTTATTATATTCATTAGGCTTAAGTGTTTGCCATAAGAAATAGTTCCAGAATCTTTTTCTTTATTTGGTATGTATCTTTTTAAGGTTATTATTAAAAAGATTGCTCGAAACAAAGAATAGGAAAAGAAATAAGCAAAAATAATTATAAAAAGATTTTTAGTAAAAAATAATGTTGATATTATGGTTCCAATAGACAAGATACGAACTGAACTAATATATTTAGTTTGAATATTAAATAGTTTTTTACCTATAAGAAATGAACTATAAATATTAAAAGAATCCATAAAAGGTACAAAAATACCTGCTATTAAAAAGGCAAAAGTTAAAGTAAAATTATTATTAAAATAATAATAGCCAGATAAAATCAAGCTAGCTAATCCACCAAATAATCCCCATTGAATTTTGGTTTTTAATCCCTTTATAAAAGAACCTTCATATCCTCGAGCTACTGCTTGAATAATTGCAGTATCTATTCCTGATAATGTTGGTATAGCTAACAAACTAGCTATGGAAAGAATATATTTATAATTACCATAAGTTTCTTTAGGTAATAAATTAGCAAAAGCAATTGCAAGTAAAAAAGAACAAATAGATGAGACTATTTGTCCAGCAGTTAACCAAGAGCCACCTTTAAATAAATACACCATATCAGTTTTGGTGTATTTTTCAGATTGTCGTAGAAAATTATAAATTTTTTGCTTTATAATTTTTATCATTTTAAATTTTTTATCTTCCTCCTCCGATCAAAACAATTTTAATAGTTCTTAGAAGGATGCTTAAATCTAAAACAAAAGAACGATGTTTAATATAATACAATTCATATTGAAGTTTTTCAATGCTATCTTGCACAGAAGCACCATAATGAAAGTTAACTTGAGCCCAGCCAGTTAAACCGGGTTTAACAATATGTCTGATTTGGTAATATGGAATTTCTTTTTCTAATTGATGTACAAATTCAATTCTTTCAGGTCTTGGACCAATAAAACTCATTTGACCCGAAAAGATATTCCACATTTGTGGTAA
>Ga0268279_1001131_pt1 | contig 15456 bp, 16 predicted proteins | sample saktaG_6_FD_190142 | JGI IMG/M metagenome (GOLD analysis project Ga0268279, IMG submission 190142) | Saline water microbial communities from Sakinaw Lake, British Columbia, Canada - sak_2010_1_5_80m | ecosystem: Environmental > Aquatic > Non-marine Saline and Alkaline > Saline ...
ATGAAACATCCACAATATATTGTGTCGGTGCACCAATATCATAAAAACCAATTTTTAGACAATCTAAAAAGCAGAAGAATTTTGCGGCCGAACAGCGAAAAATCATGGCAGGATATGGAAAGGCTTAAACTCTGTTTTCCCACTAAACTCGTATCCTGGAATCCTTTCAAATCGAATTACAGTTCTCCTGAAATTAAAATATGGTAAATTTCCATTCCATCTTTCGACTTCTTCAAATCCTTCAAATTCATTACTGGCTGGTTTATGAATTTCCGAGTACATTTGTATTATTGATCCATTAGGATTTAAAACCCTGTCAGGATGAATCAGGTGTCTGATCTTTTTAGGTAAGGCTCTAAAACAAACAACGTCAAAAAATGTACGCGGCGCCTGAGCGAAATAGTTTTGAAATGTTGTGTTTGCAAAAGAAATATTCAATAGCCCCAGTTCTTTTGACACTAATTTAAGAAAGAGAATTTTCTTGGGATTTTTATCCAATAAAGTAAGGTTGAGGCATTCAGAGGCAGTTTTAATAACCAAACCTGGAAAGCCGGCGCCTGTTCCGAGATCCAGGAAATAAGCGCCGGAGTGGCAGCGCCAAACATTGAATACAGTTAAAGAGTCCAGAAAATGAGCGACTACAATTCTCCTTGGTTCTTTTATCGAAGTCAGATTGAATTTTGAACTCCATTTAATCAATAATTCTATATGCTTAACCATATTAGTAATAGCACGTTCAGATAAACTGATATCTAAATCGAGAAGCGATAAGTTATCCAACAAAATGTCATGAAAATAAGTGCTAACAGTTTGTGGAGTCATGAATCCAATTCAAATATTCTGGAAGTCCATCGGTAATTTCTAAACAAATTATTTCTGGAACTTTATAAGGATGTAATTCTTTTACTCTTTTTTGTATCTTTTCAAAAAAAGAAGATCGAGTCTTAATTATTAGAAGCGATTCTTTTTCATCACATATTTTTCCCTCCCACCAGTAGAAAGATCTGATGGAATCGGTTATATTAACACAGGCGGCAATTTTTTCTTGGACTAGCGAAGACGCGATTTTTACTGCGTTTTCTGGGGTATCAACCGTAACAAAACAAACAACATATGGTTCCATAATTACTCCATATTGTGCTTTTATGTTGACAAGCTACTATAACTTGTATAATGTCGCTTTCAGGAACCCATCATGGGGTAAAAAAATGATCGAGTTGGATCCTTATTATAAGGCACTCGTCACGGAATCATAACAAAAAAAATTGTTGAATCACCATTAACGCTTTACCAAAAGCGCCTTTCGGATCAATAAGTTTTTCATGATCAAGATCTGTACCGATCACTGAACCAAAAAAAGAAAGGGAGCTGGGTGATGTTCGAGATCGGAGACGTTGTAGTTTACCCGGTCCATGGGGTAGCGAGAATAATAGGAATTAGAACGGAAAAAATCGGAAACTCTGACCAGCTCTGTTATATTTTAGAAACAGAAATAAAAACAGCTAACGAGAAGCCAGTAATCAAACTTCCGATTGACAAGGTAGAATCCAATCGCGTACGTAAAATAGTAGATGAACAAGAAGCGTCGGAAGTTATTGATATACTTAAAAGACGTGGCATGAAAACAGATTCTCAGACATGGAACCGTAGGCATAGAGAATATCAAGACAAAATGAGAACCGGAAGCATATTTCAAGCCGCAGAAGTTTACCGAGATTTAAGTCTACTAAAAGAAAATAAAGATCTGTCACATGGAGAAAGACGACTTTTCGATCAAGCCTACAACTTGTTGATAAAAGAATTATCGATCGCAAAGAAAACTGATGAAACTGAAATTGAACGAACTTTAAATAATATCTTTGAAAAATCTTCTCATTTCACTGCCGAAGAAAAAAACAACTTCTAATCAGGTAACAGGTCGGAAATAAAGTGAAAGGACCTATGTTTGCCGCTTAACAAGACAATCTCAGCCGTCATTTTATTGAGTTATGTCTTGTTCGGTTGCCTTTTAGGTCTTTCCATTTGTAACGCTCCTGAATTAATAGCAGCTATAGGATTCATTTTCCTGCTGATAGGGGTCGGAACCCTCAGACTTATCATTCTTTGGTTGCGTTCAGATGTGTTCAATGTATTAGGGGGAGCCGTCGGCGCTATAATAGGATTGCTAACCGGGATGGTGATTGCCTGGAACTTGCCTATATTAATTGATAATCCGGAGATAGTGGGTCCAATAACTGGTCTTTTTATAATTGTACCAACCCTGATAGGATTGCAATTAGGAGCTACAAAGATACGGGAATTAAGAGAGAGAATCGGGAAAATCGAAGAAGGCGTTAACAAAATAGTAGGTGTGCTAGACACTTCAGTGATCATCGATGGCCGAATAGCGGATATATGTGAAACCGGTTTTCTCGATGGTGACCTTATAATCCCACAATTTATCTTACAAGAACTACAGACTATAGCTGATTCCAGCGAATCAATAAAAAGAACCCGAGGACGCCGTGGATTGGATATTCTTAACAAAATGAAAAAGCAGGCATTTGTAAAGATAACAATTTCGGATTCTGATTACCCCTCAACAAAAGAAGTTGACCAAAAACTCATTCAAATGGCCAAAGAACTCGGTTGTCCAATTATCACCAATGATTTCAATCTTAATAAAGTAGCTGAGGTTCACTCAATACAGGTTCTTAATATAAATCAATTGGCAAATGCTCTGAAACCCATAGTGCTTCCAGGTGAAATAATGAGAGTTCAAGTTATTAAGGAAGGTAAAGAAACAGGCCAGGGTGTCGCTTACCTGGATGATGGCACTATGGTTGTAATCGACAACGGAAAAAAATTTATGAGTAAGAACATTGACGCCACGGTAACAAGTGTTCTTCAAACTACAGCCGGTAGAATGATATTTGCGACATGCAAAACGGTGTGATTAATAAAAAGAAAAAAGGTTAGGTTAATAGTAGAATCGACTATAAACAACCCAACCTTTAAATTTGAAACAAATCGTTGCATCGCCAAAACCAACCTGGTTTTATCTAGGTTGGGAACAATAAATGAACGACAGACTGTCTAACTTCTTCCTCTAGCCGCAAGATATTCCTGCCAGAGTTTGACTCCGGATTCTGCAGGATTACCAGCGTCATTCCACCATCGTATAAAATCTTTATAAGTTACTAGAAAATCAGCCCATGTTCCATTTGGAGCAATTCGTTTCTTCCAGTCAGGGAACAGATCATCACTTGCGAGCTGGAATTCATCTTCGCCAAAATCAGGAAACGTATTATGGAAAAGTTGCAACCGCTGCTCTTTTGACAGTTTTTCTTCTAGAGGTTTTACAGCGTTAACAGTTTGAGGAACCGAAGCGCTCGAAGAAGGAAGATTTTCTTTTAAAATTGACGAACTACTTTTCTGCTCTTTGGGGATAGCCGCTCCAATGGGAGCGATCTCAGGTTCCCTATCCATGGCCACCGGAACTGGAGCTGAGGCGGGTACATTCATCGGGTTCACTTGTGGAACTTGCGGTCCGGCAGAGGAAGGTTCAAGCATGGACATGGCGTGAGGAGGAGCTACTGGCTGCAGTTGAGCTACTATCCAGCCTCTTGTTGGTTCATATTCTTGAATTCCTCCAAAAATCTTATCTATCCTATAAGCTTTTCCTAAACCCGCCGGGCTTAGGTAATGGTAGCGATTCTGCATGCCAAGAACCAAAAATCCTAGGGCGATAATAGACAGAAATACCCACGAGTGGAGTTTGGTCCAACTAGAACCGGTCTTTTGATCAATCACATCGTGACGGCCCTCTTGTTCAGATCTGTCGATCATCCCATAGCCTCCTTTAAACGGCAATGAACGGGCGCAAACCCTTAATTATTTCTAATATAACACATTTAGAAAAATCTGTAAATACTTAAATGAAGGTATAAAATATGAAGTTAATAATAATGGAAAGAATTGATGAAGGAGTATTTGAAAAACCAGTGGGACAAAAAAACTTTCAAAAAGACGAAAAAAGACTTGCCTGTTAGACTAAATATGGTAGGAAGGAATCACTTCTCAACATACCCTTTCGATTCATGAAAAGCCCTGAAAGGGGCGGCTAATTTAGCCGTTTTCGGGCTTTTCATTTTTTAGGGGTTAAGGTAAATAATGGATGGCGCCGGAGGAGGGTTTGTTATCTCTATTTTAACCCAGACTTTTTGGACACTCAGCCTTGGGAGAGTAATTAACCCTATTCTACATGAACGGACATTCAGAGCCGGCGCCATCCAAACCGAAGCATGCGACTAAAAAATTAGTCCCGCTTCTGCAAAACCACCTTCCATGTTGACATCCATTTTTAAATCAGTGCGATTTTCATAAAAGTTAAGAAGTCTATATCCGCCTCTGACAAATCCCCACCGACCGCAATTTAGAGGAACGCTAAATCTCAAGCCAGGTTGAATATCCAATACAAGAGTGTTGTCCAAATAACCGATACCGGCTTTTGTGTCGCAGGAGAGAGTCCCACCATTACAAAGGGTACGGATGCACTTTTTAAGCTCCAGACCCGAGATAACCATGTTCCTGGTTCTGGAAACCGGCATCTGAATTCCGCCACAAATGTCTGAGCAACCAGTGATTTTTTGATCATTAAATAACCAGCCGGTGTAGATTGACAAAGTGGCGTTACAAGTGTTGATGGCGTTGTACATCAAACCGACTCGTTGATAGATGAAATCCCATTTGGTACGAACCGGTGAGCCTTGCGCAATGTTCCATACACCGAAGTTCAGACTTCTCCTGGCAATTGTGTCACCACTCAAATGGATCGGCATAATGGCGTAAAAAATGGACCAGTTCCAATTTAGCTGGTAGTAGGCGGAATAATCACCTAGCACCGGATGTTTGGGAAGTCCCAAATCATCGGTCATATCCATCTCGGTAGCTGGTAAGCCATTAACCATGGCGGGCCACCTCAATGTTCCAGATAACCTGGGCCAGAATGCCTGGGCGCTAAATTCCCATTGTCTTGGCATTCTTTTGGGAAGTATGCACGGTGGATCCGGTTTTGGCCCGCACGCCACAAATGGCGGACAAACCGGGGGCTTAACTTTTGATATGGGCCCAGTGTATCCTATTGAGGGCTGAAAAGCCCTAATAGGCGCTCTATGGCCGACAGCGGGTACGGCGACCGGCTGCTCATAGTCGGAAACTTGGTAACGTGACCCCAATTGAGCGTAACCAGGCGGCATTGTCTGATCACTGACGGGATCGATGACGACATTGATAGAATCTTGGTTTTGGTAAGAATAAGAAACTGATATTACATTTAAGAATACTAAGCATACCAGTAGCATAACAGTGCTTCTTTTCATTGCCCTGTCCTCCCAGCTCGAACTCACTGGTATTGCTTAAATATTTTTTGGCCAAACTTGTCAAGTAAAAAATAGAAATGAAACAACATATTGTATAATTTTATGAGAAACAACTTATTTTATACAATATACTGCTATTATAACAATATTCTATCATCAATAATTAAAATTTAATTATATATCTTAACACTAACCTCCTAATATTATATATCTTAACACTAACACGCTATTTAAAATTGTCTCAATAGCTAATCGATAGCTTTGTGAAAAATTCCTATGTGTGAGTTCGTGCATGGGAAAATCACATACTACACTGTTAGCTATTTAGAGACTTCCTGGAAAAAAGCGCTGTTATGTCTGGAAAGGTCCAAGACTAGTCTTCTATCAAACCAAGAAAACGTCTCGTGTTATGATTTTATAAAGGGGTAAAAGTTAATTAAAACTTTATGGTAGGGTAATTACTTCTCAACATACCCTTTCCCCAACTACAAATAACTGATTTCACCTATTATATAGTTGAATTATATTGTCAATAAAAAAATGCGCCTAAAAATTAAATAAGTTATCGATAAAAAGTCGATTCTATGTGATACTTTGACAGAAGCATAATCGCCTAACAATTAGATTTTACATATGAATAATGACTAATTGCTTGTTATATATTCACAAGAGAAGTGATCGTGTTATTATAAAAGACTATGAAAAAGTTCTTGCGGTTTAAAGCAGGTCCCGGAATCCTTCCTATCATTAGAGATGAAGGACTTAAACCTGAACGCGTACGCGTATTCGCAGGGCCAGCCGGTGGTCCAAAATGGTTTGTTTCTGTCGGTTTTGACAAAGCCATAATAAAAAGTAAATTCCTGGAAAAATCATCTTTGCAAAGAGTACTTTTGGCCGGCGCGTCCGCCGGCGCATGGAGATGCTTGGCCATGGCGTGTGAGGATCCTTTGAGCGCGTACGAAAAACTTAGGGTAGCTTATTCGAGAAATATTTTTACATCTCGAGATAATCCCGGAACGGTTTCAGATAAAATCAGAGAAAATGTACGCGCTTTTATTAATGAGAAAGATATTGCTCACATCCTGAATCATTCGAAATTTGATCTGGCCATACATGTTGTTAGATCTAAAAATTTAGCGGCGTCAGAAAATCAGAAGGTAGAAGGACTTGCATTACTGATGTCGGCTGGTCTCAATGTCATTCAATCAAGTTTAATGAGTGTTTTCTACGAAAGAGCAATATTTCATACGCCAAAAATAAAGCCCGGTTTTGTTTCAAAAGGTTATAAGGGTATATTGGCAAGAATTAATGAAAAAAACATAGAACAAGTGGCTCTTGCCACAGGGTCATTGCCTTATTTGATTAAAGGAGTCGCCGGAATTTTCGGAGCGCCCGAAGGTGTTTACCGTGATGGTGGATTGATCAATTACCAACTCAACCAAGATTACTCTCCCGGAGATGGTCTAACCCTGTTTTTTCATTATCAGGAAAGAATAACCCCAGGATGGTTTGACAAACGACTTCCCTGGAGAAAGCCATCGGCAAAAATCTTAGATCGTGTGCTTCAGATTTATCCTGAAGAGTCTTTTAAAGAGATTCTCCCTGGGCGAAAGATACCTGATCGTAACGATTTTATGACTTTTGTTGATAATCCCTCTGAAAGAATACGAAGATGGGATGAGGTATGCAAGAAGAGTGAAATTCTAGCGGATGAGTTTATGGAAACAGTAGAATCAGGACAAATTTGTAATAGAGTTGAACCTCTGATCCCAGAATGACGATCAAAGCATTTTATTAATCAAGGTAATCGATAATGAATAGACCCTCATGGCATGAGTACTTCATGATGCTGGCCAAATTAGTCAGTGTTAGGTCAACGTGTAATTCCCGAAAAATCGGAGCGGTAATTGTTAGAAATAATAGAATACTGGCAACCGGATATAACGGCGCTGTGCACGGAGCGCCACACTGTTCAGACAGGGGTCCGGATTTTTGTTTGCGCAGATCTGTGGGCGCACATGACGCTGAAAAATACAATTACTGTATGTCAAGCCATGCAGAAGCAAATGCCATTAATCAAGCGGCTAGGTTCGGGATACCCTTGGAAAACGCAATACTCTATTGCACTTTGGAACCCTGTAACTGGTGTTTCAAACAATTAATCCAGGCCGGAATTAAAGAAATTTACTACGAGTCTCCGTACGATTCCAAAAACGCCGAGTTTGATTCTTTCTGGCGACAAGTCATGACCACACACAAACAAATTAAAACATTCAAACAGATTTCGATTTCAGAAGCAGCCAGGGAAATGATAATTCAAAACCTGCTGGGAGATTCTACGAGAAAACTTCTCGCCACAAACCCCTCAGCGAGATCGGAATTAAAGCAGGATGTTCTGGCAACTTTTTTTGAAGAAAGCCAGTCCTGAAGATGGCTTAACAATTCATCAAGAAACAGAAACCTTATCAGGTAATAAATCATGAACATACTAAAGGTAGAAAGATTTTCAACAAGTGAACTGATTTCAAGATTAAGAAATGTAACCATGCTTAAAGCGCCTGAAACTAAAGTTTATACCGACGCTTTCATCTCTCTTGAAAAAATCAGACCAGAATTTCTAGCGCCACCCCAAAATTATATCCTGAGGGAAGAATTGAAAAAAGTGCGTCTATTGAAATGGGCGCTTGCGGAACATGATGTAAATATTTTTGCGCTAAATGGTTTTTTAAGACTCTATCTGGATTCTTCTGAAGAGCCTGTAGATTTGTTGCCTCCAATCGTCGAAGAATCTATAGAACCGGATGGTTCGGTTCACCTTATAATCAATGATGGAATGCACCGAATTTACATGGCTTTAAGAGAATGGGTCATTCCTGAGATAATATTAATTCGAGGGATTCCCAAGAATTTGCCATACTATGCGTTTCCAGTTCCCGGTGGATGGGACAAAGTAGAAGAAAGGGAAGATTTACCCACAGGATATCTGAAAAAATGGCACAGGATAGCCGCTTATCACTCACTATATAGAAATTTTAACTCTGAATTCATGAATGTAGGAGGGCCAAGAGAGTTTTTTGAGAAAACCTAAAACACTCAACTGGAATTGATTTCAATAATACTTCGGTAGATGACCTAAAAGCGAATCAGAAGACAATTATTGCTTAATATCGTAGTGGGAGTACTGCATAGAGAAGATTCCCCGACCTTGAGTCAAAGATCTTAAAGAAGTTGAATATCCAAACATATTGGCAAGAGGAGAAATTGCTTTGATTACTGAAGTCTTTCCACGAGGACTGATTTCTTCCAGTCTTCCATGACGACTATTAAGGTCCGCGATAACCTCACCAACAAATTCTTCCGGTACCACGACTTCTACACCCATAAATGGCTCAAGAACAACAGGGCCCGCTTTTTCGCACGCTTCCCGACATGCTTGCGAAGAAGCCACTTTTACACCTAAAGGGGACATTAAAGAACAGTCAGATCCCATTTTTTCCAACTTCACGATCAAATCTACAACTTCATTACCAGCCAAAGCCCCAGCCAAAGTAGCTTCTCTGGCGCCATTTTCTACGTGTTGGAGCAAGTCTGGGATCATTTGACGCAGCGGCTCCGAAACTTCGAAAATTAAACCTGAGCCTCTTTTTGCGGGACGCACAGATAAAGTTACTTCACCAAAATGTCTTACGTCATGGATTTCACGATCAAAAATCACTGTTGCTTCGGCATTTCGAGATACGGATTCTTTAAACACAACCTGAGGCTTTCCTGTTTGAACCTCGACATTGTATTCTCTTCTCAATCGGTCAACAATTATTTCAAGATGCAATTCGCCCATTCCGGAAATTAGCAATTGGCCAGTTTCCTGATTTTCTGAATATACAAAGGTAGGGTCTTCCTGGGCGAGTTTTTCCAATGAAAAAATAAGTTTTTCCTGATCTGATCTCGTTTGAGATTCTATGGCAATCGAAATAACAGGCAAACACGTCTCAAGTGATTCGAGAACCAAAGGAGCCGTAAGACTTGTTATCGTATCACCTGTCCGGGTTTCTTTCAAACCCACCACCAGCACGATACTACCTACCGACGCTGACTTGATCTTTTCCCTTTTGTTGGCGTGAGTCAAAAACAGACGGGCTACCCTTTCCTTATGACCCCGTGTAGCATTTAAAACCTCACTATCAGCATTCAGTTCACCTGAATAGATACGTACGAAAATAGCCTTTCGACCTTGATCCATAATAACTTTAAAGGCCAAAGCGCATAAAGGTTCATTAGCTTTAGGTTTCCGAATTTCTTCCATACCCGTTTCCGGATTCTTTCCAATAAGCGGGGGAACATCTTGAGGAGAAGGCAGGAAGTCTATAATAGCATCAATAACGGGTTGTACCCCCAGATTTTTCAAAGCGGAACCACACAATGTCGGAACAATTCTGTTGGCTATGGTTCCTTGGCGCAAACCGGATATGATCTGTTTTTCATCAAGACAGTCGTTTTCCAGATAAAATTCCAAAAGCTCTTCATCCTGTTCAGCGGCGCACTCAATCATAAAATGTCTTGAGGATTCGGCAAGTTGAATAAAATCGGAAGGTATGTCTTTTAATTGAAATGTTTCTCCTTTAGATTGAACGTCCCAAACAAGAGCTTTCATTCTTATTAGGTCGATTACTCCCTTAACTTCATCTCCAACTATCATGGGTATTTGAATAGGGATGGGGAAAGCGCCGAGTCTTTCTTTCATCATTGCTATGGCTCGATCAAAATCAGCCCCTACTCTGTCAAGTTTGTTTACAAAAGCAATCCTTGGAACTCCATATTTTTCAGCTTGATGCCATACGGTCTCAGTTTGCGGTTCAACACCTCCGACGGCGCAAATCACGGCAACCACACCATCAAGGACTCTTAAACTGCGTTCAACTTCAATGGTGAAATCTACGTGTCCCGGAGTATCAATCAAATGAATTTCATAATTGTTCCAGTTAAAAACAGTAGCCGCAGACGTTATCGTTATACCTCGCTCCTGTTCTTGAGGCATATAATCCATGGTAGCGGAACCTTCATCCACTTCACCAATTTTGTGAATCTTTTTTGTATAGAACAGAATTCTTTCGGTCAAAGTAGTCTTGCCTGCGTCAATATGAGCCATAATCCCAATATTTCTAATTCTGGAAAGATTTTGAGTCACGGTATGCTCAAGATCCCTTCTAATTTTATTTTTTCATGTCGGAAGAAACGGAATAGTTGTCTCATCTCATGCTATTCTTGTCAATTATAGGATGCTGCGATTCAGTGGCTCGACTCACAAAAAAAAGGAAATTTAAATGATTCTGATAGTTGATGGCAACAACGTGATAGGTAAAAGAAAGACATCAGTTTCAGATTGGCGAATAATTAGAAAGAATTTCATTCAGGAAATGACAAAATATGTCGCTAAAACTGGTCGTAAAGTAAAAATAGTTTTTGATGGGATTGAGGATTCAAATTATCCAGATGGAATTATTTTCAAAGGAGTTCAGATTTTCTACGCCAAACCTGGTAAAGACGCGGATGAAAGAATAAAAAGTATGATAAGAAATGTTTCGTATAGTCGGGATATTACGGTAGTGTCATCAGACAGGGATTTGAGGTCGTATGTAATGGGTCAGGGAGCCAAAGTTCTCACAAGGGAATATTTCAGGTCTGAATTGCATAAATTGTCGAAGACTGAGGAAACAGAAATTAAAGACTCAAATCCAACAGTGGACGACATTAAAGAATGGTTCAATTTTTTTGGACTGTCGGAAAAAAACAAAGAGGAAACTAAGCCTGTCAAAGAATGAACGAAGAAACCAAACTTAAAGAAGATGAAGATATTATAACTACCAATCTAGGCTGGACTGTCAAAAAAGTGGAATTATTTGGAGCCATCATGGCATTTTCCAGACGTGAAAATAGTAATGTTCACGATTTACGGGAAACACAGATTTTTGGATCTTCAAATAAATCTAAACCAGATAACTATGAGAATCTATCATTATTTTGCAAATCACTCGGGATCGAAAGTTCAAGGATAATTACTTGTCGTCAAGTTCACGGTGATCGGATACTGATATGTAAAGAGGTTCCAAAGAAAATTGTCGCCGCAGACGCGATAATAGCAACTACGCCGGGATTATATCCATTGATCAGGACAGCCGACTGTGTCCCGATATTAATAATTGATCGAGTAAAAAAAATATCAGCCGCGATTCATGCAGGTTGGAAAGGCACAGTATTGCGGATAATAAGAAAAACCCTCTGCATTTTAAGAGACAAATTTAAATGTGATAAAAGCGACATTATTGTAGGGTTAGGTCCTTCCATAGGAAAATGCTGTTATGAAGTGGACCGAGTGGTGTTGGACCCCTTATTTCAAAACCTTCCATGGGCGACGGAATTTGCGGTTCCTTGCCAGGATATTTCTGCAAGCAATGACTTAAAAAGAAGGTTGGACCTGGCGGCTATAAATCAGTCAGAGTTGATCAAGTTTGGGATTTATAAGAAAAATATATACAAATTAAACATGTGCACGAGTTGTAATGTAAGTGACCTTCATTCCTTCAGACGCGACGGGGCGTCAAGTGGTCGGAGTATAGCTATAACCGGTTTCCGATCATGAACATCCAGCAGCGTGCAAATTTCTTTTGAGAAGGCTCCTAAGGGCGGTGGCAGCGTCTTCAGGATTGCAATAAACGGGAATCCCCGCTTCGTGAAGTCTCGTCCGGTCGGGTTCAATTTTTTCAACGGAGCCAATGAAACATGCTACTATAGGTTTAAGAAACTGATTACGTAGGTCTATCAAGGCCTGAGTGGGAAATGGCCAATTCTTGTGTTCGCAGAAAATAGCCAACAAACAGTCTACGCCGTTATCTTCAAGAATTAGTTCCGCAATATCATGAAAAGGTTTTGTAAGAAAAGCTCCAGCAGCGCCGTCTACGGGATTTTTATAAACAACCGGCACAGACGGTCCCAGGATGTCAGCAATCCCCTGTAGGGTTTTTTCACTTAAGGTGACTAGTTTACACGCAGATTCTTTTTGAAGAATATCCCAGGCGACAATACTTGGGCCCGCAGTGTGAGTGAAAATACAAACACCTGGGCCTTTCGGAGTAACTGAGACTGAAAAAGCCTTGCAAATAGTAACCAGTTCGTTTACCGACCGAGCTGTCTCGACTCCTCCGGACTGTTTAATCGCTCCTTCCCATATCCGAGATGAACCTGCCGCAGCGCCAGTGTGCGTGATGGTCACCCTATCGGCGAATTCTCCATGTCCACCTTTATAAATCACAACAGGTTTCTTAAAAGAGACGCGTTTGAGTTGTTCTACCATTTTGCGGGCTTCTCCCGAGCCTTCTGTGAAAATTCCTATTACATCCGTATCCTTGTCTTCAAACAAATAGTCCAGCATGTCGTGAAATTCAAAATTGACCCGATTCCCGACACCGATCCATTTCGAAACACCCAGTCCCTGATCATAAGCTTGAGCTATCATAGACAAGCCTATTCCACCGCTCTGACTCAAAAACGAAACATTGCCAGACCTAAGTACGCGAGGATAAAATGTCACGTTCAATTTTGAATGACTATTTATAAAACCAAGTGTGTTAGGACCGACGATAGGCATGTCGCCGGCGGCTGACCTCAGATCAGCCTGCAGTTTTTGACCTTCTTCCCCCATCTCGGCATAACCACCGGCAAGGACAACAGCTCCAGCGACTCCAATCTTTCGTAATTTTTCAACCATTTTTATTGAAGCGACTTGATTCAGAGCCACAACAGCCAGGTCAGGAACTTCGGGCAAATCCGAAACGTCCGTGAAGACATCATAATCAAAAATTTTCTTATGTCTGGTATGAACTGGGTATATCTTACCCTCGAATGCGCCCGTCACGAGACTATCCATTACAGCTTGTCCAACTTTGGTTGGATCAACCCCGGCGCCTATGACAGTAACGGATCGGGGGTAGAACATTCGATTTAATCTTTCGCGCATGAGTTGATTCATGATGGGATCTTTCTTTACAGACTAATTCATGTTTATATGGTCATTCGACTACGTTTGTAAAAGTCACCCTGAAAATTGACCAGCCGGAATTATAGCAATCTTCAACTGTTTTAACGTGTGGACACAGAGTAATATCTCCTGGACAATGATCAGTCGACTGAGGAATAAAACCGCATCGCTCACTGTCAAAATCAATTAAAAATCCATTTGACGCACACAAGTTTTTCAATTGGAGAAGTTCTAGACCCTTTCCCCCGGCATTGAAATCGAAAGGTTTCTTCGTGGAATATTCATCAGTATCTTGTGTATGGTGAAAACCTTCAAAAATGAACTCAAAATCCTTCAAAGGTATACCAACACCATAATCTTTAATTGAAATTTCAAAATGACCTGAATCAATTTGAGAGAACCGGACCACAACGAGCCCATTGTCAGGCGTATTTTCAAAAGCGTTTTTTATGAGAATATTTAAGATAATTTCCAACAGGGCAGGATCAAAATCTACCATATCAGTATAATCGAATTCAGTCTGTGTGCAAATATGACGCTTCCGACCGGCTGAAATGATTTGTTCAACAAGATTGTTCATAGTTGACGCGATAGGAATTTTTTGAGGCTGGGATTTGGACGGGTACAAAATCTGTTCCACGGCGATTTGAGTTGAAAGCAGACGATCTACGTTTCGTTCACCTCTTTCAACTATTCTCATCGCTTTCTGATTCATAACACACAAATCCATCAATGCGGTAAAACAAGCTCTGAGTATTGATAAAGGGGTTTTAAGCTCATGGGAAAGATGGTCAACTGCTTTAAGTTTTGCTTTCTCCAGATTTTTGAAAGCGGTTATGTCTCTGAAAACCACTACATAACTTTCCATTCCCTGAACGCATTCTTGAATATCCAACGCGGCGCTGGAAACATATAATTCAATTAACTGACCATCGTGACGAATGAATTGAATTTCTCTATGAGCCGTTACCTTGCCGTCATTTATAAGGTCGTTAAAGATACTGATGAAATCACCGTTGTTGTCATCATGATCACACAACTTTTGAACAGGGAGACCTTTAATTGATGTCGGATGCAAACCGAGAATGCGGCAAGCGGCTGGATTTAAGGCAGAAACCACCCCGTTGCATTCTATTATTACAACGCCTTCCTGCATGCTCCTGATGATTATTGTTTCCAGCGTCTCAATGTTCATGAGCAGAAGAAAATCCGTCTAAGGGACTTGCGAGATTTTGAACAAATACTTATTTTACATGCAAGAGTAAATTAGTAATTGGTTCAATGACTAACAAAAAAAGCTCCACAAACTTTGGAATTGACATGAACCAAAAAAACCTAACCCACCTTGGTCAGACATAATATGACCTAGTTTGTTTTGATCAGCAAGATTTGTGTTGATCAAACCCATCGGAGGCTGAATAATGACAAAAGAGAAAGTTAAGTGTCCTCATTGTGGATCTGAAATGGATCCTATAATCACACCAGACATCTCAAGCTGGGGCGGCGAAGTTCACCACGTCTGCTTTAACGATGAATGTTCCTATTTCACTAAGAGTTGGGAGGTTCTTGATTGCCAAGGCGTGGAAAGAACCGGCTATCGCTGCCGTGTTGACCCTAGGGGCGTTACAGGTCCACTTGCCGTCTGGTCGGCAGATGCGTTGAAAGATTTGATATGTAGATGAGAATTTTAAAAAATTGAATTGAACTGGAATATCATTAAACTAATCTTCAAATATTAGGACGCTTTATAAGCGTCCTAATGCATTCTGAGACTAAAAATGAATTCACTAACTTTGAAATATTTCAATGAAACAGATTTTTTAAGAGATGATCAACGCGCCGATTCCATATTCTATTCTAATCCTAGATTTGTGAGCCATCTTGATTCACTCGCCTTGAGCACAGTTGAGAATATTTACTCCAGGCTCATTCCCAAAGAAGCTGACATCTTGGATCTCATGGCGGGTCCAGATTCCCATTTGAGAGAAGAACTAGTTCTCAAAAGTGTCACAGGATTGGGATTGAACAAAGATGAGCTTGAGGCGAATACCCAATTGAGCGCAA
>Ga0268279_1001135_pt1 | contig 15432 bp, 18 predicted proteins | sample saktaG_6_FD_190142 | JGI IMG/M metagenome (GOLD analysis project Ga0268279, IMG submission 190142) | Saline water microbial communities from Sakinaw Lake, British Columbia, Canada - sak_2010_1_5_80m | ecosystem: Environmental > Aquatic > Non-marine Saline and Alkaline > Saline ...
CCTTTGTTAACTTGAGTCGCCATTGATACATTCTCTAACATTATATTTTCTCCTTCCCCACCCTCTATATATACTTTAAATTATGGGTTGGGAAGTGTCTCACTTATATTGGCACAGAGGGTTGTTCTGCCTTAGAGATCAAGTTGGATCGTGATAGCATGGCCTATACCCTCCATCTCAGTGGAGGAAATCGATCCTGCCGGATTGATTAGCCGCTTCTTGCTCACCGTGGTAAGCTGATCGGCCATAGCCTTGGCCTTTTTCCCACGAAACGTCACATATGTTTCGCTTGGGTAGAGTTTACCACTGCTACTCGTCAGGGGCACGACTTGGACTCTATTAAGGAAATGATTGGCAGCATCATTGCTTACGATGACGGCCGGTCGCTGCTTGCGGATTTCACCTCCGACGGAAGGATCGAAGTTAATCCACCACACTTCACCTCTCTTCATCGTTTAAGTCCCCAAATGTGCCCTCGGCCCACTCAAGGGCTTCGGATTCCCTGACACGATCAGCAGCCATCTCTTTAAATGCAGCATACATATTTTTCTTGACAACATGCGGGCGAACTAATTCTTCGATAAAACGGCTGATTTTTCGTGGTCCAATGACTGCCCGTAAGCCGTCATAGACCTCTTCGTCTATGGTCACTGTAAGTTTCCTTTGCATTACAAGCACCTCCCCAAATGTTACACGTATAATACACGTGTAACATTTTGAAGTCAAGAGGTCCGAAATATTTTTCTAAGGGGCAAAACGCCTGGATTCACCGGCAAAACAAAGTGGAGCGCAGCGTAGCTTTATTTTGTCTGCGTGAAATCCTTTGTTAGCGCTATCGCTCAATGCGCTGCCAGTTCCATAAGAGCCCCTCTCATTTGTAAATAGGCAATCAAAAATTCAAACATCATGCGCCACATAATTTCCATACAGATAAAAAACAAAATAAATAGAATATATAACAGCATTCGATCTTTTGTTCTTGTGATGTTAATGAATGTTGCTTTACCTGATTCGTAAACATCAGACGCTAACCAATATTTACGTTTTATCCACAATGCCAAGAACCAGCTTCCAACTGGAACACCAAGTGCTCCAATATAGTAACAGGCCACTAAAACATAAGGACTGATAAAAAACTTGAAGTTTAGGAAGTCAATAAAACCTTGCATGCTATCTCCTGCAAATAATAAAATAAGAAATAAGGGTCATAAGGGGTCCATAAGGGGTCACCCATTTGGTGTGTTTTTTCTTGACCTCACCTTGAATGGGTGACCCCTTTTCATTTTCATTGAACACATTAGGCATCAAGCCCTGACAGTCTTATCTGTCTCAAAACTCATTTGATTAAAGTGTTAAACCTTACCCTTTTTGGCTTTTTTCTCCTTGCGCTTTTCTTTCAACGTTTTTTCTGTTTTTTTCTTAACTGATTTTTGAGTACTTTTTCCTTTAGCCATGAATTCTCACTTTGTTTCGGTTAGTTAAATATACCTATTGATTATATTTCCATCATACTTGGACTGCAAGTAATAATTAGACAGAGTTGTAAGGATTACAAAACGACCACCATCACCAGCGGGCAGAGTTACCATAGCTTATGGTATAGGCAATGCAGACCGGAAACTGAAAACTTGTTTCAAGCGGCACGGCCCTGCCCGTCTGCATGCATGGTGTGGTTAGGCGAAAATTTATATGATCATAGTTATATGTGTTGAATGTCGATGATTAGAAGCTACGGCCTCCGCCTTGTCCTCCTCCGCCTTGTCCTCCTCTGCCTCCGCCATATCCCCCTTTACCACCGCGACTATCGGTGCGAGGACGAGCCTCATTCACGTTAAGAGTTTTTCCTTTTAGCTCTTTGCCATTTAGGTCATCAATTGCAGACTGACCTTCAGCCTTAGAGGGCATTTCCACGAATCCAAATCCTTTTGATCGACCACTATCCCTATCTTTTATAATGGTGGCGGATTCAACCTGCCCAAATTGTTCGAAGGTCAGCCGTAAGTCCTCTTCGGTGACCTCGTACGACAAATTTCCTGCATAGATTTTCATTCTAATCTCCTTTTGTGATAAATTATAAATTTGTACATCGCCTAACGTGCAAATAACCGGTGCAAATGGAGCGTAGCGGAATTTGCATCCGAGTTAATTTGTTTTGTTAGCTATTTGCCAAGAACCCTTCATTAAACACAACAATGCCTTGCGGAACCTTTTCGTTGAACGGTAAGGCCAGAAAAACTTCTTGTGGAACACCCTCATGAACTATCTCTGGAAAATTTTTGAAATCGAATCGTTTATAATAGTTCGGATCACCAACAAGAGCGCAACCTTGTCCGCCTAATTCTTTCAGTGAGGACAAACCTTCGTTGATAAGCGATTTCCCAATGCCTTGCTTCTGATATTCTGGCAATACAGAAACTGGACCCAGGCCGTACCAGTCTTTTGTGCCGTCAGAAATTATTACAGGTGAAAAAGCAACATGTCCGACAACACACCCATCAATTTCTGCCACAAGCGACAAAGTAAGTGCGCCTACGGCGCGTAACGCCTTGATTATGAATTGCTCAGTGTGGTTGCTGATTGGGAGCGTCCTGAAGGCAGCTATTGTGATTTGAGTGATTGCCTCAATATCTGATGTAGTTTCTTTTCTGATGATCATTTAAATCTCCGGTTTATTATTACTCTACTGTTACTACTCGTATGGCTAACGCCCGGAATCACCAGGACCAAAAGCCGCAAGGCTTTTGGGATCTGGTGAATTCCGTTGTTCAAGTAAGCCGCTGACGCGGCAGAATTGACGGTTTCAACTCCATCTTTTTTCAAGCTGGAAAGGTGGAAAATGGAAAAGGGGACAATGGAAAAGGGGACAGATTTATTTTTCTATTTTCCGTGGTCTTCCCCGTCCTCGACATTCCACACGCCTTTCGATCTTCTTTTCAATTTCATCAACAAATCGAGGGCTGCCGGTCAATTGTCCCCGCTGGAGCGATTGCCGGATCAGTTCCCATTCTCCCGTAGGAATGGAATCTCTCACCCACGTCATGTATCGTTCAGCACATTTTTCCTCACTGTCGGCCAGACCAAGGTAGCAAGGATCGGCATCCAACCATCCCTCTTTACGAACACCAATTTTCGCGCCGTAACTGGACCATCGATAGTCGGCGGGATCCGCAACGATGCCTGCCCGCAAAGGATTCAGCTCCACATAACGGCAACAAGCCAGAAGATACTCGTCGGTGCTGATCGGGCTCGATTTGAAACGCCCCTCCCATAAGCTCCCCGTCCGCCTCTCTATCATGTTCACATACCTTGTCTGTCGCCCGGCCACCCTCTTCATGAGCTGGGCAAGATGACGTGCATCATGCCCCGGATCAATAATCAGGTGCACATGGTTTGTCATCAAGCAATAAGCATATATCTTGCAACCATACGCTTCTTTCCATGTCCTCAAATTTTCAAGGTAATACTGATAATCCTCATCCGAAGCAAAAACGGTCTGTCTGTTATGGCCTCGCTGGATTACATGATGTGGGTAGTCGGCAATGACTATTCGTGACGTTCTTGGCATACTGACTTGCTAACACAGCAAGATTAAAAAAACAATAAATAAATCTGTCCCCTTTTTTTCCTTCGCGGATCTCGAGATGGGAGTCCCCAAACCGAAATACGACGACATGGACCTCAAAGAAGCCCGCGACACCCTGGAAAAAGAACTCATCAAAAAAGCGTTGTTACGGAATCAGGGCAATATAACCAAAGCCGCCCAAGAACTCAAAGTAAGCCGCCCCACCCTCTACGACCTCATGGAAAAAGCCGGAATTTCAAACGGATAATCACCTTTTACCTTGCACCTTTGTTTTTTACCTTGTTCCTTGAACCTTGAACCTTTATCCTTTGTTTTTAATTCAAAATTAAGCCTTCGGTGAGCTCAGTCGAACCGAATTCAAAATTCAAAATTGTATTTATATCCTTGCTCCTTGAACCTTTGTATTTGCCCTGTCCGCGTTAATCGTAAACATTTTTCCGGTCACCGATTTTTAAAATGGAAACGGTCTCGTTTTCGTGATCTAACGTATAAATAATCCTTACATTTCCGATCCTGTAACGAAAAAATCCCTTAAATATTCCTCTCAAAGGCTTTCCGAGAGATACCGGATTTTGAGGTAAGTATTCCTTCACCCGCTGGAGAATCTTTTTTTGTGTTTTTTTATCCAGACTTTTTAGATCCTCCAAGGCATCTTCATGCCACCTGACCTTATAACTCAAGGGCTTTCTCCGCTTCTTCCGTAGAATAGTATTTCGCGTTTTTATCGTTTAACCTCTCAAGAGCCAGGTAAGCGTCCTCATATTCCTCCAGGTGCTTCATGATAATTTGTTTAACGTAGAAGCTTTTAGGCCTGTTTGTTTTTGCAGAAAGAAATTCAAGTCTTTCCGCGATGTCTTCCGGCAACCTTATGTTTAAAACTTTGGACATCTGACATCCTCCTCATTAGTAGCATATAGATTACTTGTATTACACTATCACGAAACCGTCAATTTAAATTCCTTATTCTTTGTAGTTTAATTCAAAATTCATAACTCAAAATTAAAAATTGTATTTACGTCCTTGCCCCTTCGTCCTTGTCCTCAATTCAAAATTGTCTTTATATCCTTGGACCTTGTCCCTTGAACCTTGAACCTTGAACCTTGTTCCTTAGTCCTATGTCCTTAATTCAAAATTAAGAATTAAAAATTCAAAATTGTCTTCATATCCTTGCTCCTTTTACCTTGAACCTTGAACCTTCGTCCTTCTGTCGACATTCTTTACAAATCCGACTTCCCCATATTTTAGCGATAACCAATTGTTATTACGCACTTATTCCTCAACATTTCCTGATTAAACACTCATACCCCTCAAATATCGTCGAAATCCTTTACGATTTTACACGAACAAAGGAATCAACAGCCATCCCTCGTATAATAAAATAACAGATAACACAAATTATTACATTAATGATACTAAGCCGTTATGCTGATTACTGATCCAGCATTCCCAAATATCCCCCCATGCGGCACACTCCTTGCTTAATAATTCAACAGCATAAGAAAATTATAAAGTTTTGATATAAGGAGGAAAGAAAAATGAAAGCGAGAAAATTGATACTCATAATATTTGTTGCTCTTGTTGGGATGATATTTTCCGTCTCCGCTGTTCATTCATATCCAGTAAATGTTGGTGATACAATTTATCTTGGTAATGGACCAGGTAACACAGGTGGCGGTGAGTTTACAGTTGGGAAATTCATTGGTGAGGATCTTTTCCGTACTTTTTGCATGGAATCGAATGAGTTTTTTTACTATAACAATCCCTATATAGTAGGTGATATTTCTACAGAGGCCAGGAATGGGGGTTCTGGTGGTCCCTCACCAGATCCGTTAGATGAAAAAACCGCATATTTATTCTATCACTTTACGATTGGCGACCTTTCAGGCTATGATTATGGTGCTGGGCGTGCAGGTAGCGCAGATGATTTGCAAAGGGCAATCTGGTTTATTGAGCAAGAAAACAGCGGTGTTTATAATTATTTTGTCACTTTGGCAGAAAATGAAATTAGCGGGGGTAATTGGTCAGGCTTAGGAAACGTTCGAGTGATCAACCTGACAGATGCAAGCGGCAATCTCAAACAAGATCAATTGATCTTAATCCCCGAACCAACCACGATGCTCCTTCTCGGTTTCGGCCTCCTGGGACTTGGACTTGCAAGGAGAAAAAGCTAAATAGTTAATTGGGTTAATTGAGTTTATGGACAACGCCTGCCGGAAATATCCGGCGGGCGTTTTTCGTTTACCACTAATTCAAAATTAAACATCCACGGACAAACGATACTGAAACAAGTTCAGCACATGGTTTGTCTTCGGTGAACTCAGCCGAACCGTCCATGCCACCCACCAGTAATTCAAAATTAGTTTTTACCTTGATCCTTGATCCTTGAACCTCTTCTTTATATGTCGAAATCTTTTACAAGTCCAAACAATCCTCTATCCTGTTGTTACTATTGACTATTTGTCCTTACACGAGCATTTAACACCAATTATCCCTCAAAAATCGTCGGTTTCCTTTACAATTTCGGCACAAAAGATAAATACCAATAAGACCTTTTGCTATTACCTGTAAAAAATTAATACAATAAATATTAATCACTTACGAGTGATTCTGTACAAGAATTAAAGGACAAAAGAGATCTGGCATGACACTTGCTAATTATGAAGACAAAAATACATAATGAAATTAAAATAAATTATATGTAGTTGAGCAAAGGAGGTTCAAAGTGAAAAAGGTATTGCTTTCTATTTGTGCGGTAATGTTGGTTTTGGGTTCGTTTGGCATGGCTGGGGCTACAACTTATACTTTCACTCCAACACCTGCGGATCTTTATGATTTAGATCACTACAAGTATTACACTTGGGGAATAGATTGGGAATACCCTGTTGGCGAAACAATAAAAGAAGCTTCAATAACCTTTCATAATATATATGATTGGACTGTTGAAGACGATATTTTGTATGTTCATCTGTTAAATAGTGTTGGCGTTGGCGTGACAATTGGAACAGATAATCAGGGTGTTGGTGATTATTTTTCGGGAGAAGGCACACTTCTGGGTACATGGACAGATCCTAATGGTGGCTATCAGTATAAGACAGATGTCACATTTGATATAGATTCTGCATACTTTTCATGGCTATCAGATGGTAACTTTGGTTTCGGTATCGACCCGGACTGTCATTATTACAATGATGAAGTATATGTAACCATAATCACTCCCGAACCCATGACCATGCTGCTCCTCGGTTTCGGTCTCCTGGGGCTTGGTCTTGCGAGGAGAAAGAGTTGATAAGTTAATTGGGTTACTTGGGTTCTTTGGGTTACTTGAGTTGCTTGGGTTTGTTGAGTTAATTGGGTTTATGAACAGCGCCTGCCGGTCAATTTCGGTGGGCGTTTTAATTTAACATTAGCCTTTGTTTAATTCAAAATTAAGAATTAAAAATTGGCATTTTTCTTTTTCCTTGATCCTTGTTCCTTGAACCTTCGTTTTTTACCTTGTTCCTTGTACCTTGAACCTTTTTCCTTGATCCTTTATTCTTCTGGTGACGAAAAGCAATGAAAAAGATCCTTTCAATAGCAACAATAATCCTGACACTTCCACTATCTTCGGCGATTGCCGATGACGGTATTGCTGTGCCCGAACCGAGTACAATTCTGCTCCTTGGTGCGGCTATTGTAGGATTGGGAATTTTCTTGTTCTGGAGATCCAAAAAAGGAAAGTAATTCAAAATTAAGAATTCAAAATTCAAAATTGCCTTTATATTCTTGTTCCTTTTATTTCCCCAAATACTTCACACCATAAACCAGGGGTGTGATGGCCCATCGTGTCATTATTCTCAGTGTTTCATGCTTTCTTATGTAATCAGCTATTGGCGGTGATGTTTTGTAATACAGTTTGACAAAAGCCTTTCCAGCAGGATTTGTAAGAAGATGGTTGTCTCTGAATTTTCTTAAGACCATTACCTCTGGTTCAATATAGCTGCCGTATGCGGCAGTTGCAATGAAACAACCTCCTCCACCGCCTCCGCCGCCGCCGCCATCACTGCCACTACTATCATCCACAGTGCCATTTGCCGGAACGGTATAGGTAATTTCGCCTGAATAGGCGCTTTCATCGCCTGAAGTATCGTATGCCGTTGCAGCTATGAAATATGTTTCTCCCTCTTCAAGACCTGAAATAGTGCAGCTTGTATAACTGCCGATATCGATAACATTCGAATAAGCTCCGCTTTCGAAACCATAGTATACTTTGTAACCCGCGATATCCGATTCGGGATTCTGGTCCCACGCCAGGGTTATTTCTGCGGCATGTGCGTTTTGAATGGTAACCGGGGAAATGAAAAAGAAGGCCATAAAAGCCGTAAGGCTCAAAACAAGAAGGACATAAAATCTTTTTGCGTTGTTTTTTATGGGGAAAGGCATTAAATTCCTGTATTGAATTTTGAATTTCTGTGGCGATACGATACAAGAGCAATTCTCATGCCAAAAGGACAACTTGCTAACATCACTTAGCTATAACAGGAAGATGCATTGGATTGGTGTATGGTTTTACCTGCAATGACAGATTGAAGGATGTTCTAAGTTGCAATGGTTACAAGATCTCTGGCTGATTTAATAAGCAGGCGCACAGTCGTATGCTATCGCATACATTTTTGATAAAAACAAGACGAAAAAATTACTGGATTCCCGCTCCCCGATCGGAGTCGAGGACAAGCTTCGCGGGAATGACAAATTGGCAAGTTTTTGACTTTTTACAAATGTATCAAAATTAAACATCCACGGACAAACGAGTTTGTCCATGCCACCCACCTTGTTCCTTAATTCAAAATTAAGAATTCAAAATTCAAAATTGTTTTTATATCCTTGTTCCTTGAACCTTGTTCCTTGTTCCTTTTATTTCCCCAAATACTTTACACCATAAACCAGGGGTGTGAGGGCCCATCTGGTCAGTGTTCTCAGTGTTTCATGTTTTGCAATGTAACCAGCTATTGGGGGAGATGTCCTGTAATAGAATCTGACAAAAGCCTTGCCTGGATCGTTTGTGAGAAGATATTTGTCCCGGAATTCCCTCAACACCATTACATCAGGTTCTATATAGCTTCCATACGCTGCAGTGGCAATGAAACAACCGCCTCCGCCGCCTGAATCATCTTCACCCGCGGCCGGAGCCGGTGATGAGGGCTCGGCGCCAAGTGCAAAAGGATCGACAATAACTCCATTAACAACACCATCCTCATCGCCTGCCCCACCGTCAACCAGGGTAATTTGAACCTCGGTTCGCTCGGTGTTAAATTCAGCAAAGTTGCTGTAGTCAGTCCAGCTTTTGGTAGAACGGTTATAATGATAAAGCTTATATCCGTCGGGTGCCGGTGCGGGCAGATAATATTTGACACTGGCCGTTGAACCATGAGTATGTACCTTGATTTTCATATCGATCAGGTCATACTTTATGTTTTTCGGCTTATTTGAATCGTCCGATATGGTAGATGGATCGACGGTATAGAGGCTTACATAATTACCGCCATCCTCTTCTTTAACACCAACAGGTTCGCCTGTGGATGAAGTCGTGGTAAGGACATTTTCCGCGAAATCGGTTATCCCATTGTCATCAATTTTTATAGACACCGTATCATTTGATTCGAGCCCTCCGCTATCTTTAACAGTAAGTTGAAAAGTCAGCGTTGTTCCTTCGAGACCGACCGGTATTGTAACAAAGGTCGGCTGGACGGCTGCCGGATCAGACAGCGTCACTGTGGCACCATCTGTCTGCGTCCACGTATATGATGCGATCCCGTCATCAGTATCTGATGAGTTCGATCCATTCAGAGTTACAGTTGTACCCTCATTCACAGTCTGGTCGGGGCCGGCATTGGCCACAGGGGGTTCATTATCCCATGTGACATTAACAATACAGGTGTCTGTTGACTGCAAGCCGCCGTTGTCCGTGACAGTCAGTTGGAATGTGAGAGATGTTCCACCCGTTCCCACATCAGGGGCTGTAAATGTCGGACTTTCCGCCGTTGCACCGGACAGCGTCACAGATGTGCCGCCTGTCTGTGTCCACTGGTAAGACGCGATCTCGCCATCCGCATCGTCAGAGTTAGAACCATTAAGGGTTACTGTTGTACCTTCACTCACTGTCTGATCGGATCCTGCATTAGCCACAGGAGGGCTATTATTCAAGGCAACATTGACAATACAGGAATCTGTTGATTGCAAACCGCCGTTGTCCATAACAGTCAGCTGGAATGTGAGAGATGTTCCACCCGTTCCTGCATCAGGGGCTGTAAATGTCGGACTTACCGCCGCCGCGCTGGACAGCGTCACAGATGTACCGCCTGTCTGTGTCCACTGGTAAGATGCGATCCCGTCATCAGTATCGGATGAATTTGAGCCGTTCAGTGTGACGGTGACACCCTCACTCACCGTCTGGTCGGATCCTGCATTAGCTGTAGGTGATTCATTGTCCCAGGTAACATTGACAATACAGGAATCTGTTGATTGCAAACCGCCGTTGTCCGTAACAGTCAACTGGAATGTGAGAGATGTTCCACCCGTTCCTACATCAGGGGCCGTAAATGTCGGACTTACCGCCGTTGCACTGGACAGCGTCACAGATGTACCGCCTGTCTGTGTCCACTGGTAAGATGCGATCCCGTCATCAGTATCTGATGAATTTGAGCCGTTCAGTGTGACGGTGGCACCCTCATTGACCGTCTGGTCAGGGCCTGCATTAGCCGTGGGTGGATCGTTTTCTTCCGGAATAGTATAACTTATTTCATCTGAATAACCACTTTCGGCCTCGGAAGTGTATGCCGTTACAACAAAATAATAGGTTACCCCTATTTCAAGACCTGAAATAACGCAACTCGTATAATTGCCCACATCGACAGTAGTCGAATAACTCCCGCTTGATTGACCATAGTATATTTTATAGCCTGTAACATCCGACTCAGGATTTTGATCCCATGCAAGAGTTATTTCCGCGGCTTGTGCGTTCTGTGTAGAAAAAGGGAAAATTATGAGACAGGCCGAAAATATTATCAGGCCAAAAATGAATAGAAATGAAAATCTCTTTCCTGCATCCTTTTTTTGTGAGAGCGTCTTTAACATGACAACATCTCCTTACTGAATTTTGCTAGCCTAGCGAATTTCAGCACCGGAGATGCTAACTTCGCCTGGCAACCCTGCTACCGTCTCCTGAATTTTTCAGGTCTTAGGCCAGTGGCTTTGCGTCCCACCCTTTCGGTGTGGTTTGCCTTTTTCAGGTTATTTTCTTTGTTAAATATATCGGCAGAAACTGCCTTTTGTTTTTTTACCTCCAACAACCGCCCTCACCCTAACCCTCTCCCGCCAGGGGAGAGGGAATTATAAACGCCAGAGGAGAGGGAATTATGAGCTTTTGGTTAATTCATACTAAATAATAATTGAGGGAGCAATGAAGGGAGTCATACTGTAAGAGTGAAACAAGTCACACTATGGAGAAAGGAGCAAGGTACAAGGTCCAAGGATCAAGGATATAAAGACAAAGGACCAAGGTGAAAGGTAAAAAACGAAGGTTCAAGGAACAAGGAACAAGGAACAAGGATCAAGGTTCAAGGATCAAGGATATAAAGACAATTTTGAATTCTTAATTTTGAATTTTGAATTAAACTGCAAAGAACAAAGAATGATGGACTCGTAAAAAGTTTGTCATTCCCGCGAAACCTGTCCTCGACTCCGATCGGGGAGCGGGAATCCATAAATAGATAGGCATTTGAAAAAACTGGATTCCCGTTTTCACGGGAATGACGAGATTGTGCATATTTCGATTTTTTACGAACGCATCAGTTTTGAACTGCTGGACAGGATAAACATGACGAGAATGATTGATAATATGAAAATCAGGAAAACCATAATTGATGCAATTGCCAGTCCAAAATGAAGTGCCGCATAACTGAAAGCTACCAGGGGTATAAGGCTGAATGCAACCACAGCCTTCAATATATTATGTTTTTCGATGAAAAGCGCCATCCGCGGTGAATACTTATAATAGGTTCTGGCAATCATACGCCCGGGGGCACAGCTAACAAGATAAACATCCCTGAAATCCTTAAGGATACTGACATGCCTCTCAAGAGGTGAACCATACGCCGCCGTGGCAATAAAGCAACTGCCGCCAGAAGATTCATCTGTACTCGTACTGGCACCCGTGTAGGTGGAGTCACCGGAGGCAATTCCACCCGGATCTACTATAATTCCATTTGCCACGCCGTCACTATCCCCATAACCGCCATCCTTGAGTTCCAGAATGACAGATTGTCCGTCATCGTTGAAAGTGGTATGCTCTGAATAGTTGTACCAACCGTTGATTGTGTCGTATTTAAAGAAGTTGTCGGACTCAAAAATTCCTACGGAAAAATAGACTCTCACGCTAACTGTGGCTCCAGGCTGATTCACGCGCAACCGATAGGAAAAGAGACCAAAAGTGATATCGTCCGGCCTGTTGACTGTATCAGAAATGTCTGCCGGATCTATCACATCCAGTGCTTCAATCGAACTTATGGAATCCGAAATCTTCTCGACACCGATATTTACCAGACCATCTGTTGCCCGCACACATTTGATATTTTCGGGCTCGTAGATGTCGGGGGTGCCATTGAGATTGAAATCGACAGTGGCATCCACTTCCCAGGCATCCGGAACTCCATCTGAGTTAAGATCCTCGAGAAAGAACGTCGTCGTGAACTCAGCAGGGTTTGACCAGTCTGAAACCGCAGAATAGACATCATAGAATCGGACGCGTACATAATAGGGGTGGTTCGGCTTCAGTACCGTATGGGGCACGGGCAGCATCGTCAGATGGCTGTCGCTGGTGATATCAAGAACAAGGGTGGAAAAGTCGTCTTCTTCACTGATTTGCCACCGACTCTGGCTGTGAGAATCTCCATCGGGATCTGTGAAGGTTCCCGTGGTGACACTCATCGGCACTTCAACCTCGGCCTGGCCATCATAAGGATACGCAACGGCCGGCGTGTCCGGAGGCAGATTCGACGGCGGAATGTTCTTTATTGTTACCACCTTTGTTGCCGTCTCGGTTACCGCATTGTGCGTATAACTGGCTCCAACAGTCACGGTTTCGTCGCTTGATACTTCTGACGTCGTCAGCACACCACTGCTGCTGATGGATGAATATGGAGAGTTCTCACTCCAGTCAGTAAAGTTTGTCACCGTTTGGGTACTTCCGTCGCTGAAGAGCGCTGTGGCCGTGTAGCTTCCGCTGTTATTTTCGATAACCGAATCATCACCGCTGATGGAAAGGCCGATGAGTGTTGAGGACGATACAAACTGATAAGTTACTTCGTTTGAATAGCCGCTTTCATCGCCATCAGTGTTGTAAGCAGTGATTACACAGTAGTACGTTTCGCTATCACTCAGGCCATGTAATGTATACAGGGGATTGTCCGGGTCGCTTAAATCATCGAGAGGTATTGTTATCGGCGAGCTACCTTCGGCGGCTCCTGTACCATTGTATGGGGCACCGGAAGAACCTGTTTTATAATACACTTTGTAACCGTCAAGATCTGATTCCGTATTCGAATTCCAGGCCAGATTAACATCCGCGGCAAAGGGACTTTGCGCGGGGGAGAAGAACAGGGCAAGGATAAGTATAATAATAAAACACAGGACAGATATGATAGAGAGAGAATATAGCCTTTCTCTTTTAGATCCTGATGAAGTATAGGTGGTCTTCATTTAGATCCCCCTTTTTGAGACCTTTGCAAAACACTCCCTTTTGCCCAATTTCTGCGTCAGACTCAAATTTTAATCTTCGAAATACTCAATGTATTCCTCTGGTTAAAATTTTCGCCTTCCTTGAACTTGAACAAAATTGAACATTCTGCAAAGGTCTCCTGAGATGTTTCCCGTTCCATGTTCCTGGCGTTTTGCCTTCAGCTCGATCGTTCGACATTCAGCGCCGCATAGATTTTGTTGAGATTCGGGAGGGAGCCGATAATTGGAAGCCCTACATACCGGGCAACCTGGCGCTCGGATTTGAACGAGGGATCAGTCCATTCGAGGAAGCCCAAAAATGCCAGTACGGCGATCAAGGAAAAGATGCAGATCATTACGAAGGACAAAGAACGTTCAGGTCGCCAGAATGCACGATGCTCATCGATTTCCATACCGCCCATCAACACCGGAACCTGACTCTCGGGACCTCGAATCTTGCTCAGCGCAAGCCCTTCCTCGGTCTTACGAATCAACCGCAGTGAATAATAACCGACCAGTGATCGTCCAATCTTTTCGTCTTTGCCATAATATGTAATTTGCGCGATTCCTTCAGCCGGCATCGTCAGAGATATACTGGTCCTGATTGTTTCCAGGAGCACGCGAAACTGACGATCCGCCCGATACACGGCACTGCCCGCGTAGAGGTTAGTGTATAATTGCCTGACGGCAAATGTGTTCTGGAAGAAAACATCCGGCCGGGAAACGATTTCCCCCATTGGCTTAACACTCATTGCATTTGAGGCCAATGCCACAGGAGAGTCCTTCGTAATGGAAATTTTCTGTTTAACTGAGAAGCGGTCAAAATGAACAGCTGATATAAGAAGATAAATCAACGGGGGAAGAAGAATGAGCAACAGCCAGATGCGTCGTTTTGATAACCCGTGAAGATATCGCTTTGCGTTAAAATGCATTATTCCTCCTTTCCGGAACCAGAAGGTGGAGTGGTTCATTTAAATCATAGGATTTTTCCATTGATTTACGATTACACCGAGAACATTTGCCCCCGCCGTTTCGAGCGAAACACGAGCGCGCTTCACCTGTTGGCGCGGCGTCGCATTGGCCAGAACCACTAAAGCCACTCCGTCGGCAGCTTTTGAAATAGTAAGAGGGTCCATCATGCGACGATTTATCGGGAACAGAGAGGATGTATCGACGACCACAAAATCATAGGCCTGACGCGCCTGCCTTACTATCTCTGCCCCCAGCATATACTCATATCCATCCGTATCAGCCTCGTCCCGGGTGTCCTTCCTCGCCGTCAGAATATCAAGATTATCTATGCCTGATGATTGCACCAGGCCTGCAATGGATTTTTCCCGTCTGAATTTATCGTCGTCAAATGTCAGGTCTAGCCCAAACCGGCTATGCAAGGCCGGGGCATACCAGTTAAGGTCAACTGCCAGCACATGTTTTTTGTCATGGTAAGCCGCGACCGCGGCAAGTCCGGCAACCATGGTGGTTTTGCCCTCACCCGGCGCCCCACTGGTTACGACCAGACATGCAGGATTTGACTTCAGCAAGGAGTGCTCAATCACAGAATAGATTCTCTTCATCTCGGTGATTTGAGCAAGCACCTTTATTTCCTTTTCGAATGATGGATTCATGATAGATTCCCCCCTTTTTTAACCCAGAATCCTTGAATCGGAAAGTTATTATATAACTATTTTATATACATAACAAGAAGTATTTGTAGGGGCCGATGCCCTCATCGGCCCGCCGTTCGACAGGTACATCCTGAGCCAAGTCGAGGGGCTCACGGTGATATCGGCCCGTTCGGGGAACGGGCCCTACTGTCGTGTCAAGTCTCGAGTGTCATTGCGAGCGAAGCGAAGCAATCTCCTGCTACTGGGAGCTAACTTGGCATAATCCAAGAGATTGCCACGGCCTTCGGCCTCGCAATGACGAAGGCTTGTGCGTCATTGCAAGCTTGCCACGACACTACAAGGAAATAAAAAAAGGCCGGAAGTTGTTATTTCCGGCCTTTTGATTTTATTGTTTTATTCGGTTATTCTATTTATCCTCATCATCGTAGTAATGGACTTCCTGCGATTCCGGAGGGACTTCCGCCTCAATGGAAC
>Ga0268279_1001137_pt1 | contig 15429 bp, 19 predicted proteins | sample saktaG_6_FD_190142 | JGI IMG/M metagenome (GOLD analysis project Ga0268279, IMG submission 190142) | Saline water microbial communities from Sakinaw Lake, British Columbia, Canada - sak_2010_1_5_80m | ecosystem: Environmental > Aquatic > Non-marine Saline and Alkaline > Saline ...
TTCTAAATTCTTAAAGAATTTAAAAAAAGAAGATTCAGATATTCTTTATTTAATTGAAGGAAACATTTATCCTAATTATGATGAAAGAAAAATTGGGATAAGTAATCAATTAGCAATAAAAGCGATTTCAAAAGCTACAGGAACAAATTCAAAAAAAGTTGTTCAAGAATGGAAAACAATAGGAGACATTGGAAAAGTTGCTGAGAAATTAACAAAACACAAAAAACAATCGACACTACATAGCCATATTTTAACAACTGAAAAAGTTCTAGAAAACTTAAGAAAACTTCCAGAACTTGAAGGTAAAGGAACAGTAAATAAAAAACTTGCTTTAATTACAGAACTTTTAACTTCCGCCTCTCCAACAGAAGCATTATATTTAATAAGAACAGTAATAGGAGATTTAAGAATTGGGGTTCAAGAATCTACAATTAAATATGGGCTTCTCAAAGCATTTTTTAAAAATAATAAAGAATATGAAGATAAAATACAAAGAGCAATAGATAATTCAAATGACTTAGCAGTTGTATTTCAAATAGCTATAAAAGGGAAAATCAAAGAATTAGAAGAAATACATCTTGAAGTTGGGAAACCTATAAAAGCCATGCTTGCTCAAAAAGCAAAAAATATTGATGATGCTTTTAAAAAACTTGGGAAACCAATGGCAATTGAGTATAAATATGATGGATTTAGATTATTAATACATAAATCGAATAATAAAGTTACTCTTTTTACAAGAAGTTTGGAAAATGTAACTAAACAATTTCCAGAAGTAGAAGAATATATTAAAAAATTCATAAAAGGAAATTCTTTTATTCTAGATTCAGAAGCAGTAGGATATGATAAGAAAACAAAACAATATAGTGATTTTCAAAAGATTTCGCAAAGAATTAGAAGAAAATATCATATTGACAAATTACAAAAAAATCTTCCAGTTGAAATAAATGTTTTTGATATTTTATATTACAATGGAAAATCACAAATAGATTTTTCTTTCAAAAAAAGAAGAAAATTAATTGAGAAGATTGTAATTAATCATCCTTATAAGTTAATTTCTTCAAAACATAAAATAACCTCAAGTAATAAAGAAGTTGAAGAATTTTATAAAAAAGCCCTAAAAGACAATCAAGAAGGAATTATGATGAAGAGTCTAGAAGCAGAATATAAACCAGGAAGAAGAGTAGGACATATGTTAAAACTTAAACCAGAAGAAAATGAATTAGATTTAGTTATTACTGGGGGAGAATGGGGAGCAGGAAAAAGAGCAGGTTGGATTTCTTCATTTATTCTCTCATGTAAAAAAGGAAATAAATATCTAGAAATTGGAAAGGTTGGAACAGGCATCTTAGAAAAAGAAACAGAAGATAATAAAATAACTTTTGAAAGTCTAACAAAATTATTAAGGCCTTTAATCACAGAAGAAAAAGGTAAAAAGATTAAAATAAAACCACAGGTTGTAGTAACAGTAACATATCAAGATGTTCAACGTTCTCCAAATTATGAATCTAAATGGGCATTAAGATTTCCAAGAATGACCCTTTTAAGAGAAGATAAACCTCTTTCAGAAATTGCAACTCTTGAAGAAATAGAAGAAGATTTTAAGCATTCCAAGCATGAAAATTATAGATATGGTTAAAAATTTAAACTCCAACCCCCTTAATTTTCCATGAAAAAATCCCCTTTTATGCAAAATTACCTTTCCCTTGTAATAAAGTTAGTTCTTGTATTATCTATCCTTAATTCAGTTTATAACGAATCTTGGCATATAATGTCTACAAATATTTTCTTATTAATCTTAATGTTTCTTCCACAAATTGTAAAAAAGTATGAGATTGAAATCCCAACAACCTTTGAATGGGCATTATTCTTCTTTGTAATCCTTACATTGTTTTTAGGAAAAGCCGGAGGAATAGTAGCTCCAATAGTTTTTGGTATAGCCGTAGCATTTATTGGTTTATTGATTTTAGCCATCTTATACTCAAGCAACCAGATAAAAAAGAATTATTTTCTAATAACTCTCTTTTCCTTTAATTTTGCTGTTGCTTTTGGAGCAGTATTAGAACTTTTAAAATTCTTTTTAAAGACTCTTGCAGGACATACAATATCAGGAGAATTATATATCTACACTATGAGAAACCTCTTATTTGTAATAATTGGTGCAGCAATAGCAGCAATTATAGGTTTAATTTATATGAAGGGATACATAGGAATAAGAAAAGTTGCCAAAGCTTTCCTAAAATTAAATCCAAAATTCTTAAGAAAAACAGACGAAGAAGAAATCTCTGAATTTCTTTCAGAAGGAGAAGATGAAAAGTTAGAATTTAAATCAACTTTAAGAACAAATCTCTATACAAAAGAATTTGATAAAAAAATTGAATATTCTATCCTAAAGACAATTGTTGCCTTTTTAAATTCAAATGGGGGAAATCTTCTTATTGGAATCTCAAATAAAGGAGAAATTTTAGGCATTGATACAGACAAATTTGAAGACAATGATAAGTTTAATTTACATTTAACAAATATAATAAAGGAGAAAATAGGGAAAAAACACTTGCATTTGATTAACTTCCAAATATTGCATATTAAAGATAAAGCAATTATGAAAGTTACTTGCAAAAAAGCTAGTAAAGAAGTATTTCTAAAACCAACTCCACGAGAAGAAGAATTTTATACGCGAGTTGGCCCTTCAAATAGTCAACTTGTAGGTAGTGAATTAATAGAATATGTAGATAAAAGGTTTAAAAAGAAAAAATAGTTATCGACGAAGCCTTTATAAATGAATTTTCCTAATATTTTACTAGTATAACATGGTAAAATCGGCAAGCAATTACAAGATTCAAAACATAGTTGCAACAACTTCTCTAGAAAAACCTATTCCTTTAACAAAATTAGCAAGAACACAACCAAACACAGAGTATAATCCAGAAACATTTCCTGGTTTAGTTTTAAGAGTAAAAGAACCAAAATCAGCTGTTTTAGTATTCTCATCTGGAAATTTGGTATGCACAGGTACAAAATCGGTTTCTCAAGTTAGAGAGGTTATCCAAGCTGTTATAAAGCAATTAAAAAAAATTAATGTAAATATAACTACAGTTCCAAAGATCACGGTTCAGAATATTGTTGCTTCTGGAACTATTGATTTAAAACTTAATCTTAATTTTTTAGCACTAGAAATGGAAAACACAGAGTATGAACCAGAACAATTTCCAGGATTAGTATATAAATTAATCGAACCAAACGCCACTTTCTTACTTTTTAGTAATGGAAAATTAGTTTGTACAGGTACAAAAAACAAGCAACAACTTGAAGACAGCATGACCCAATTATTGAAGAATGTTAAAGCAGCTCTAAAGAATTATAAGAAGTAATTCACTACCCCAAAATAATACTTTAATTTTAAAACTACTTTATAATCTATATAAATCTATAAAAACTCAAGCTCTATTTTCTAGTATGGTCGAAGAGATTGAGATGCCTGAAGACACTGGTAAAGAAGAGAAACCAAAAAAAGAGGAATCCTTAATAGAAGCAAAGAATTTCTTTGAGTTTCATAAGAAAGAACTAGGAGAATCTATTAGAAAAGGGAATAATGTTGTACATCTTGATTTTATTAAATTAACAGAATTTTCTAACAAATTATCAGATGAAATCCTCTCAGATCCAGAAGAATCCTTACGTTTATTTGAACTAGCTATTGAAGAACTAGGTTTAGTCAAAGATGCAAGAATAAGATTAATAAATCTTCCAAAAACTCAAGAAATAAAAGTAAGAAATATTCGGTCAAAACATTTAAATGAATTGATTATTATTGAAGGGATAATTAGGCAAGCTTCTGATGTAAGACCCCAAGTTGTAAATGCTAAATTTGAATGCCCTAGTTGTGGAACAGTTATAGGGGTTTTACAAATAGAAAAGAAGTTTAGAGAACCAACAAGATGTTCATGTGGAAGAAAAGGAGGATTTAGATTAATAAGTAAAGAAATGGTTGACACCCAAAGATTAGTTATTGAGGAATCTCCAGAATCATTGTCAGGGGGAGAACAACCAAAGAGAATAAATGTTTTCTTAAAAGAAGATTTAGTTGAACCAAAAATGGAAGAAAAAACAACTCCTGGAAGTAGAGTTAAAATTATTGGTGTCCTAAAAGAAGTTCCTGTTCCCCTAGCATCTGGAGGTCTATCGACAAGATTTGAATTAGCTATTGAGGTAAACAACATAATCCCATTAGAAGAAACTTTTGAAGAATTAGATATAAATGATGAAGATGAAACACAAATATTAGAACTTGCTCAAGACCCAAGAATCTTTGAAAAACTCGCAAGAAGTATTACTCCAAGTGTTTGGGGTTATGAAGAAATAAAAAAATCATTAGTTCTTCAATTATTTGGAGGTGTAAAAAAAGTGCATGCAGATGGCCAAACAAGTAGAGGAGACATTCATATTTTATTAATTGGAGACCCAGGAGTTGCAAAGTCAGTAACATTAGGATTTATGGCTAAAATCTCTCCAAAAGGAAGATATGTGGTTGGAAAATCAGCATCTGGTGCAGGATTAACTGCAACAGTTGTTAGAGATGAATATTTAAGAGGTTGGAGTTTGGAAGCAGGTGCAATGGTATTATCTAACAAGGGACTAGTATGTATAGATGAATTAGAGAAAATGGACCCTCAAGATAGAAGTGCTATGCACGAGGCAATGGAACAACAAACAGTTACAATTAGTAAAGCTAATGTCCAAGCCACCCTTCGTGCAGAAACATCTGTATTAGCAGCTGCAAATCCCAAATTCGGAAGATTCGACCCATATCAAGCAATAGCTCAACAAATTGATATTCCTCCTACATTAATTAATAGATTTGATGTTATATTCACATTAAGAGATATTCCTGATAAGATAAAAGATGAGAAAATTGCAAGCCACGTCTTATTAGAGCATAGAAAAGAAGGTGAAGATATGTTAATTCCTAAAGATATATTTAGAAAATATGTTGCTTATGCTAAACAAAGAATAAAACCTTTATTAACTGATGAAGCAGTAGAAGAACTTAAAAACTTCTATGTTGAATTAAGAAACAGACCTGTTTCTTCTGAAAGTGCAATGAGACCAATTCCAATCTCTGCAAGACAATTACAAGCTTTAATTCGTATGTCAGAGGCATCTGCAAAAATAAGGCTTAGTAAAACAGTTACAAAAGATGATGCAAAAGTAGCAATTGAATTAATGAAATATTATTTAATGCAAGTTGGTTATGATTATGAATCTAAAACATTTGATATTGACAAAATTTATACAGGGATGACAACTTCAACAAGAAATAAAGTATTAATAGTTAGAGAAGCAATAACTAGGCTTAAAGAGAGACTAGGGGAATTAATTCCAATAGAAGAAATAGAAAAAGAATTAGAAGATAAATTATCAAAAGATGAGGTTGAATATTCAATAAATGAGTTGATAAAGAACAGTGTAATCTATCAACCAAGACAAGGTTATGTTCAAAAATTATAACAAAACTTTATAAATCTCTCAAAGTTTTGTAAGTTAATCTCTCAGCTGCTTCGTGGAAAGTAGCAGAGAGGTTTTTTATTAAAAAAATGGCAGACGAACAATTCAAAAGAAACATAGCATTCAAACTAAGAATAGGAGACATTTTAATGGGAAAACCTGTTTTAGACGGAGAAAGATTTTCCTTTCTTGAATTAGGAGATAAAAAAATAGTCAGGGTGAATGTAATTGGGAATATTATTGAAAAATTTGATAGTGAAGGGGAAAAGAGATTCTCTGTTTTAACTTTGGATGATGGTTCTGGACAACTAAAACTTAGAGTTTTTGCAGACGATGTTGAGAAGTTCAAAGACATAACCCAAGGACAAACAGTTTTAGTAATTGGGTTGTTAAGATCTTTTAATAATGAAATATATCTTAATCCTGAGATTATGAAGGAACAAGATGCAAAATACCTTTTAATAAGGAAATTAGAAACAGACAAAAATAAGATTCAAGCAGAACCAATTCCAAGAGATCAGATAATTGCTGTAAAAGATAAAATACTTGGAGCAATAAAAAGTGCAGAAGAAGAAGGTGGAATAGAAATAGAAAAGATAATTCTGAGTTTAAAAGATATCTCGCCTATAATAATTAATCAAGAAATACAAAAATTCTTAGAAGAAGGAATTGTATTTGAACCAAGACCAGGAAAAGTAAGATATTTAGGATAATCTTAAAAACCCTTTATTCTACTCATAAACATGACAGATTATGAAAAATTATTAGAAGAAGCACATAAGAAAATAAAAAAAGTAGGTATTAATGGGGACAGATTTGAGATTCCAAAGATAGAAGGCCACTTTGAAGGGAAAAAAACACTTTTAACTAATTTTCTGCAAATCGCCTCACATATTAGAAGAAAACCAGAACATTTTCAAAAATTTATTTTAAAAGAACTTGCAACTTCTGGGCATGTTGAGGGAGAGAGGCTTGTTTTAAATAATAAAATCCCAAGTGCAAAGATAAATTCTAAGATAGAAGACTATGTTAAAGAGTTTGTATTGTGCAAAGAATGCAAAAAACCAGATACAGAAATAGTTAAGGAAGGTAGATTAACATTTATTCATTGCCTTGCCTGTGGAGCCAAACATTCTGTAAGAGGCAAAATCTAGTTTGGTTACACCACAAAGTTGGAGCCAAACATTCTGTAAGAGACAAAATATAGAAAATCCCTTAGTCAGAAGGTTTAAAAAACAAAAGCTCTTTAAAAAAAGAAGTAAATGGAGGCTAAAACAAATGGTAAAAGGATATTGTGTAAAGTGTAAGAAAAAAGGACAAGACATGAAAGATGCTGCAATAAATCAAACTGCGAGAGGGGGATTTATGGCAAAAGGAAAGTGCGCTGAATGTGGATGTAATATGTGTGCTATGATGTCTAAAGATAATGCAGAAAAAGCTATTGCAAGTGGCGAAGCTAAGAAAGCATTTTAATAAGATTTTTTATTTTTTATTTTTTATTTAATCAAACTTGACTTAAACTTAAAAAAGAGTTAAAATCAAGAAACTAACAGGAGTCTTACAATGATAGTGAATATAATCAAAACTTATAGGGATGTTGTTGCTATTTGTGATTCTGAGCTTCTAGGAAAAAGATTTGAAGAAGGGAAATTTCAATTAGATGTCAAGGAATCTTTCTTTAAAGGAAATGAAACAGACGAAGAAAAAACAATAGAAATTATGAAAGATCTGGCAAAAGAAGATGCCACATTTAATATTATTGGAAAACAATCTACTAATGCTGCATTAAAAGCAGGAATAATAAAACAAGAAGGAATAGGAAGGATTGCTAATATTCCCTTTGCATTGATTTTAATTTAATAATTCTCTTGTAAGATTTATAAAGCTCTCTAAGCTTTCTTTAAAATGGCATACTATAAACCAAGAAAAGGAAATCAAGAAGAACCAAAAATACAAAGAGCAAGACTCCCAAAAGGAAAAGAAGTAATTGGAATTATAGATCAAAGATATGGGGGAAATAAAATGAATGTTAATTGTCTGGATGGTAAAAATAGAAATTGTAGAGTTCCTGGAAGATTAAAAAGAAAATTATGGTTAAGACCAAATGATGTAGTAATAATTGAGCCATGGGAATTAGATGATGCAAAAGGAGATGTAATATTCAAATACAGGCCAAATCAAATTGCTTGGCTTAAACAAAATAACTATCTAGAAACAGAAAAAACTGAATTTTAAACTTTATCTTCTAATCTTTTATCCATTTGTTCTCTTGTTTCAGGATTTAAATGAACAAAATCAACTAATCCAAGATAATATCTTTTGGCAGTATCTGAAACAGATTCATCAGGATGCTTATACCCTATTATTTCTAAAGCGTGCATTAAATGAGTAAAATAATGCATTGTACAATACCCCATGTCCAATTTTAAATCTTCAATCTCAGGGAGGGTTCTATCTTTCATATATTCTGAAGAGGGATCTGCATTATTTTGAATTACATCTCTTAACCACCTATTAATCTTTTTTACTGCAACAGGCCTAGATAAATCAGGACCTCTTAAAGCAGATAAAATAACACTTTGTTGTTTCCAAGGAATTTTTACCATCCAATCTTTCAAAACAAAACCTTCAACCATAATCAAACTTAAAGCATATCCTTTATAAGGATTATTGTAACCAAAAATTTATAATATATCCTTATCTTTGTTAGAACATGAAAACAATCCTATCTGAAAAAGCTCCAAGAATTCTAAAAAACAAGAAAAGACTGGAAAAGAAATTAAACATAGTAATTTCAAACAGAGGAAAAGAAATTCAAATAGCAGGGGAACCAGAAGATGAATATATTGCTGAAAAAGTAATTGATGCCTTAAACTTTGGATTTCCTTTTTCAGTTGCAATTTCTATTAAAGAAGAAGATTTGGAATTCGAAGTATTAAATATCAAAGACCATACAACACGAAAAGACTTAGAAAGAGTAAGAGCAAGGATTATTGGAAAAGGAGGAAAAACTCTACAAACCCTAAATCAATTAACAAAGTGTAATTTTGAATTAAAAGATAATCAAATGGGAATAGTTGGTTCTCCAGAACTTATTGAAAATGCACAAGAATCAGTGATTTCAATTATCAAAGGCTCAAAACAATCAAATGTTTATAGCCATCTAGAAAAAAATCAACCAAAACCTGTTTTAGATTTAGGTTTAAAAGATTAAAGATAAATTGTCTTTCAAAATCCCAAAACATTTATATAGTAAATACAAGATTTTAGATAATAACTTATTAATAGATATTAATAATTTGACCTCGTAGCTCAGTTGGTTAGAGCGGGCGGCTGTTAACCGTCAGGTCGTAGGTTCGAGTCCTACCGGGGTCGTTTTAATCTAAGATAAATAAAAAACCTTAAATTTATATATCTCTCTTTCTAAATTTAATTATGGAACTCGACAAATCAATTAGAAATAGAAGAAGTGTTAAAAAGTTCAAGAACAATAAACCAGATTGGAGAGACATCTTAGATTGCATTGATAGTATGCGTTATGTCCCAATGGCAGGAGATAATTTCACTTTAAAATTTGTTTTAGTTGATGATAAAGAAAAAATAGAAAAACTTGCTGAAGCAGCACAACAAGATTTTATTACACAAACACAATATGTCTTAGTAGTTTGTTCAAACCCTTCTAGAACAATAAATTCATATGGAAAAAGAGGAGAAATGTATTGCAAACAACAAGCAGGAGCAGCTATTCAAACCTTTTTATTAAAAATAACAGATGCAGGATTAGCAACTTGTTGGATTGGACATTTCATAGAGGAGCAAGTTAAAAGAATATTAAGAATACCTGAAAACATAAATGTTGAAGCAATGTTACCTATAGGATATGAATTTAAAAAACCAGTAACAAGAAAAATAAAATCAGACTTAGACAATTCTTTATATTTTAATACTTACAAAAACACCCAAATGAAAGAAGTTAGAAAGATAGATGGTAACAAAATTGGAAAACCAGAATATAAAAAATAATTCTAAATTGCTGGTTTAATAGGTGTTTTAGGAATAGAATTTTGTGTTGTTGTTTTTGAATTTGTCATTTGAGAAATTGGTCTAGAATCTTTAGTTGATTTTAGAGGATGTACTACAATAGGATTCTTAGAATTCTTTACAGAAGTTGAAGATTTTATTGTATCAACCGATTTTGTAGAAATTGGTTTTGCTGTTTTATCTACTGGAGTTGTTGGTTCTGTTAAATCAATATCTAACTCTAATCCTTTAATTATCTTTAATATTAAATTAATTATAAGTGCTACAATTAATCCTAGTAGGAAATAAAGAATACCTCCTATTAAAGGTGAAAGAAGAAGATACATCCATCCTGCAATTTTATTATATATTGTCTCTGCTAAACCGCTTCCTGCTGAAACCCCTACAAAACTAGTTAGAACAAACATAATTATCCCAAATAAAAGGCCCATAAAAACACCAAACAAACCTAAAAAACAAGCTAGATTCATTACCTTAAACCTTTGTATTTTTGCCATATTTACCTCTCTTTATTAAATAATTAAATAAATAACAATATAAAAACTTTACTAAAAACTTGCCTTTCCTTCCCCCAAAAGAAAAGGCAAGAATAAAAAATTTATCTTAAAACTTCTATACCTAAATCAGACATTTCCCTTGACACAGGAAGAGATTGTTCTTCACGATTTCTTCCAAGCACATATGGAGATGAAACTCCTGTCATAATAGTTATTACTCTAACTTTCCCAGTAAACTCTTTACTAATTCTAGCTCCAATAATAACCTGTGCTTCTGGATTCAAATTCTCAGAAACTGCTCTTCCTATTGTATCAAACTCTTCTAATTTTAAGTCAGGTCCACAAGTAACATGAATTAAAGCTCCGCTAGCACCTCGATAATCCACGTCAAGTAGAGGATGTGTAAGGGCTTGCTTTACTGCTTCCATAACTTTATCTTGCGTATCTGCTTCTCCAATACCAATAACTGAAACACCACCATTTTTCATAATTGACGAAACATCTGCATAATCCAAGTTAATTAAACTCGGAAGTGTAATTGTTTCAACAATTCCTTTAACCATAGTGCTCACAAGTTCGTTTGCAACTGCAAAAGCCTGCTCAATAGGTAATTGTCCTGCAATATCAACAAGTCTATTATTGTCAAGAACTATACATGTATCTGTCATATCTCTAAGTTCTTGTAAACCAAATTCAGCTTTGTCGATTCTTGCTTTTTCTGATTCAAAAGGCATAGTTACTACTCCAATAACAACTGCTCCAGTTTCTTTAGCAAGTTGAGAAATTACTGGCGCTGCGCCTGTTCCTGTTCCGCCACCCATTCCTGCGACTACAAAAACCATATCTGCTCCACCTACCATCTTCTTAATATCAACTATTGCTTCTTTTGCAGCTTCTCTACCCCTTTGAGGAGCTCCACCACAACCTAATCCACGAGTCAATTCCTTACCAATCAAAATCTTTTCATCTGCTTTTGTAACACTTAAGTGCAAAGCATCTGTATTTGCTGCGTAGATTGAAGCGCCATTAATACCTTTGTTAAAGAGCCATGTTATTGCATTACAACCCATACCACCAACGCCGATAACTTTAATATTTGCTTTTCCAGCTCTAAGTTCATCAAAATTAATACTATGTGTTGCTGTATTTTGTATTGCCTCTTTTGCAAAATCTAATACCATCTTTTTTTTAACCTCCTTATCATTTTATGTTAACTTTTCTACGAAAAGCTTATATAGTTGTTAAGTTTCCAACTATTGTTAAGAAAAAAAGGGGAAATCACCTCCATATTACTCATTAATTACCAAACTCTCAATTTGAATAATTAATATATGAGAATATTAGTAGATAATTCTTTAAATAAATTTCGATAGTTCAGAACAACCAAGAAATTTGTTTACGCCGAAATTCATGGCTTCTTATGAGGCATAAATAAATTTTGGTGTTATAAAAGGAGTATTAATTATTGATTTTCTAAGGATTTTATCTTTTCCCAAGTCTTTTTTAATTTCTCATCTGCTCTTTTAACAAGAATCTTTAAAAATTCATCACCCACAAGAATTTTGCCCTTGTCAATTATTGGAAACTCTAATCTTTCTGTGCTAGTTAACTCAACAACATATCTTTTATCTATTGCAATAATTCCTGATTTTTTCCAACCAGCTAATTTTGCTTTAGAATACAATTCATTAGCATCCTCTAAGCTTTTACAAACAACATGAAGTGCACATGGATCTAATTTAAACTTAATTAGCCCCTTAGATTTCTTAGAAACTTCCTCTAGGTCTTTTTTTAGTTGTTCGAAGTTTATTAGATCGTGATATCGCTTAAGAAATAAATCTTTTGCTTTTTTATCTTGATCAGCAATTATAATAATTCTTCCAGAACAAGAAGAAGTAGTATAATATCTGCTAGATTTATTGATTTTCTCACACAAACCTCTAATCTTCTCATCCCACTTTCCAATATGAGATTTATCTTTTTTAGAAAAAGTATCTTTTTTTCTTTGAGCAAAAAGCTTTTCAGTTGTTTGTTTTTGCGAATTCACTTTTTCACGTAGAAATATATCTTGAGGCATTTTAGCTCTTCTCAATAATCTGGGCATTTATTCCTTCTTCCTTGCAAAGTTCAACAAACTCTTTTGCATCTGCTTCACTTCCTATTATACTTGCATAATGCATTGGAACAGCCAAGGTTGGTTTTATGATCTTGGCAGCTTCAACAGCTTCTTCAACACTCATGGTAAATCTGCCTCCAATAGGTAAAAGCGCTACAAACTCTTTACCTGACTTATTATGACCTGTTAATTTCTGCATCTCAGGTATAACATCTGTATCTCCTGCATGATAAACTATAACTCCCTTCATCTTGATTAAATATCCCACCCATCCTTCATCTTGAGAATGGAAAGGCTTATCAGTATTATAAGCAGGTAAAACAGAAATCTTAATATTCCCAAAATCAACTTCTTGTCCTGCTTCAATAACATGCATCTCAATAGGCACATCAAACCTAGTAATCTTACTTTGACAATCTGCAGGCGAGATAATCTTTGTTCCTTCTTGAACAATCTTCTCAATATCTGCAACACTACAATGATCATAATGGCTGTGGGTTAATAAAATAATATCTGCTTTTTCAGAATCTTCCTTAATATTATAAGGGTCTATATAGATTGTTTTGGAATTTTTTATTAAAAACCCAGAATGCCCAAGCCACCTTAATTCAACTCCATTGATGTTCATTTTATAACTTCTCTTACTAACTCATTCACATAATTCAAATTGGTATCATTTAATAATATAATGTCAAAATTCTCTTTATATTGTTCAAGATTTTCATTTATTTCCTCATTTAAAAATCCAATCTTAATTAGATTATCATATTCAAAACCTGTTATCATGCCAAGATCCCCTAAACTATCTCCCAACAACAAAACATTTTTTCTATCTTTTATTAACTCAAATGCTTCATAATCTTTAATTGCTGTTTCATCTTTATTCATAACATGTATAATTGGTTCTTTCACCCCAATTGCATTTCCATCTGAATCCCATTCATATGAATTAGAGATAATAGAAATATTATCATACAATTTTCCTTGCTTTTCAAGATACATTGAAATTGAATCTCCACCTAATCCTGCTGATGACATAATAATCAAAGGAATTTTATTTTCATTTAAAAAATCAAGAAATTCAGGAGTCCCTTTTCTAAATTGAATATTTCCTTCATTAACAACTCTTTCCAAATGATTTTTATTTAATCCAGATTTTATTAGTAAATCAAAATGTTGAGTCCACCATTTATACATAGCCTTTTTCTTTTCTTCAATTGGAATAGTAGAATCAATTTCTATTGGATGATATTTGCTAGCTAATGCTTTTGCTTTTTCAGAATATTCAGGACTCAAATAATCTTCATCTCTAAGAACAGATATAATTGAAGGGTATTTTTTGCCATTTACAAATACTTTTGTTAATGTTCTGTCAAAATCAGCAAGAACATGAATTTTCTCCTTTCCTTGTTCTAAAATTGTCTTCTTTGCATGCTCTAATTTCTCAGGATTTGAAATAACAATATCTATCATAAAATCTCAAAGAACCCCCAATTTTTAAAGTTAATCAATATCTCTCTGAATCCTTTTAGACTCATCAAAAATCAAATTAAAAAGTTTTCTAGTAAAATTATCTGAAAGAGAGGCTTTTTTAATCTTTGACGCAAGAATCTCTTTCTCTCTTTTCTTATCTTCTATTGGAAGGTGATTCTTTAGCTTATATTTTTTAATCTTTCCTGCAAACCCAAATCTCTTTTCTAAAAGAGCGAGAATTTTATTATCAATTTTATCTATTTTCCCACGGAATGTCTTGAGTTCGTTTTTCATTTTTCCTAATTCCAAGAAGAACCCTCAATTTAAAAATCTAACCAATAAAATAAAAAAAGAAATAAAAAAATAAAAGATTTATTCTTCGTCTTCTTGACCTTCTTCATCATCTCCAGACTCTTCATTTTCTTCTTCCATTGTATTATCCTCCATTTTAGATAAAAAACAACTATCTATTTGGCTTTTAAAGATGAATTTACACTCAAGAATTAAGAAAAAACCTACAAAAGATTTAAAAACTACATCTTTGTAGTGTCCTAGCATGACACAAAATAATGACTTAAATAATTATATGAAAGCAATTAAATCTAACAAAATAAAAAAGATTGATATAAAACTTCCATTATCTGAAAGAAGACAAGCTTTAGTAGATCAAGGAAAAAGGTGTGCAAATTGTAAAAAAGCCATAGATCCTATCTATGCGAAATATATTCGAGACCCTAACACAAAAACTATGAAGGTCCTCTGTTCTAATTGTGCTATTCCTAATGTAAAAAGACGTTAAGGATTAAGCCTATTTGGAGTTCTTGGAAAAGGAATTGCGTCTTTAATTGTGTCAAATCCACAAATCCAAGCAACAAATCTTTCAACACCTAAACCAAACCCGGCGTGAGGAACACTTCCATATCTTCTAGAATCTAAATACCAATCAGAAGCTCCCAAGTCCATCTTAGCTTTTTTTAATCTTTCTTGAATTTTCTCTAAACTAGGTTCTCTTTGTGAACCATCAACTAATTCTCCTATACTTGGAGCCAAAAGATTAAAATTAGTTCCTGTTCCAGGTTTTTTTAAATCCTCTCCATGATAAAACTTCAAAAGTGTTAAAGGATAATTAGTAACAAAAACAAATTTATCTCCATAATATTTAGCCAATCCTCTTTCTTCATGAGCTCCAAACTCATCACCATGTTTTATCTTATGGCCTTTTTCTTTTAATTTCTTAATTGCTTCTTCATAAGTTATTCTTTTAAACCCAGCTTTAACCTGCTTAAGCATAGGAATATCTGCTCCTAAAGTTTCAAGTTCTACTTTATTTTCTTTTAAAACTTTATCAATAGCATAAATAATGCATTCTTCTGCAATATCCATATCATCTTTTAAATTCATCCAAGCTCCTTCAAGTTCAAAATGCCAGAATTCAGTTACATGCCAAGGTGTTTTAGATTTCTCTGCCCTAAAACTAGGAGCAATTGCATATGCTTTTTCTACAGCATTAATAAAATTCTCAGCATAAAATTGCCATGATTGAGTTAAATATGCTTTTTTCCCAAAATACTTTAATTCAAAAGTTTCAGAACCCCCTTCACTAGTAGCCCCACTTAAAGAAGGAGCTTCTATTTCTGTAAATCCTTTTTTCCGCATAAGTTCGTGAAAAGCAAAAAGAACAGTAGATCTAATCTTTAAACTAGAAATCATCTTTCTACTTCTCAACCACAAATGTCTTCTATCCCCTAGCAACTCCTCATTCAAATCTTTTTGAATTGGGAATCCATTTGATATTCCCAC
>Ga0268279_1001146_pt1 | contig 15367 bp, 13 predicted proteins | sample saktaG_6_FD_190142 | JGI IMG/M metagenome (GOLD analysis project Ga0268279, IMG submission 190142) | Saline water microbial communities from Sakinaw Lake, British Columbia, Canada - sak_2010_1_5_80m | ecosystem: Environmental > Aquatic > Non-marine Saline and Alkaline > Saline ...
CAGTTCCAGATTGTTTATTGTCTTGCTAGTCAGTTTAACAAACGTATTCCTCTTTAAAATTGTTAAAAAACTCACCAAAAGAAAAGAGATGGGTTTTTTAGCCAGCTTTCTTTTTGCTGCCTCGCCCGTAGCCATTTACTACCATCGTCAAGCCTTACTTGATAACATTGCCACTTTTTGGCTCATACTTGCTTTCTGGTTTCTTTTGAAAACTAAAGGAGACCTATGGCATTATTTCCTTTCCGGTTTATTTCTCGGTATTGGCTTTTTATCAAAAGAGTCTACTTTCTTTTTCTTGCCTGGTTTCCTATTTGGCCTGCTAGTCACTACTAAAAAAGCAAATCGCAGTTTTTGTTTCCTTTTATTCTTAACCACTTTTTTTACTTTAATCAGCCTTTTTCCTCTCTTGGCTCTTCTTAAAAAAGAATTTTTTCCTTCCGGTTGGTTCTCTATCCAACCTCACGTCAGCTTCATCGAAACTTTCTTAAATCAAGCTAGCCGGGGAAAAAACATTCCTTTTTGGCAAAACGGAAGCGATTTCAGCATTGCCCTTCCTTATTGGTTAGAAAAAGATGGTCTGCTCGTTTTTTTAGGTTTTTGGGGTACCTTTATTCTCTTACTACTTGCTCCTAACCATTATTGGCGCCTACCCTCCTCTTTAGCAATCTGTTATGGTCTTTTCTTAATCCGAGGAGGCGTAGTCTTGCCTTTTTATTTTATTCCTTTAATTCCATTCCTGGTTATCAATACGTCTCTTTTAATTGACCTTGTTTTTAAGAAATTAAATCTATCAAAGCTTCTTTACAAAGCTTCTCTGGCCGGTTTAGTTTTTATCTTAGCTCTATTTTATTGGAGCTACTGGAGCGAATCTTTTTTCTTAGATGTTACTATTAATCAACGCCAGGCAATAAAGTACGCCAAAGAAAATTTACCCAGAGAAGCAGTAATTGTCTCTGACTTTGCTTTTTGGGTGGATTTGAGATTGGCGGAACCTAATTTTTCTAATGTTGAATGGTTTTATAAAGTAGAACTAGACCCTACCATTAAGCAAGGAAAGCTTAAGGGAGAGGTAAAAAATGTTGATTATATAATTTTAACTAATGAGATTTCAGAAGAATTAAAAGGCGGAAAATTCCCTTTTGTTGAAACAATTTTAAAGAACTCAAATCCTGTCTTTAAGTTCGCATCAGTCAAAAAAGGAAACAAAGTCTACCCGAATAGCTGGGTTGATATCTATAAAGTAGAAAAAGAAAAAGCCACTTTTGCTCAGATTATGGAAAAATAAAGCTACTCTTGGGGTAAAATTCTTTTTAATGCCCCGCCGATTTTCTTTGACCAGTCATCCGCCCATTCTTCTGTCTTCACTTTTTTTAAAGCCAGTTGAAAACCAGGACTGCTTAATCTTTTATAAACCTCGGCCACACTGGAACTGGAAACTCCAAGGGTCTTCTTGATATTTTGATAAGAACGTTTTTTGTCTAGAAAAACGGCGATTGCCAATTTTTTCGCCAAAGCGGTTCTGGCGGTTTTGCTCAGAAAATCTTTAAAAAAGATTTCTGCCTCGTCAGTGTTTTTTAAATCAGCAATTGTCTGATAAAAAATCTGAAAAATTTGCTTTTTAAGATTGCTATTAAGCCTTTTTTCTGAAAACTGCATTGTTCGATTAATCGAACTAATATTACTATATTATTTTCTTTTTGTAAAGTAAGTCTCTAAAACTAAAATCGTCGTTATTAAAAGAATACTGTTTAAAACATGACCCATTTTTTGCCATCTCAAAATTAAAAATAAAATCAATCCTAAAGCAATTAAAAAACCTCGCCGACTATTGGCCAAAAGAAGAGAAAAAGTGAAAAAGAGAGCTAGAAAAAGAGCAAGAAAAAAGCCGGCAATCACCAGCAGCGATTCAGGGGTAAAAAAGAGCAAAACGGCCAGCCAGATTAACCAAAAAAAGATGGTTAAGATAAAAGTCGGCAAAAAATTTTTTCTTTTTCTTCTCATTTATTTTATTGTAACTAATTCGGTGATATAATTTAAGTACTAATGGACAATGAGATTTACTTATTAATTGCTTTAGTTGTTGCCGGATTGGCTCTTATTTTTTATTTATTTAATAAAAAATTAGTTGAAATTTCCGAGAAAACAAAACCTGATGAGACTTTAATTCAATGGCTGAAAGCCAATCAAAACCTTCTCCAAGAAAGCAACAAAAATGTCAGCGACACTCTCCAAAAGAATACTCAAGCAATAAGCGAACGGTTAGATCGAGCGGCTCAGGTAATCGGCGCTTTGCAAAAAGAAGCCGGTCAGTTTAGCGAGATTGGCCGCTCAATGCGTGATTTGCAAGAATTTCTAAAAAGCCCTAAGCTTAGAGGCAATATCGGTGAAGAAGTTTTAAGAGATTTAATTGCTCAAATGTTTCCTAAAAACTCTTTTCATCTCCAGTATTCTTTCAAATCAGGCAACAAAGTTGACGCCGCTTTAAAAACCGATGGCGGTCTCCTGCCAATAGATTCAAAATTTCCCATGGAAAATTTTCAAAGACTGATAAAAGCGGAAACCGAAGCGGAAAAGAAAAGCGCTAGATCGGCTTTTATTGCTGATGTAAAAAAACATGTTAAGAATATCTCTGAGAAATATATTCTTCCCGAAGAAGGAACCATGGATTTCGCCCTAATGTATATTCCTTCAGAAGCGGTTTTTTATGAAGTGGCTAATATTCCTCGACTTGTTGATTTTGCCAGAACCAATCGCGTCTATCCTGTTTCACCAACCACTCTTTATGTTCATTTACAAACGATTCTTCTTTCTTTTGAAGGTAAAAAACTCGAAACCCGCTCTCGAGAAGTTTTTCGGCTCTTAAGAGCGATTAGAAAAGATTATGAAAAAACCGAAGGCTCTCTTTCTGTTTTAAGTAAACATCTCCAAAATGCTTACAATCAGATGCAGAATGTTTTTTCCGGCTTTAACTTGCTTGGCCAAAAACTCTCTTCAACTCAAGCTTTAGGAAAAGGAAGTAAAAAGAAAGTCAAATAGCTGACATCAATCGAATAATCTCTTCTTTAAGCTTGTCCACCTGGGATGTATAATTGGGCTGTGGCAAAAAAGAGATTAAACAAAGAACAACTTCGGGCAGTTCGATATGGAAAAGGACCGTTGATTATTATTGCCGGCGCCGGGACAGGCAAAACAACGGTCATCACCGAAAGAATTAAGCGGCTCATCAACCAAGAATTAGCCAAGCCTTCTGAAATTCTCGCCTTAACTTTTACTGATAAAGCGGCCAAGGAAATGGAAGAAAGAGTTGATCAGGCTATGCCTTACGGCTATACCCAAATGTGGATCAGTACTTTTCACTCGTTTTGCGACCGAATATTAAGAGACGAAGCTGTTCATATCGGCCTTGATCCAAGCTTTGTCTTAATGACCCAGGCTGAAGCTCTTATCTTTTTAAAATCTCATCTCTTTGATTTTCGCTTGAATTATTTTCGCCCCCGAGGCAATCCAACTAAATTCTTAAAAGGATTGCTGCAGCATTTTAATCGACTTCGGGATGAAGACATTACGCCTCAAGATTATTTAGCTTACGCTAAAAATCTTTCGGCTAAATTAAAAATTAAAAATGAAAAATTTAAAATTAATCCTGTAGAAGTAAAAAAGATATTAGAATTGGCTAGGAGCTTTAAAAAATATCAAGAGTTTAAAATCAAAGAAAATGTGATGGATTTTGGAGATTTAATTAATCACACTTTAAGACTTTTCCGTCAACGGCCAAATATTCTACATCAATATCAAAAACGGTTTAAGTATCTCCTTGTCGATGAATTTCAAGACACCAATATTAGCCAATACGCTCTCATTAAAGCTTTAGCGCCTTCAAGTAAAAAGGCAAATTTAACTGTTGTTGGTGACGATTCTCAATCTATCTATAAGTTCAGAGGCGCGGCTGTGTCCAATATCCTGCAATTTAAAGAAGAATATAAAAAAGCCAAACAAGTCATTCTCATTAAAAATTACCGTTCTACCCAAACAATCCTCAATCATGCTTACAAATTAATTACCCACAATAATCCTGATACTCTTGAGGTAAAATTGGGAATCAACAAAAACCTTAAGGCAGCTCGAAAAATTAAAGAGTCTCCAATTCTATTTATTCATACTGACAGAGTAGAAAACGAGGCAGAAAGAACAGCAAAAAGAATTAGATCACTGAAAGCACAAAAAAATCCAGAAGGCGTAGAGTATCGATGGAACGACTTTGCCATTCTAGTTCGGGCTAATGATCACAGCCATCCTTTTTCTCAAGCCTTGGCCCGAGAGGGCATTCCCTATCAATTCTTGGGACCAGGCAGGCTCTTAAAACAACCTGAAATTAAAAATTTAATCGCTTATTTAAAAATTCTTTATAACTTTGAAGATAATGTCGCCTTTTTTAGAGTGTTAACGATGGACATTTTTGATTTATCAGCCCGAGATTTAGCGGCCATTAGAAATTTCGCTAGAAAATATAATCTCTCCTTTTTCGAAGCTTGTGAAGAGACAGTTCCAGAAGAAAGCTCAAAACCAAAACCAAGAATCTCTCAAAAAACAAAAGAAAAACTAAAAAAATTAATCAAAATGATTAATAAGCATTTAAAATTAATTCCCAAAGAAACCACTGGTCAAATTCTTTATTATTTCTTAGAAGAAACTGGTTTATTAAAGAAATTGACAGAATCAAAAACCGTTATCGACGAACGCAAATCTCTCAATGTTTCTAAGTTTTTTGACAAACTAAAGGCTTATGAAGCAGAACACGAAGATGCTTCTATTTTTCCGGTCGTTGATTGGCTCAACATGAAGATGGCAATTGGCGAGTCGCCACTGGCTGCTGATATTGACTGGACAGAAGTTAATGCTGTTAACATTCTCACTGTCCATTCAGCCAAGGGGCTGGAGTTTCCGATTGTGTTTTTGGTCAATCTTGTCAATCAGAGATTTCCGACTACTAATCGTCGAGAGCAAATCCCCATTCCGGAAGAATTGATCAAAGAAATCCTGCCCTTAGGCGATCACCATGAGCAGGAAGAGCGCCGGCTTTTTTATGTCGGCATGACCAGGGCCAAAGACAGACTTTATTTAACCGCCGCGAATTACTATGGAGAAGGCAAAAGAGAAAAGAAAATCTCGCCTTTTGTCTATGAGGCACTAGGAAAAATTAAGGGACAAGGGATAAAGGATAAGGGGCAAGGCAAACTTTCTTTTGACTACAAACCAGCAAAAAAACAACCATACCCCATATATCATACACCATACACCATTTCCTCTCTCTCCTATTCTCAAATCAGTGTCTTTAATACCTGTCCTCTCCAGTATAAATACAAATACTTTCTCAAAATTCCCATTCCTCTCTCAATGGCTCAAAGTTTTGGCAGTTCAATTCATAGAACGCTTAAAGATTTTTACCAAATGGTCCTCAAGAAAAAAAAACCTAAAGAAAAAAATCTCTTGAATTTTCTTGAAAAAAACTGGGTTCCGCTTGGTTATGCTTCTAAAATTCACGAGAAAAAAATGCTTCATCGAGGTAAAAAAATGCTCAAAAGCTTTTATCAAAAAGCATATGACTCAAAAGTTAACCTCCTTGACCTAGAAAAGCCTTTTTCATTTCCCTTAACCAGTCAATTGAAGATTAAAGGTATTATCGATCGAGTTGACCAATTGAAAAACAATCAAATCGAAATTATTGATTACAAAACAGGAAAGACAAAAACACAAAAAGAAATTGATCAAGATTTACAATTAACAATCTATGCAATGACGGCAGTGGACAAAGGAATTTATGGTAAGAAACCAGAAGATATTCTTTTAAGCTTTTATTTTCTCGACAATCAAGAAAAAATTTCTACCAAAAGAAACTCACAACAGTTAAAAAAAGCCAAACAAGAATTAATAAAAAAAGCTAAAGAGATTGAAAAAAGCGATTTTCCTCCCACTCCCAGCAAGCTTTGCGATTTTTGTGAATACAGGCTCTTATGCGAGGCGTGGAAATAACTCATGGAATGTAAATATCTAAAATTATGAAAGCCTTGTTGTATTCTTTTATCAGCGTTTTTCTTGTTAGTCTTGTGTCTTTAATAGGAGTTTTTACTTTCTCAATAAAGAAAGAAGAAGTAAAAAAAGTTTCCATGCTTTTAGTCAGTTTTGCTGCCGGCGCTTTATTTGGCGATGCCTTTATTCATCTTTTACCAGAATCGTTTAGAAAACTAGGCATTAATCTAACTACTTCTTTACTTATCATCTTGGGGATTTTAGTTTTTTTTATTTTAGAAAAATTCCTTCATTGGCGGCATTGTCACCAACCCACTTCCAGAAAACATCTCCATCCTTTAGCGACAATGAATTTAATCGGCGACGCCCTTCATAATTTTATTGACGGCTTACTCATTGGCGCTGCTTACATGATCAATCTTCCTATAGGCATGACCACTACTCTGGCGATTATTCTTCATGAAATTCCTCAAGAAATAGGTGATTTCGGCGTTCTCATTCATGCAGGCTTTTCTATTAAGAAAGCTTTATTATTTAATCTATTATCGGCAATGGTCGCTTTTTTAGGCATGACTGCTTCTCTTTTTATTGGTCCTCATATTGAAAACTATGCCTCCTTTATTCTACCCGTTATGGCCGGTGGATTTATTTATATTGCCGGCTCTGATTTAATCCCGGAACTTAAATATGAATGTGAAGCCAAACCGTCACTATGGCAGTTTATCTTAATCATTTTCGGCATTAGCATTATGGCTTTGTTAGTTTTTTTTGAATAGAAGCTTGGCGATAGGGTGATAATATTTGCTAAACGAGCCGGGAAATTCTACTTCTCTACCGCCAAAACTTTTTTTAAAACGAGAAAAACCATGCCATTTACGGGTCACTTTATAACGAGAATCTTCGATACCTTCAAAGTCAAAAATATGACACTTCAAGGTTTTTGCTAACTTAATTGCCTCCCAAACCAATAGAGGCTGAGCAAACTTTTTCCTGCCTAGAGGCGAGGTAAAAGCATAGTAATAATAAGCTGTCTTACCATGAATCAAAATAAGAGCGCCAGCCAGATCATTGACTGATAGTAAAATAGCGCTTTTACCAAAAGATTTAACTAGCGCTTGAAAGTCATTCTTTTTAGGAATGTATCCCTTCCCGAATCTTTTAAATTCATTATAAAAACTTTCAATGTCACAATGTCTTAATATCTTAATATCTTCTTTTTTCGCTTTTCGAATGCAATAACGAGTATCCTTTATTATCTCTTTCCATAACTTTTCTTTTGATTTTGTCAAATCAATCCAAATTGTTTTAGAAGCTAATAATGGCCACGAATCATGACAAAAGCTATGATCATACAATTGCCTCCTTGTTTCTTCACTAAATGGCTGAATTGGTTCTAATTTAACAAACAAAGCCTGGTATTTTTTTGCCAGTTCATCTATTTTTTTAAAAAAAATAGAGTTGGGCCGCTGGATTTTAATAATCGAACCGATAAAAGGCAATTTTCTGATAAAAACTTGGCAGTCACTAATTTTTTCCACTTTCCAACCAATTGCTTTTGAATATTTACCAAACTGAAGAGATTGACGCAGATCAGTCATTGTTAGCATTATACAAGACTTATACATTACTCGTCATTCTGAAATTACACCCTGGAATGTATAATATTAATATAATGTTTAAAGAAAAATTTTACCAAGCTTCGGGTGTTAAATTAAGATATTTTCAATCTGGTCAAGGCAAACCAGTTTTATTTTTACATGGAGCAGGAAGCGGCGCCCAGACATATCAAAGAAACTTAGAACTATTGTCTAAAAAATATCTTGTTATTGCTCCGGACTTACCTTGTTTTGGCAAATCAAGTGTGCCAAAAAAAATCTGGGATTTTCTAGACTACGCCAATTTTATGAATAAATTCATCAACTCATTAGAATTAAATAATATTGCTTTAATCGGACATTCTTTTGGCGCTGGCGTAGCTCTTAATCTAGCTGTAAAAAATAAGAAAATTTCAAAATTAATCTTGATTTCTCCGGCAGGCATACCGCCTAGTTATTCAAGATTACGGCTTTATTATCGAGCTCTCATTAAAAAAACCTTTATAGGTTTATTTGTTTTAAGAAAGATAAAAATTTATTTTAGAATTTCAAAAGATTTTCTTTTAAATATTCTTCATCATTTTTTTCAAGTATCTATTATCCTAAAAACAATAAACAAGTCTGTTTATCAAAAATATTCTGCTTTTAGAAAAATTGATATTCCTACTTTGATTTTGTGGAGCAAAAAAGACGAAGTGTTTCCCAAAGAAATTGCCAAGTTTTTCCACAATAGAATTAAAAATTCACAGTTGGAATGGACAGGAAGCAATCATGACTGGTGCTTATTAAAACCTCAAGAATTTTTTGATTACGTCAACAGGTTCATGAAAACTTGATTTTAATTTTAAGAATTTCCAACGAAAATCATCGGCAAAATTGTAAAGTCTATAGCGAGTTAAATCTAGGGGCAAATCAAAACTACCAATAAGCTCGATCAACTTTCCTCCATATCCCTCCTTAAAGCGATGAAAACCGTACCAGGAATTTTTAAAATCCGGGTTTGGACCCAAGCAGCCCCAAAGATCAAAAACCTTACAGCCTAGTTTCTTGCCAAGCTTCATTGCCTCCCACATCATTAAATTATTGGCCATTACCCGCCGATGGCGGGAACTAGAAGCACCATAAGGATAATACAAAACTTCATGAAATTTAAAAAGAATCCAAGCAGCCAAAATTTCCCCTTGATATTCCGCTTTTAAAAGACGAGCGATACCGGCCGGCTTTAAAATCTCCCACATTTTTCGGTGATAACCAGTAGTATGGGCATAAAACCTTTGTCTTACGGTAGTTTCTTCTAAAAGATGAAGATAAGCTTCAAAAGCTTTTTCTGAACTATCTTCTACTATTTTAACTCCATGCTTTTGAGCTAATTTCAGATTATATCTTGTCTTTTGTCTCATCTGCTTCAAAAGTTCATCTTCACTTTTGGTTAAATCAATGAGAAATGTATGTTTATAAAAAAACGGCCTCGGCGAATGTAAAAGAATATTTGGTATTTGGTATTTGGTATTTGGTATTTTTATTATATTTGGCTCGAGTCTAAAAAAAAGACAGTTCTTCTCTCGGCCGATTTTTTCCAAAGTAGCAATCATTTCTTCGTCAATCATCGGTCCCCGCGGTAAATAACCGATTTTGTACGTCGTATGCGGGATACTATGCATCGTTAATTGATATCCAGAAACTAATTTTTCCTTTTTAAAAACTCCAATGCGAATCACCTCCGCACCGCTTTTTTTCCTAAACTCTCCCCATTCCCAAGATTGACAAGGATGGATAGCAACTTTGTTATACTCTCCTTTTTCTCTCTTAAGAATCTCTCTAGTGATCATGCTATAATCTTAACATAATGAAATATATTGTCGCTAACTGGAAAAGCAATAAAACAATTTCTGAAGCTCAAGAATGGATCGGTAAACTAAGAAAAGCAAATCTAAAAATTCCGGAAACAACTAAAGTCATTCTTTGTCCTTCGTTTTTTCATTTGACGATTATTAAAAAAGAACTTGAAAACCAACCTCTTTCTTTTAGTCTAAAGTTGGGCGCTCAAAATCTCAGCCCCTATCCAGAAGGAACCTATACCGGCGAAGTTACCGCTCGCATGCTTTCTGAGTTTGTGAAATACGTTATTCTCGGTCATTCCGAACGTAGGCAAATTTTTGGAGAAACAAATAAAGAGATAAAATTAAAGACTATTCAGGCCCTAAAAAACAACATTATTCCCATCCTTGCCTTTTCAAATTTAAATCAAATAAAAGCTTCAGTTAAGGACCTAAAACAAAAAGAAAGAAAGAAAATCTTATTGATGTATGAACCAACAAACGCAATCAGTAAACAAGTTGGGCCAATTGGAGTCGGCCAAGCAGTTTCATTAAAGAAAGTGCTCCCGATGATTAAGAAAGTTAAGCATTTGTTTCCTCAAAATGAAATCCTATATGGCGGAAGCGTCAAAAGCCATAATATCGCTCTCTATTTGGCCCAATCAGAGATTAATGGTGTCGTCTCAGGGAGCGCCAGTCAAAACGCCGAAGAATTTATTAAAATGCTTCAACTTAGCAGTCAAGCAGTTTGATTAATCAAACAATGATCCCAGGAAAATTAAGAAGAAAGTTTTATCACTATTTACCAGCTATAAAAATCTTTATTCGGGTATTGATTGCTTGCCTTCTCGTTTATTTGTTTGTCTGTTGTCTTTTTCTCCCGAGCTTGCGCTTTCTTACTTCTTTATTTAAAAAGCCCATTTCTCTTCTTTCCTCGCTGGGAACACAAGCAAATCTGCGCAATACCAATAGACGCACCAACGTTCTCATTTTGGGTTCTGGCGGCGCTAACCATACTGCATCTGACTTAACTGACAGCCTTATCTTCGCTTCGATTAATCTGGATACCAACGAAACCGTCCTCTTGTCAATTCCCAGAGACATTTGGGCTGAATCATTAAAAGCAAAAATCAATACCGCCTATCATTATGGAGAAGAAAAGAAAAAAGGCGGCGGCCTTATTCTTGCTAAAGCTACTGTCTCAGAAGTTTTGGACCAACCTGTTCATTACGGTTTTTTACTTGACTTTCAAGGCTTCGTGAAAGCTATTGATCTTGTTGGCGGCATTGGTATTGAAGTCGAAAGAACTTTTGATGATTATAAATATCCTATCCCTGGCAAAGAAGATGCCGAACCAGAAGAATTGAGATACGAGCACCTCCATTTCGACCAAGGCTTACAACATATGGATGGAGAAAGGGCCTTGAAATTTGTCAGAAGCCGTTATGCCGAAGGCGAAGAAGGAACAGACTTTGCTCGTTCAAAGCGGCAGCAAAAAATGCTTTTAGCCCTTAAAAATAAACTCTTTTCTGTTAAAACCATTTTAAATCCAAAAAAGATTAAAGAATTGATTAAGATTTTCGGCGACTCTATAGACACTGATATTGATGAAAAAGATTATCCCGAGTTTCTTAAACTTGCTTTAAAACTTGATCAAAGTAAAATCAAAACTGCCGTTCTCGACGAAAATCTACTCTATAATCCACCTAATGACAAATATGATGGCCAGTGGGTTTTGGTACCAAAATCCGGAAGCTGGCAAGAAATCCAAGACTACGTTCAATCACTAATCACTATCTTATAAATCTTAGTCTCCCCTTCCTGGAAAATTACTTCGCCTAATTGATTAAATTTTTCTTCGCTTAAGTTCTTGTATTCTTTTTTTTCTAAAGCACCAAGAAAAACATAATCAACATCATACTTTTTCAAAAGGATTTCTGCTTCCTCCACGTTTTCCAGTTCATAAATTTTTCTTACATCTTCCCTTCTTTTCCCTGGTTCATCATAACTGCCTCGCCAAAGCCATTCATGAACAGGCCAACCCAATACCGTCGGAATGCCTGTATTGCTAGAAATGCGAGCAAAATCGGTATAGCTTTCACCGACTGCTTCTAAAATAACCGGTTGACCAAAAATTCTCTTTTTAATCCATAAGATTGCCTGATAGTCGTCAGAGTAAGAAGTCTGAAGATATTTTAGACCGTCAAGGCCCTGATATTTTTTTAATCCGTAATAAGACGTAACAGCAAAATAAGGATAACTTAAAAGTAAAATAACAAATAACAAATAACAAATAACAAACAGATTCTTGATTAACTTTTTCTTAATACTGGTCGCAATACGAATAATAATATAACCAGAACAAAGAGCAAACATAACAAAAGATTGATAGGTAAGTTTAAATATTGTATTAGCACGCTGATATGAATGAATATAAATATCTTTGACGTAGATAATTTCAGGAACTAGAATTAAAAACCAGGAAGTCAAAAGAAAAATTACAATAAAATAATCAACTTTTTTTCTTTTTTGCTTGATAAAAAAACCAAGAAAATTTATCGTCATAAACAAAGGAAAGCCCCAGAGAAAGAAAAGCATCCAAACAGGAGAACGAAAATCAACAAAATTAATCCCTTTAGCAATGTTCTCAAAATTAAGATGAAACGGAAGAGAAAAAAGGAAGAAGAAAAACAAACAACAAATGCCAGCAGTGGCTGTTCTAAACAAAGTTTCAATCTTTAACCCATATCTTTTCCAATTTCTCCAAAGCAACACCGCTCCTAAGATTAAAAAATAAATAGGAAAGTCCCAAGCATTAGTCATGAACATCACTGCCAGCACGAACGCTGGCAGCAGCGTATAGCGTATAGTATATAGAGTGGGGGTTTTCTTAGATTCGATAAAAAACACCAATAATAAAGCTAGAAATAAAAGAACAAATGGAACATCAGAAAGATGACCATGTAAATCAGCTACCACAAAAGAATAAATCGGAAACTCATGAATGGTATTATCAGCCGCACCAAATTTTTCAATAATAAAACGGGTGGCATCCGGATACCAATAGCCAGTAAATGTTTTATTTTTAAAAAAATGCCAAAAGAGTTGTAAATTACCGCCGAGACTTAAAAGAAAAGTAGAAATTAGTCCGCCAAGAATAATAAGTTTTTTTTTATTGGTGGATAGAGAAACTAAATTAGATGCCAGGGAAAAAACAGCTGTAAAACAAAGAGCAAAAATAGTGGCGATCATTAAATTATAAGTTACAGTCGAATCAAAGCCTGAAAGTTTGGTTAAAACCGCTGAAACCAAATGGCCAAAATAATAATAATTAATGGTTTCACCTGACATCCACATATCCTTGGGCGGGAAAAATTTACTTCGCAGGATTGAATTAATAAAACCGTAATCCATGTATTTTTCTAAACCATAAATGTTGGGCTGAAAGCCTCTAATCAAAGACCAAAAAAGAAGACAGAAAAAAAAGAGAGCTTCTTCATAAACCCAAATCTTCCCGTAATTATTAATTAAACTTTGAAGTTTTGCGAGGTATTTTTTCTTAAAAATTATCAAATTAATGATCCCCAAAAATATAAATATTCCCCAAGAGTTTTTCTGGCTAAAAGGGGTTAACTTCAAACTAGCTAACAGCCAAATAAAATAAGAACCGAAAAGAAGAGTGATAATTTTAGCGAACAAATACCCTTTATCCCAAAATTTATTGAATAAATTAAGAGTGATTGGTAAACTGAAAATACCAAGTGAAAACAATAAAAGCCACCAAGTAAAAATAACTGGAAAATCGCCAAGCATAGCCCTATGATAAAATAAAGAGCGTGGATAATCAAATTAAAATCGGTTTTGATTTAGACGGAGTCATTATTGATAAACCACCATTAATTTCCAAGGGTCTTTTAGAATGGCTTGTTCGTTCTCATCAAAATAAAAAGCTCGCTTATCGTTATCCTCCTTTACCTGAACGATTAGTCAGATGGCTCAGCCATCATCCTCTCTTGCGGCCAGCGATTAAAGAAAACCTGGAATTCATCAAAAAAATAGCTAAAAATAAAAAATATAAACTTTATCTCATTTCCGGCCGCTACTCATTCTTAGCAGGCCGCACCCAACAATGGCTAAAAAAGTATCAAATTTATAATTTATTTGAAGGAGTTTTTATCAATTTGAAAAATGAACAACCGTATCTTTTTAAAACCAAAAAAATCAAAGAGTTAAAAATTAATCTCTATATCGATGATGACCAGCCCCTGGCAAAATATCTTTCGTCTCATCTTCAAAAAACAAAGGTCTTTTGTCTAAAATCAAATATTAAGAAAATTTTTTCGGAGTTTTCTTTATGAAAGTTTTAATGACAATAACCTATTATGCGCCTAATATCAGTGGATTAACAATTTACGCTAAACGATTGGCAGAAGGATTGGTCAAAAAAGGACACCAAGTAACAATTTTAACTTCAAAATACGACCCCTCCTTACCGACAAAAGAAACAATAAATGGCGTTAAAATTAAAAGAAGCCCTGTTTTTCTCAAAATAGGTAAAGGCGTTATCATGCCATTTTTCCCTTTTGAAGCCTGGCGCTTGATCAAAAAGAGTGACGTAATCAATTGCCATCTACCCCAACCAGAGGCTTTTTGGCCCTTATTCCTTGGCAGAATCTCCAATAAAAAAACCACCGTCACTTATCAATGTGATGTTAAACTCCCTTTAGGTCGAAGAAATTTTCTAACAGAAAAGGTTCTTTTAATCAGTAATTTTCTGAATTGTTTTCTGGCCGAAAAAATGGTCAGCTCAAGCCTAGATTATGCTAAAAATTCTTCTCTTCTCCGTCTTTTCTTGAAAAAATTAAAAATAATTTATCCGCCAATAAAAAACTTTTCTCAAATGAAGCAAGACAAAAACTTCGCTCAAAAAATATCAACTTACAAAAAAAAACACAAAATTGGCTTTATCGGCAGATTAGCTGCCGAAAAAGGAATAAAGTATCTTTTCCTCAGCATTCCCTTTTTAAAGAAAAAACTTGCTAGCTTCGGCATATTTATGGTCGGACCAAAAAAGCCAATCGGTGAAAAGCTTTATCAAAATAAAGTTAATAAGCTCTCTCAAAAATATAAAAATAATGTTTTTTGGATGGGAAAACTAACCGAGGAAAGACTAAGCACCTTCTTTAAATCAATCGATGTCTTAGTTTTGCCCAGCATAAATTCTACCGAAGCCTTTGGTATGACTCAGGTTGAAGCCATGCTCTGCGGAATACCGGTAGTGGCTAGTGATTTACCGGGAGTACGTGTGCCGGTAAAAATTACCGGTATGGGCAAAATTGTTCCTATCAAGGAGCCTCAAAAAATCGCTGAAGCGATTGTGGAAATTTTGAATAATAAAAAAAGCTTTGTCAAGCCAAGAAAAAAAATCAAAGAAATTTTTTCCCTTCAAAAAACGATTGAATCTTATGAAAAAATTCTCTTTTGATAAAAATTATTTCTTAACCAGTTCATATAAAAACATCGTCTCTTCTGGTTGGAAAAAATACTTTGGCCAATATTTTTGGGCAAGAAGATATTATGCTCAGTTAATCAAAAAACATAAAAAGTCCGGCCGAGTTCTAGAAATTGGCTGTGGCCTAGGAGATCTGCTACATTTTTTGGAAGAAAACTTCGAAACATACGGCATCGATATCTCTGATTATGCTATAAAAAAGGCTAAAAAAAAGGCTAAAAACTCGATTTTAAAGGTTATGAAGGCCAAAGATATAGACGCCTTCAGGAAAAATTTCTTCGATGTCATCGTTTCCTGCCATCTTCTTGAACATTTGCAAAATCCAGATTTAGTGATTGCTAAAATGAACCAAATTCTCAAAAAAGACGGTATTGTCTTAATTGCGGTTCCCAATACTTCTTCTTGGATGAAAACAG
>Ga0268279_1001149_pt1 | contig 15325 bp, 17 predicted proteins | sample saktaG_6_FD_190142 | JGI IMG/M metagenome (GOLD analysis project Ga0268279, IMG submission 190142) | Saline water microbial communities from Sakinaw Lake, British Columbia, Canada - sak_2010_1_5_80m | ecosystem: Environmental > Aquatic > Non-marine Saline and Alkaline > Saline ...
AAGGTGAATGAGATAATGCAGGCGTGGGCTGAAAAAAAGAAGCTAACATTTTATGGCGATATATTGAATGGCAAGCTGACTGGTTATCTGTTTATGGAACTAGGGCGTATTCGTGAAGTGTTTGGTAGTGCGTTTGTGATTATGTTTGATGGTAAAGCCCGGCGTAGTACCTATGAGTATTTGGATTATTAGGAGGTGTAGATGTTTTTAACAAGGATTAGTAGCGTGGTTACAGGTCATTCGGCAAGGGAAGCGATAAATAAGTACGCGCCTGATGGTACTTTGATAGCTGAGTTTACTCTAGGTATAGGCAATGGAAGTGAAAAGTATCCCACTATGTGGGTTGTGGTTACTGTATGGGAGAAGTTAGCAGAGCAAGCGTTAGAGGCGATAGATAAGAAAGGAGTTAAAGTTGAAGCTAGCGGTATGCTGGCGGTTAGACTCTATGAAGGTAAGCATGGCAAACAGGTAGCGATAGAATTAAAGGGTGTGCGAGAGCTAAAGATATACGATAGGAATGGCGACTTAGTAAAAGTGCTTTCGGGTGAGAAAGCAGAATAAAGAAGAGGAAGTCAAGTTTATGAATGTATGGGTATCGCTAACCCTTGGTTGATTGCGAGGTTTCACCTTCTTGTTCCTCTTCCTTTTGTGGCTCCTTTTTCTCCTCTTTTCCGTAATGCAAAATCATCAAGAAAAATGTTAGCACTACTAATCCACAGAAGCCATACCATCCTAACATTGCTGGTAAACCGTATGGTTCATCTAGCCATATCCATAGGGTCAGTCCAATTACAACAATTAAACAAATCGTGGAAACTAGTATCACTCCTACGGCAAAGTAAGGGAAATTCCCTAAAATCTTGCCTATCATAGTATATATCCCCCTAGCAAGCCGTTTGGGGAAGACCTTCCCGACCAAGCCTCTTTGTGCATAGTAATAGGTAAAATATAGGGAAGATAAAAATAAACTAGTGAAAGCCACCAGTAGAAAGATAAGTTGAATAAGCCAGCCAATATCCATAACACAACTCTACCATTAAAAGGCAAAATCAACAACGATTTATTGATACCCATTTTCGTGCTTTGTTGAAGGTGGGCCGCAAGCGGTTAAGTTTAGGGATAGTTAGGCTTTTGGAGGTATTTCATCGTGTATAGGTAAGGGGGGAGTTTAGGCTTCCCCCACCTTTTTTCGTGGTATAATAGAATATGGAGGCAAGTTGTTATGAGTGAACAAAAATACTCAATTTTGGAAGACTGGTCAGGCTTAAAAGAAGACATGACTGAATTTCTGCCAAATCCGTATAAATGGCTTGAAAGTAAGTTGGAACAGATGATAGTGCCACCAGAATCAGAGGGGGTACCAAGGCTTCGCAAATTGCAGCAACAAAATTTGAGAGACCTATTAGACATATTGAAAACGGTCAATGCCATATACTCTCCTAGCTTAAAGATAAAGATTTAGTTCTCCTTTTCTATTACACTCCATAAAAATACTTAACCTCCTACGCAAGAGAACTGCTGGAATTGGAATAGTGGCGTCTTGGGTGATAGAATGTCTTGGTGGGCAGTTAGCTCAGTTGGTTAGAGCACTCGGTTCACATCCGAGAGGTCGAAGGTTCAAGTCCTTTACTGCCCACCAAAAAGGTAATAATATTACGATAAATTTATCCATAGCCAATGTCATTTTTACATCTTCTAAAATTCAACACCTCACATTTGCTATTGGTTAACTGGTAATTGTATTGCCTTTAGTAATAAAATATATGTAGAATCCATTCTTTATAATTTGGTTGTTAGACGCAAGGCAAGGAGCCCAGGTAATGGGAACAGATGCTTTGATATTTAGAGTCCGGCGCATGTACTCAGAGGTTGGCGTGGTTGAAGAAGCTGACGTCAGCAAGTTTGTAGCCCAAGTGATCAATGATGGTCGTAAAAGGGGTTTCTACCAAGATTGGAGCGGCGGACTAACTAAAGAGGAACTCACCAACACTGCGTATTCCTTGATTGCTAATATAGCAAATCTAGAAGCCCATCTTAAGAAATGGGCTGACGACAACGGCCTTGATAAGACTAAAGTGGACACTGCTTTGAATAACTCGCAGGCATTGAAAGTCATCAAGGACTTACACAATAAGGAGAAGCACCCATACCCTCCACGGAAGGGGGGATATTCTGGCCTATCGCCTAGGGTTAGTGAAATAAATAGTATGTTGCGGCTGACTGTGGGGGGGAGCGGGAAGCCCTCTGCTGTTTGGGTGACCATATCTCCACAAGGGGTCCCGAAAAAATCAGAATCAGGATCAGGCGCAGCAAAAGTCATAATATCGGGTGATATTTTGGATAGAGATGGCAATAAGATCGGCGACCTTAATAAGACTGCGTTGGAAGCGGTGAAAGTCTGGGAAAGTGTGCTGGTCGACTTCGGTGTGAAGTTGTGATGTATGTAGGTTTTCTATGTAAATGGGATGTACATTGGGGCTAAAGTAATAGGACGAAAGCATACCCGTAATGTACATTAGGTGCTTGCTTCACACGCAAGAGGTCACTGGTTCAAGTCCAGTATCGCCCACTTCGTAGCTAAAATGCCGTTTGGTAGCCAAAAAATGTGGTTATTGACCTCTTACTTAACAACAAAACACAGATAGGGAGCCTATCTACTCTAGACCTCTTGCCTGCACAAACCGAGCTCGGGAGACTGCTTAAAAACTACCTGATTGCTGACAAGGTCGAGGGGAAATCACCGAGCACCCTGGTTATCTATTGCCGTGTTGCAGGCTACTTTATTCAGTTTGCCCATGCCAACAACTTTCCCGATGAAGCCGCCTCTATAACCGCAAGCCATGTCCGGTTATTCCTACTATCTCTTCAGGAGAGGGGACTTGCCCCGGCCAGTGTAAACGCCTATTACCGCGCCTTGAACACCTTTTTCAACTGGCTGGTCAATGAGGGGTTTATCGAGAAAAGCCCGATGCAAACCATCAAGCCGCCCCGCATTCCCCGGAAGGTCGTCAAGCCCTTTTCCCGTCAGGACATTGACAATCTGCTCCTCGTATGCTCCGGGACAAAGTTCGTGGACGTTCGCAACCGTGCGATGGTATTAATCCTCCTGGATACTGGCCTGAGGCTGGCTGAGCTCGCCGGCATCCAGGTGGAGGATATCAATCTGGACCGCGAGACGATAAGGGTCATGGGCAAGGGGGCAAAGGAGAGGATTGTCAGGGTTGGTAAAACAGCGCAGAAGGCCCTGCTGCGGTATGTCCTGATGAGGGACGATGGTTACCCCTGCCTGTGGGTGAGTGGAGAGCGCAGGCCTATGACGAAGCCGGGTATTCAGGTCACTATTAAAAGGCTGTGCCACAGGGCGGGTGTAACCGATGCCAGGCCGGGGCCGCACACCTTCAGGCATACGGCTGCCATCAGCTATTTGAGGAACGGGGGAGGGGAGTTTACCCTGCAAATCATGCTGGGGCACTCCACCTTGCAGATGACCCGGCGCTATGTCTCAAGCCTAGGGGCTGAGGACATGATAAATGCCCATAAGCTGGCTAGCCCGGTGGACAACCTTAAGTTGAGGTGAGGAGTTTGTGCCTGGGGCATCTGTTACTTCGCCAGAAATGTCGGATTAAGTAACCTGCCCTGACCCTCACCCCACCGAACTTGCGACACCCTGATTAAAAGATACAGGCGTATCGTACCACAGAGTGAATGATAGTAACCATTAGTTCCTTTGCGTATTCAGTTTAGCCTCGTTTTGTACCTTCTAGTAGATTCGCGTAACTTTTCGTGCTCAGAAGTTCGTTAGCAAAAATGTTAGCAAAATTATACTTCTAGTAATTGACATCCTATTCTGTAGCTCATGGCTGTAACTCTGGAAGCACGAGATCGAGCCCTTGTCCCGATGGTATCACAATAACCTTAATCTCTTCTCCGAGCCTATCAAGCAAGATGTACTGTAACACCTCAGGCGTTAGAGATCCCGCAATAGCCTCGTTGGCGGCAACCTGAGCGTCAGTGACGACACGAATGTACTCAGCTTCACCGTTTGCCCTGGCGATTCGAGCGGCGGCTTCCCCTTCGGCCTCGGCTTCTCTCTGCTCAGCTTCAACCTTGACACGCTCCAGCTTGTTCCTTGCCTCCCATACTGCCTGCTCTGCCGCCACTTTGGCTTCGATAGCGGCAACGAAAGTGGCACTGAACTGGAACTCTGTTATCGATACTGTCTCAGTGATTATGCCACGCTGCAAGAGTCGATTTGACAGGTTCGCTTGGATTTCATTTTTGACCGCTTCACGTTTCAGGATAAGGTCTTCGGCAATGTATTTTGCGGTGACTTGCTTGATGGTCTCCTGGACGGCCGGAGCGGCGATCCTATCTATAAACTCCAGCCCCAGTGTCCTGTAAACCTCGGCGGCCATACTTGGGTCCAAACGCCAGTTGAGGGCAATGGTAGTGTTGACGTCTTGAAGGTCACGGGATGCCGAGGCCGCACCGGTTTCATATTTCTCGGTCTGAACTGACATCTTCTGTACGGAATCTATGAGAGGCAACTTAGCCTGAAGACCCTCTTCCAGAATACTACCAGTAACGGCACTGAAACGGATGACCACGCCGCGGTGGCCAGCAGGAATCGTGGTGAATGAACCGAAGATGAGACTTGCAATGATCACGACGACCCCGACAATAATGCCAATTCTACCCTGAAGCCGAGCTTTGGGATCTCCTTGACTTCCCTTGTTTGTCTGCCAAAAATAGCCTCCGATGATAAGGACGATGATACCAATAATGAAAATCATTGTCGACTCCTTATTTTATAGATTTTATATGACGTATCGCTACTCCTTTAAAGACTCCTATGAAAATATAATCTGTAATGTCTCTGATATGACCATCTATCGGGAAAGACATAACTAACAAGGAAACTGTTACATTATTAACTTATCTAAATTTACTATAACACATTAAAAGATACAAGAGGTTTGTCCCTGAGAGTAATAGCTAGTAACTAAGGATACCTTACAATATTGGACTTAGCTTCAGGTGGTACTGTTTAGTACCACCTTGTCATTTCTGGTAGTGAAAAGTTCGTTAGCAAAAATGTTAGCAATTTAGTGGTATGATAAAAAACTCTATTTTGCATTATGTATACTATTAATCGGAAAGTAGTTCAAGACAACTCTTCGGGAAATACATGATGTCGCTATCCCCTTCAAGAAGAACACTATACAGCGTTTCATTATCTCTACTAGTTATTATTACTCCTGCTTTCATGTTTTTCATTTCATTTGGGATTGGATTCATATGACGGGCTTTTATTTTACCAACCTTGCCTTGAAATTCGCCGTGCGTTATTTTGGCTTTGTCACCAATGTTCATTACTACACATCCAGCTTATAAACTTAATATTTGTAAAATCAATATTACCACTATCGATAATTAAAAGATACGAGAGGTTTGTCCCTGAGCGTAATGACAAGTAATTCTTAATACCGTTTTATTGGTGATTTATCTTCAGGTGGTGCTGTTTAGTACCACCTTATTTTTTCTAGTGTTTGCAAGTTGGTTTGCAAAAATGTTTGCATAAATATCTCACAGGACTATAATATTGGCATAAAGTGAACTTTAATAACTGGGTAGATTTCTAGTGAGGTTAAAGAAGAAATGAGCGTGACTGATGATGTTTTAGTTAATAGACAACTCCTTTCAAGTATAAGAATGCGTTTTTCGCCAGAAGTTCAAGATATTAAAGAAAACGTAATAGATAATATGGTCGAACGTATACTTGCTTCTGGACAAAGAGATAAATATTTTGCTGCAAAGGATACGCAAGTTACTCTCATAGATAAGTTGGGGTTTCATGCTATCGGTAGAGATATAGATAAATCGTTGGAGAGATTAGAAAATAAAGGGCGAGTTGAGTTAGAACCTGAGATATCGTCAGGTAAAAAGTTGAAAGAGAAAGGCCCGAAGAAAAAGAGATATAAATTATCAGATAATACACGGAAAGAAATAGATAGTATCGAGGCTGAATCGATACGTCGCTATGAATCGGTAATTAATAGACTATTTGAAGAACTGGGAACAGATTCTAATAAATACATTGAGCCGTTTCTAAAATTCCTTTCAGTAATATTTTCAAAATTAGCGGATGAATATATTCAGGTAATTCAGGGTGAATTAAGGGAGAGTGAATTGGTATCCTCTCCGATATTTTTATCAGCTCTTAATACTATCAAGAACGACATTGACGTAACGGAGAGGTCTGTTTTTGAGAGTGCAGCCATCAATTTTTTCAGTAGTAATGATCCGGATTATGCCATAATCAAATGGAATATGGCTCAGAATTACTATTCGTTAAAAGTTATTGGATTAGATGAGAAATCGTTGAGATTGTTCAAGAATATATTTGGTGATGCAGAATTTTACATTGATACAAATGTGGTAATATCTGCTCTATCGCCAGAAGAATCGTATCATAAATCCCTTATTGCTCTATGTAATGCGTGTAAGAAAATGGGGATAAAAGTAAAAGTATGCAAAATAACATTAGATGAGCTGGATAATACCGTAAACGCACATATTGATATGTTAGCAAAGGTATTTAATCAGATTCCAGAGGGGACGGCTGTTAAAGTACATTCAGATTTCTTTGAAGTATATTACGAAAGAAAAAAAATGGGTGATGAACCTGATTTAAATGATATTTTTGCGAATTTCCTGTCGCCAGAAATACCGTTACAAGATAATTTTAACATAGAATTAATAGACGAATCTTGGTTTGAGGAAGCAAAAAATAAAGACATAATTGGATTTGCAACCATAGTAGGTGAAAGATTCAAGAATATGAGTAAAAGAAAAAAAACAGAGAGTGCATGTATTCACGATGCGAACTGCCTTTATTGGATTGATGAATGTAGAAAAAGGGATAATAACAAGAATATTTGGTTTGTTACTAGAGACCATACTCTTCCTGGATTAGTGCCAGAAGGGTGCTCTTATAAATCGTTATCTATTGGTTTAGATGCATTACTGCAGTGGATATCGCCGTTTGCCCTACAAGATAATGAGGAGGAAGAGATGGCAATCGCATATTCACATATGATATCTTCTCGTTTATTGCCACAAGAGAGAATATTTAACTTAGAAGATTTTCTTATTTTCCATGAACTTAATATGAGTTGTAAGGAATTACCAGCTGAAGATGTTGAAGGTTGTATTAGGCAAATTAAGGTTGATGCTCCTCTATTAAACCCTGCTAATCCTGTTGATAGGGAAAAACTTGCACATATAGTAGCGTCATACTTTGCCGACCCTAGTAGAAAATATAAGGAGAACTTACAGTTATATGAATCCCAGATATCGGATATGAACGGTAAACTCGTAGATGAAAGGAATGCATCTCTTAAAAAAGATGCTTGGATAAGGATATACCATATTGTATTTCTATTAATACTAGTGGAAATACTGACAGCAACTATTACTAGTATTTACGGGGATGGTGAAAATACTTTTCAAAGGGTTGTAAACTCATGGCCTATTTTCGTGGCGTGGATTCCGATATGTATGGTAATAGGTTGGTTCTATCTCGGGAAGCACATGTTAAGAGCTTTAGGCTGGCCGATAACAAAAATATTCAAAGAAGAATGATAGAGCAATAATAGAATAATAAGCTGTCAAGAACGACTGAAAGTCGGGCAGAGCCTTTATTCTTGACTGCTGGCGAAGTAGTAGGATAATGAAATCTTGGGGAGCTGTTTAAGCTCCCCTTATTAGTGCCGGAAGCGTTAGCGTAAAGCAAGGCGGAGTAGGTCGATAGCTCACGCTATTTTAAGAAGATTATCCCGATTAAAACAATTGCTGTTATGGCAAAAGGAATCCATATAGGCCATTCCAAAATTGCTGCAACTATCAAGAGTAGTGCTAAAAGAACGCCCAGAGATTTTAATAACACAGTAATAACCCCCTTCCCAATTTTCACAAAATTCTACTCTTATAAGAAGTGGGAGTCAATTAAATGAATAGCATCAGATATAGAGCGTTAGCATAAAGCAAGACGGGCGGCGGGCTTTAGTGGTCTGCTCCCACAAAGGATACCACTTCTTATGTTAGAGTTAAAGAGTTTAGCTTCAGGAGTCCCTCCCCCCCAACCCCTGTTGACAGCCGCAAGCAACGATGACACAATCACAGCATGATGCTGGTTAATGCACTGAGGGAGATCTAGGCGCGGGAGAACTTAAGCGACCAGCAATTTGCCGATAAACTGGGCATCCACCGCATCAGCTGGAGCCGTATCAAGAACGGCCGGGCTCCGTTCGGGAGAAAGTTCTTGTCGTGCGTCCGCCAGGCCTACCCGGAACTGAAGGATGTCATTGATATTTTTTTGGCTACCGATGCTACTATCGCAAGCGAAAGAGTAGCAACTGTCAACAGCAAGGAGGGCTGAGCATGGCGGTAACCGCTTTGGTGGATACGCCCAGACTCGGGGAGCTGGGAAATCAAGGAGCGTTGGATAATCAATCTCCTCCGCTTCAGGCCTTACCACGTCCCCGAATCCAATGTCGATGTGCAAATTAATCTGCGCGTTTGCTAAATATGCCACCAATTGCACACGGCAGCCTCCGTACTCCTGGTCTTCACGGATCTCGCTCATTCGAACGCTACCCGCGTCAAATGCAAGCCCATCTGGCTCGACATCAGTAAGGCATATCTCCTGAAATACCTTCGTCAACATCTGCTGGGACGAGTCCCCATACCCGAGCAGATCTAGATCTCTAGTAGGGCGGTAGACTCGATTAGCCCAAACGGCAAAGAGCATTGCACCTTTGAGGACAAATCGATCAGCGTACTGGGATCGTGCCAGACGGTAAAGTAATCTCTCCAACGCATAGCGCGTCAGAACGAGGTTAAAATCCTCGCCTTTCTCTCTAGCTCGGTTTAACAGCCGCTGGCGAACCGAGGCGGTCAGATTGATAGGCTGTCTCTTCCTCATACGACAGCCTCAAGGTATGGTCTCATGACCTTTGCCACACGGCAAACCTGAGCATAATACGACAGTTCGTCCATCGTACACTTTCGCCTTCGGAAGCAGTCCCGAAGTGCCTCCAGTGCTACATCCAGCCCGATCTTGTTGCGGTACTTAAAACAGTCTACTACAGTCTTTGCCGGGTTATACACCTTGACTGCGACTCCCTCGATCTGTTTCTCTTCAACGCCTTCTGCCAGGGCTCTTCCCGAAAATCGAACGAACCGCATTGCTGGCCGGTTGACTAGTGGTAGCCGTGCCTTTCGTTCTATAGCCATCCATACCTCAAAAGGTGATTGCGTTGTCAGCCCGTGATATTGGAGCGCGGAGAGTAGACATAGTACTCCATGGGGCACACGCTTACATGCCTCAGCTAGGGTATGGTATTCAGTCGCCTCAAGATCAGCTGTCACGTAGAGTCCACGTCCAACACGACGCAGCAGATTACGGTCATGCAGCCGACTAAGGTACATACGTGGGAGACCATAGGCATCTAGATCTCTTGGCCGAAGTACTCCTAGACTTCTAGCAATTTCCAGGACTTGCTTTATTCGCTCTTGTTCCATCAGATACAATTATGTTACAAAACGTCGGCATTTGTCAATATCTGCATACGATTTGTAACAACTTGAAGTTGTCAAGATAGCTTGAGGTACCCCCCGAAATTTGGACAGGTAGTTAAGAGCAGGTCACCTATAACTAATCAATAAAGAAGGATTAACCTGTTAACATGAATATATTAGGCTGCACCTCGTATTGCTCCGAATATAAACAAGAATATACCAACAGCTAACACGACACCGGCCGCTATAAAGGAAATTTTTGCAGCCGCGGCATCGCTCATTTTCTTGTTCAGCTTCATCTTAACCAAGCGGAGGAGCCCGGGTGATTTCTTAATACCTCCAAAATACCCGACCAAAACCGCGTAAAGCAAACACGCTATGCCTCCCAGCAGATATCCGGTTCCCATAATAATCCCCCCTTCTCTTTTAGTAATATTTACTATTCAATACGGTTTAGCTCAATCCCTTTCTTATTTTGGGAAGAGATACGAAGTAGACAATTAACGATAAGCCGATTACCATCGCGGTACAGAGAAGTACCGTTCCCCAGTCGGCTGTTTTGGAAAGTATCATGGTGTTCGCTTTGTACGCCCAATAGAAAGGACTCCAGTACATCGTCCACTGCCATTTATCCGCCACGAACTCGTAAACTGCAATCGAACCAGCTATGGGGAGAAACAGGAGTTTCACACTCCCGGCAGCTTCTATTACGTCCTCACTGGAAAGACCTTGAAGGAAGCCAACCACAAGGCTTAAAAACATAGACGTAAGACCGACCAGTATGATCATAAACCAATTGATGTCATAGAAGCCTGTAATTAAAATGGCCCCGATAATTCCCAGCATCGCAGCCGTACTACCCAAAAGGCTTTTCCCCACCACAAATGCTGTTTGCGAAACAGGGGTAACGTTTATGGCGTTTATCGTGTTCGTCGCCTTCTCCTCGACGATACTTATGGCGATCAGCATACCGGCTAGCATTATTGTCAATAATATCAACATATTGACAAGCTTCGTTTTCAGCGGCGGCACCGTTCTGCCGAAGGATGCCAGCTGGGCAGTGGTTTCTTCCTCCGTCGCCCCCAGCTCGTACAAAGCATTCAGCAGTACCGCGTATTCCTCCACCATCTCGGATTCGTTGCCTTCGAGGATGATTTCGTAGCTGTGGCCGTTGGGCGATATAGCGGCAATGTCGTCCCGCTTCGCCACGCGTCTTTCCATTTCATCCATACTACCGAACAATTCCACTCTGGCGAACCGTTCCATATATTCGATATGCCCGGCATCATCGCTTTCCAGCATGGCCAGCTTCACCGTGGTATCGTTGAGCCCCGGCGCGAACAGCGTTATGCCTACCGCCAGGAGCAGCGGGGCGACTATGATATAACTCACCATGGCATCCCTTCGGGAATACAGGAGGTCCATCCTGAATAAGGCGAGTATCTTTTTTATCATCTGTTACCCTTCTTAAACGGTCAGCGTTTTCTTAAACCGGTTGTCCGCCAGCACGAACAGCACCAGGCCACCCGCCAGGAAGGCCAGCGTGTAAGTCAACACGTAGCCGGCATCACCGTTCAGCAATATCTCCTTGAATCCCTGGAGCATCGCGTAGGTGGGAAACACCCTTATCCACAGCGGGTCGAAGCTCGGGATATAGTAAGAGAAAGCCGGAACCATCAGAAAAAGCATAATCACGTACATAACCCCGAACGATTTCGATATATTATCGAAGAAACTGGCCGCCAGCATCCCTAAAGACGCGACGGCGAAAGTGGTTACCAGCAGGAAAGGATAGAAGAGGAAATAATTGGGCTGCCCGCCCATAACGGGTATCGTGATGATGGAGGAGGAAATGACCACGGTCGTTAATATCACGAATATCTTGGTAACGAGATATTTCCATATCGAGGAAGGCGTTACGGCGAAGGCGCGGATTACGCCTTCATCCTTATCGTAGAATATATAGGCCATCACGATGAAAAAGCCCATGAGAGAACCCATATAAGCAATAAAAAGAGGCACCAAATTCTCCCGGTTATTTAGCGTTTCCGATACCCCCAGCGTTCTCACCACCTGCCGGTCCTGCCGGGCATCCAGCGCGCCGGGTGACTCACTGTGGCTTGCATATAGCAGGCTTTTTAGCCTGTCCGTCTCATATCCCTGCAGGTAGTATGTATAAGAAACCTTACCATATGGATCCATCGCCGCGGTGGCACCTATTTCGCCCTCGCCGTAGGCAAGCCTTATCATATCCTCTTCGGTTTCAGCGTAATATGACGTCTCTTCGAGCTCTCCGGTAGACGAGTCCAGCATCTGTAAGGTTTCAAGCTCGATTATCTTTTCGTCATCGAAGCTATACGCGGTCGTTTCACCGGTTTCCTGGTTGGTAATCTCGAATGTTGCCGGTTTCAGTTCGAATTCGGTGGGGTCGGCCAGCCTGGCCTCTCCTTTTTCAATGCTCCTGTCCCTGAGGTATTCCGTGATTTCATCAGGCATGTCGCTGTAGATAAACTGCTTTCGGCTGCCGGTAGAAGTTTCGCTTACCGCGAAAAGGAGTATCGCCAGTATGAGGAGCGCCATACCGATTTCAATATAGAAGTAGAAACCCCGGGCGGCTATCTTCATCTCCTTTAAGTAGTTGCTAAGCAGTTTCATCGTACACAAGCTCCCTGCCGGTAATTTGGATAAATATTTCCTCCAGGGTAGCCTCTTTGGTATGCATTGTCTGTATCTGGTGGTTCTCGACGATTTCGGCGATGCGTTTTCGGCCCGCTCCGTCGGCGGTTTTCAGCGTTTCCTTGACTACCTTGCCGTCGTCTATATACTCGATATCTACCAGCTTATGGCCGTACTGCAGCTTCAGGTTCTTCGGGGAATCGATAAGCTTTATCTCGCCGTCGATAATAAAGGCAACCCAGGCGCATAGTTCATCGGCGATATACATGTTGTGCGTCGTCAGGAACGAAGTTGTCCCTTTGGCAGTTTGCTCTCTGATGATATCCTTGATGGTTGCCGCTATTGCTGGATCCAGTCCCGTTGTCGGCTCGTCGAGAAACCAGAGTTCCGGATTATTGATCATGGAACGGGCAAATGTTAAACGGTGCTTCATTCCTTTTGAAAACTCACCGGCCCTAACATTTTCTTTTCCGTCCAGCCCGACTAAATGAATGAGTTCCATTGGGTTACGAGTAGGGACATCGAATAGTTTTGCATAATACTCCAAATTTTCCGTGGCCGTTAGCTTGCCGTATAAATTCGACTGCTCGAAAGATACGCCTATTTTATTGAACCTCTCTTTTTGCACTTTTCTGATATCGTAGCCCGCAACAAATACTTCGCCTGCCTGCAGTTTTAAGAGGCCGGTTAAAACACCCTGTGTGGTGGACTTTCCGGCGCCGGAAGGGCCCAGAAAGCCGAACGTCTCCCCGTTTTCGACCTCGAAACTTATGTTTTTTACAGCCAGGTTTTCATCTTCACTGTATGAATGAGAGAGGTTTTTAACTGAAATCATATCTTTAATCCTCCCAAATCTTGCTGATTCGGCCGGTGAATGAAAGATTTAAAATGACTTAGCATATTTTCATTATTCGATGATTATTTCGGCAGTAGCGTTCATTCCAACCCTGATCGGTGAATTTTCCGAAGTATCGAAGTCAATCTTGACCTCATATTCTTTTTCCTCATCATCGCTTTCAAATAAAACGGTCCCAGGTTCTCGCGCAACCGGGGAGATAAAGGTAACCGATCCCTCAATTACCGTCCCCGGCAGGGCATCAACCCTGATCTGGACTTTCTGTCCGGTTTTCACGCTAACGACATCAAGCTCGTTAACGCGGGCGATGAGTTGCAGACTGGCAGGATCGATCAAACGAATAATCGTCGTCCCGGTAACGATGTTATCTCCTTCATCGGCATATACTTTGGCCACTTCCCCACTGAACGAGGCGATAATGGTCGCCTCGTCTAACTGCTTCCGGGCTTCAGTAAATGCCTGCTCGGCTACCTTAACTTGTAGCTCGGCGGCCTCAAGTGCTTTCTCGCCGGCCTCAAGCTGTAACTCGGCTACTTTTATCCGGTCAGAAGAGGCATGCAGTACGTCCTTAAACTGATGCAACTCATAATAAGCCTGCTCCTTGGCGGCTTTTGCTTGAACTTGAGCTGCTTGTACCTGGACCAGGTCTGCTTCTGCCTTGGCAAGAGCCAACTCCAGGGCGGTGGTATCAAGTTTAGCCAGCACATCTCCTTTACTAACCTTATCACCTTCTTTGACATATATCTCGTATATCCTACCGGCGACGTTAAAGGCCAGATTTCGATCGTTAGAGGCCGCTATAGTACCGTTACCGCTGACAGTAACCTGTGGGTCACTGTGGACCGTCTCGTCCGGTTGCTGGTTGACCCCGCTTTCATCATCAGACTGGCCACATGCCGGAAGACTAACTAAAGCCAAACACATTAGTAAGGCGCTGATAATTCCCCATCTTTTCATCTCAATTCCTCCCTAAAAATGAATGTAATCCGGGGTTAGTAAAATGGCAAAGAATCTATTCAATTTCCTTACTACTAATGGATCCAATGTCTTATCAATTTGTCAATTATTGAATAATACTGATTTTCAATAAGTTGCGTGATTTCGACAAAACTACGTAAATTACCTTTTGCCTCTTCCCCCACTTTCATAACAATAGGATATTCAATGAGAGGAGATGCCATATTCGTTCGTCCCACCATCTGACCTGCCCCCACCAGCGATACCATCTTTTAAGTCAAAGCCACAGTTAAGATAGTCTCAGGAGCTGGTGGTCGATTATTCCTGGCGCTATGGGGACGCACCTGATTATATTCCTTTCGCCACTGCTCCATCAATACCCTGGCTTCCTCAAGAGTTGTAAAGATCTCCCGGTTAAGTAATTCATCCCGCATCTTGCCGTTGAATGATTCTATATACCCGTTCTCCCAGGGGCTGCCCGGTTCGATATACAGGGTCCTAACACCCAATCGGTTTAACCACGACCTGATGGCTTTCGCCGTAAACTCTGGACCGTTATCGGAGCGGATATGGGCCGGGGTACCCCGGTAGATAAACAGGTAAAACAGGATATCGATCACGTTCTGGGTTTTAATCTTCCGGGCTACCAATACAGCCAGGCATTCCCAGGTATATTCATCGATGATATTGAGTATCTTGAAGACCCGGCCATCAGCCGTGCGGTCTATCATGAAATCGTAGCTCCAGACGTGGTCCTTATACTCCGGCTTGAGTCGGATACACGAGCCATCATTAAGCCATAATCTACCTCGTTTGGGTTGCTTCTTTGGCACCTTCAAGCCTTCCTTTCTCCAGATCCTCTCTACTCTCTTGTGGTTCACCCTCCACCCATACTCATTGTTTAACAAGGCCGTTATCCTGCGGTAACCATACCTTCCATACCTGGTCGCCAGGGCAATAATATCCTCAGTAAGCCGCTTCTCATCGGATGGTGGCGATAGATTGCGTCGCTGAGTAGCCCTGGCTTGCTCCAGTACTTTACATGCCCGTCTTTCCGAGACCGATAACTTCTTAGACACCTGTAATACCATCTTATGTCTGCGGGACGGGCTTAGAAGTTTCCCCGTGAGGCTTCTTTTAGAATGGCATTATCCAGGCTCAGATCCGCTACCAGCTTTTTCAAACGGGAGTTTTCTTGCTCCAGCTCTTTAAGCCGGCGAGCCTGGTCTACTCTCATACCACCGTACTCTTTCC
>Ga0268279_1001152_pt1 | contig 15298 bp, 11 predicted proteins | sample saktaG_6_FD_190142 | JGI IMG/M metagenome (GOLD analysis project Ga0268279, IMG submission 190142) | Saline water microbial communities from Sakinaw Lake, British Columbia, Canada - sak_2010_1_5_80m | ecosystem: Environmental > Aquatic > Non-marine Saline and Alkaline > Saline ...
CTACCGCCTCGTCAAACCAAATGGCGTTACCTTTACTTTTATGCATCTCTTCGCCCTTTTCATCTCGGACCAGGGCATGGCCCAAAACTGTTTTGAAGGGCCGGGAATCTTCGAGTTGAGTGGCCATGGCAATCATGGAGTAAAACCAATTGCGAAATTGACCGGGGAAGCATTCGGTAATAAAGTCAGCCGGATACCAATCTTGCCAATATTTTTGGTCGGTTAAATAGCTTATTTTTTTAGTTTCCGGGTCGATTAGGGTGGAAAAGGAAATAATCCCGGCATCAAGCCAGGGGTTGCCCACATCAGGAATTCGAATCATTTCTTGGCCGCATTTAGGACAAGTGATTTTAACCTGGTCAATCCAGGGCCGGTGGGGGGTATGGCCTGAAAAATCTTGCCAACCGGAAGAGGCTCGTTTTTCCAATTCCTCTTTACTGCCAATAACTTCAAAATAGCCGCAAGAACACTGCCAAATCGGCAAGGCCAAGCCCCAGTAGCGCTTTTTGGAGATTAACCAGTCATGCATGTTATTTAACCAGTCAAGTTCTCTGGCCAAACCAAATCCGGGAAGCCAATTAATGGTCTTGGCCACTTGAATCATTCGCTTTCTTAGGGTTTGACCGTCAGAGGCTCTTGGCTTATCCATGGCAATATACCACTCCTTAACCAGACGCCAAATTAATTCTTCTTTACAGCGCCAGCAGGTGGGGTAGTTGTGGGTATAGTTTTCGGTTTTAAAAAAATAACGCCCCCGTTCATTGGTTTTAAGAGCCTCAATGATTAGCTCGGGATTATCTTTAGCGCTTTTTCCGGTTAAATTATCATAGCCCTCAAGGTATTTACCGGCTTCATCAACAACGGGAAAAATAATTTCTTCCCAGCCTAAATCTTTTTTAACTAAGTTGTGATCTTCGGTACCGGCGCCAGGGACGATATGAACCAAGCCGGTTCCCTCTTCTTCGTTGACCAAGTCTTTGGCCAAAACAAGCCGGTGAAAATGGTCGCTTTTGGCAACCTCTTTTGTGATCGATAAATTATCGAAAGGCCCTTGATAGTGGCTGATTTTTTCTTTACTGATCAAGTCTTTTCCGTTGGTGGTTTTTAAAAGTTTTGCCCCAGGGCCCAAAACTTTTTTCACTAAGCCTTTGGCCAACCAATATTTGTTGCCCTCAAATTCGGCTAGGGCATAGACTATTTCGGGGTGAACAGCCACCAGGGTGTTGGCGGGGATTGTCCAGGGGGTAGTCGTCCAAACCAGAAGAAACTCGTCTTCGGCGGCTTTGCCATTACTAATAATCGGAAAACGCATAAAAACTGACTCGTGAGTCAATTGCTGGTAACCTTCGGTGTCGATTTCGTGTTGAGAAATAGCGGTACCACAACGAGGACACCAGGGCACCGAATCTTGGCCTTGATAGATTAGGCCATCCTCAAAGCAACGTTTTAGGAAATGCCAAATGGTGTAGTTATTTTCTTCGCTCATGGTGTAGTAGGAATTGTCCCAGTCCATGAAGTAGCCCAACCTTTGAGATTGTTGGGTTTGAATCGCCGAATATTTTTCTACCCGAGCGCGACAATCATTAACAAATTTAGCCAAACCGTATTTTTCAATATCTTTCTTAGAAGTAAAACCCTTTTCTTTTTCTACTTCCACTTCAATCCACAAGCCCTGGCAGTCAAAACCATTTTGAAAGCGTTGTTTAAAGCCCTGCATGTTTTTATAACGTTGAAAGAGGTCCTTGTAGGTTCGTCCCCAGGCATGATGAACACCCATGGGGTTATTGGCAGTGATTGGCCCATCAAGAAAAGAAAATCGCTTTTTACCCGAATCGTTTTTATGAAGGTAGCGGTCGACAATGTTATTTTTTTGCCAATATTCTAGCCATTTGTGCTCGTTTTTAATGAAGTCGGCCTTGGGGGTAACTGGCTTTAGGGGTGGTTTGTTTGTCTTGATCATTAGGCTCATATGATACTAAAAAGCGAGCCTTTCAGCAAGGACGAGAGGCGCAAAGAGAGAGGGTTGATTTTTTTTGATTGGTTTTGAAAACCAAACTTAAAAGTCAACGATCTCTTTGCGCCCAGATTGGCACCTCCTTATTTAAATCAGCTTGGAAAAACCCTCGCCTCCATTGAGTCTCAACCAGCAAAGAATGTCTTCTCTGACCTCGTTGATGGGGCGGGGAGACTGAAAAAGCGCCACCTTCTCTAGGATTGGACTTCCCAAAGAGGTGGTTTTTGAGGTTACCCGAAATAGGGTAAGCTCAACTCCTTGATGACTCTCTTTGAGAGTCAACTCCCGGCTTCCTAAGCGAATGGTTGACATTTCTCCTCCTTCTTGTTGAGAGTGCCAAAAACAAAAAAAGAGTTCTTAACCGCCATTGGTTAAACTCCTTAAAGCTATTGTATCAGAAATTAAATTATATTCAACATTATAGGTTTTTTGTCTTGATAATCTTTGTGATACAATTTAAATTAAGATGGCTAAAAATTTTAGCAAATTAAAAGAGCGGGGTCTGGTGGCCCAAATCACCAATACCGGGGTAGAAAAAGCTCTTGATCAAGAAAGGTTAACTTTTTACCTGGGCCTTGATCCGACCGCTGACAGTCTTCATATTGGCCACATTGTTCCGGTTATGCTGGCGGCCCATTTGCAAAAAATGGGTCATAAACCAATTATTTTGGTCGGTGGCGCCACGGCCCTAATTGGCGATCCGAGCCAAAAGGCCCAAGAGCGCCCCCTTCTTCCTCGAAATCAAGTCAAAAAAAATGCCGCCGCCATTAAAAAACAAGTGGAAAAACTCTTAGACTTTCAAGGTAGGAGCGGCGCCATTATGGTTGATAATGCCGATTGGTTGGTTTCCTATCACCTGATTGATTTTTTACGCGATGTTGGCAAGCATTTTACTATTAATGAACTGCTCGGTCGGGAATCAATCAAGCAAAGGCTAACCAGTCGAGAGCAGGGCATTTCTTTCACCGAGTTTTCCTATATGATGCTTCAGGCGGCCGATTATTTAGAGCTATTTCAAAAATATAATTGTCAGTTACAAATTGGTGGTAGCGACCAGTGGGGCAATATTATCGCCGGAGTTGATTTAATTAGAAGAAAACTAAATAAGACGACTCATGCTTTGGTGGTGCCCCTGCTAACTCGTTCTGATGGTAAAAAGTTTGGTAAAACTGAAGCTGGGGCAGTTTGGCTGGACCCGGAGAAAACTTCTCCTTATCAAATGTACCAGTATTGGCTTAATGTTGCCGATGAAGACGCCATTGCCTTTTTGAAAATGTTTACCTTTTTGTCTTTGGGGCAAATCAAGACAATTGCTAATCAGGCCAAAAAAGACCCTGCTGGCCGCTTAGCCCAAAAAACCCTGGCTTGCGAATTTGTCAGGATGATTCACGGCGTTGAAGAATTAGCCGCCATAACCGGGGCTTGCCAGCTTCTTTTTGGCGAAGAAAAAAACCAAATTTCTGATAGGGAACTAGCCTGCCTTTGTTCTGCCGCTCCCCAAAAAGAAATTAGTAAAAAAAGCTTAGGCCGGGGCTTACCCATCGATAAGGCGGTTGTTTTGGCTGGATTAGCCAGTTCCAAGAAGGAGGCACGAAGATTGATTGACCAGGGCGGGGTTTATTTAAACAGCCGTCGTTGCCGAATTGAAGATAAAGTTACCGAAAAAGATTTTCTTTCCGGTAAGGTGGTTTTGCTTAGGGCCGGTAAAAAACGCTATTCTCTTTTAGTGTTAAACTAATTTAGTTTCCCCTACCCCTTTTATTGAGTAAGCCAACTTTCTTTAAGATCTTTTTGCTCCTCTTGGTATTTTTTGTTTTAAAAAAATACGGTAAAGTATTTATTTACCGAAATAGTGGACTAAAAAATTTTTCCTCTTGCTTAATTTAAATACGGTAAAGTATTTAGACACCTTGGCGAGGGATTATCGTTAAAAAAACATTATTTTTTTGGTTTTTTTTCAAGGAACGAGATTATAAGAAGCGAGGATTTAAAAAGAGGAGATTTTGTTAGTTTTTTCTAAAAATACTAAATACTAGATACTAGATACTAATTAATGAGCTTTTTTTTGCCTTGGCGCAAGAAGGCTGGGGTTTCGTATTCTTCACCTAAATCTTCTAGGACGGGTAGGGCTTTTTTTTCTTGATCTTCCTCTTGGTGATTAGGGAAACTTTCTTTTGGTAAAGACCTCTTTTGGCTGTTGTCAAAAATAACTTGTCCTTTTGGATTGCTGTTTTGAGAACTAAACCCTTGAATAGTCTGGCCGTCGATGGCTTGATTGGGCTGGGTGCTTTTGGCTAATCGAGACAGGCGGGTTTTGCTGATGTCAAAACCGGTTGCGATTAGGGTGATTTTTATTTTTTCGCCTAATTGTTTATCGATGGTGGCACCAAAAATAATGTTGGCATCAGGATCGGCTTGAGAAAAAATAATTTCGGCGGCCTCTTCGACTTCTTTAATACCCAAATCTTGTCCACCGGTAATGTTAAAGAGTATTCCTCTGGCGCCTTCAATTGAAGTTTCCAACAAGGGGGAATCAGCGGCCATTTGAGCGGCTTTAGCGGCTCGCTTCTCTCCTTCCGCTTCGCCAATGCCCATTAGGGCAGATCCGGCGTTAGCAATAATGGTCTTGACATCGGCAAAGTCAAGATTAATCAGGCCGGGCTTGGTGATTAAGCCGGCAATCCCCTCAACCCCGGAAATTAAGACCGAATCAACCATTTTAAAGGCCTCAACCAGGCTGGTTTTTTGATCAACTGAGGAAAGAAGTTTTTGATTGGGGACAACAATTAAGGTGTCAACTTGGTTTTTAAGCTGGGCAATGCCTTCGTTGGCGGCGGCCATTCGCCTGTGACCCTCAAAGTGAAAAGGCTTAGTGACAACGGCGACAGTTAAAATGCCCATTTCTTTAGCGGCTTGGGCAATTACCGGAGCGGCCCCAGTGCAAGTTCCCCCGCCTTCACCGCCGGTAATAAAGACCATATCTGATCCGGCAATTAGTTTTTTTATTTTTTCGATTGATTCTTCGGCCGCCTTTTGGCCAATTTCTGGATCGCCTCCGGCCCCCAAACCTCGGGTCAGCTTTTCGCCGATTTGAATTTTGATTGGGGCCTGGCTGGTTAAGAGAGCCTGGGCGTCAGTGTTGATGGCGACAAAGTCAATACCATCGATTTGGTCGTCAGCCACCATGCTGTTAATGCAGTTGCCGCCGCCACCGCCAACCCCCAAGACCTTTATTTGGGCAAAGCGATTTGATTCCGGTTTAACAAAAGCCACAGTTAAAAATTTTCAATTTACAATTACCAATTTTCAATGAAAAATAAATTGTTTTATTGTTTGGACTAGCGGACTTTTAGTCCGCGCCTGTTTGTTAGCGCGAAATTAATTTCGCTAGTTGAATTGTCGAACCTTTGTCCCTGATACTTAATTGAGATTTGTTATTTGTTTGATATTTGGGATTTTAAACCCTCTAGATACTAAATTCTAAATACTAGTTGCTAATTTTTAGGGCAGGAACGATTTAATAAATTTAATGGTTTTTTCAAAGGTGCTTTTTATGGGTAGACTTGGTAACCCTCGGCCACCGCGGCGGGAACTACTACCGCTAAGCTGTTCAGTCCCCTTTTGACCATAGGAAATTAAGCCGATAGTAGCGGCAAATTCGGGAGTTAAAATGTCGTCGACTAAGCCGGTAACATTTTGAGGAATGCCAACCCTAACCGGGAGAGCCATGGTACGACGGCAGATTTCCACCGCCGAAGCGGTTTGGGCTCCACCCCCGGCCAGAACTACTCCGGCGGGAGTTAGCTCTAAAAGATCGTTTCTTTTTAATTCATCATAAATAAGACCAAAAATTTCTTCTAACCGGGGACGAATAATTTCTTCAATGATAACTTTTTTAGTGATTTTCTGGCCTTCCGATTTAATGCCTAATTTTTCCAAATCTAACTCCTTTTCCTCTTTTGCTTCCTTTGTCTCTAGGTTGCTTTTTTGTCGTTTAGCCAAACTAATTAACTGATTCCTTTCCGGCTGGTCACTTAGGGCCAATTTTAGTCTTTCGGCGTCTTCAATTGACAACCTTAGACCGATAGCTAAATCGTTGGTAATGTTGTTGGCGCCAATAGGAATCACCAAGGAATAAATTGGTGCTCCTTCGGAAAAAATTGCTACCGAAGTTGTTCCGCCGCCAATATCGACTAGGGTTACCCCAAGCTCTTTTTCGGTTGGGGTGGTGACAACTGAAGCGCTGGCCAGAGCGTCAAAAACAAACCCGGTTACGTTGGTGCCTACCTCTTCAATGCATTTTTGTAAATTTTTTAGCGAGGTGGAGGAAGCGGTGATAATATGGGTTTCGACTTCTAATCTAACGCCGCTCATACCAATGGGATCGATAATGCCTTCCTGGGCGTCAACGGTGTAGGTGCGCGGTAAAACATGGAGAATTTCTCGTGAGGCGGGTAAAGAAATGGCTCGAGCCGATTCTAAAACCCGGTCAACATCTTCCTCGACCACTTCTTGGCCAGGGTTGGTAACCGCGACTACGCCTCGGGAATTTTGAGAAACGATATGGGCTCCGCCGACTGAGACCAGGGTGTTGGTTAGACTGTAACCGGCCATTCTTTCCGCGGCTTCTACTGAGGCAATAATTGCCTTAGTGGCTTCTTCAATATTGATGACTTGGCCTCTTTTAATGCCGCCAGAGGCAGTGGCCGATGAGCCAATAATATTGATGGTTCCTTCTTCCTCAATCTGAGCAATTAGGGTGGCAATTTTGGCAGAGCCAACGTCAAGGGCAGAAATTATTCGTGATCGAACCATGTATTAATAGACTACTATTGGATTATTGAATCTTAAATCAATTTTTTTTGCTTTCCTACCGTTTATTTTATCTTGATTAACAATTAATTGTAAAGCTGTCAATTGAGCGGCAATAGCCTTTTTTTTATCCAAAAAAACTTCCACCGAACCCTCTAGTAACAATATTATCATATCCGGCTTTTCTTCAATTTTTGTTACCGATAGGGAATGTTCTGGGGCTATTCGAGAAATAGTGGCCACAATGGTCTCTTCTTGAGGGCTAATAAGCTGGTTTTGGTTATTTTTTAGCCAGAAATAGACCTGCTGGCCAATTAATATTAATAAGATAACCAGGCTAATAATGATGAGGATTGTTAAGATTTGCCTTAACTGGTTTCTTTTTTGGCTTGAGTAAATGCCCAACTGGCGATTAAGGTTGGTCATAGGGCAAGTTGCTGAAGCTGCTTAACGATATTGGCCGCGGCGCCAAGATTGGCTTGCTGTTTTAGTTTCTGGGCTTGAAGTCGGTACTGGTTATGCTTGGTCATCATCTGGTTAATGGCCGCCAACAAGACTGGACCGGAGAGGTCTTCTTGGTTAATAATTTCGCCAGCTCCAGCCTGAGTTAAGAGTTGGGCATTGGCCTGCTGTTCGTCGTGGGCGGTTTTGGGCAAAGGAATTAAGATTGCCGGCTTTCCCAAAGCGGCAATTTCCAAAACCGTGTTAGCGCCGCTTCGGCCAATGATAATATCGGAATTAAAGGCCCAACCAATTGATTCGGAGCCAATATAATCGACTAAACAATAGCCCCTTTTTATTGTCACAGAAAGGCTCTGATATTTTTTCTTTAGTTCAGGATAGTCGTGACCTCCGCACTGGTGAATAAGATTATAACCGTTAACCAATTGGGGTAGAACTTCCCAAACGGCTTGGTTTAGGCTACTGGCGCCTTGACCGCCTCCGGTTAAGTAAATTTGGGGTTTGCGATGGGCAAAACGATAAAGCGGTTTTTTAGATTGAAATATCTCTGGGCGGAGAGGGTTGCCGGTTAAAACAGTTTTTTCTTTAGGGAAAAATTGTTGACTTTGAGGAAAAGTGATAGCGACTCGATTAACCAAGAAGCCGTTGATACGATTAGCCAGTCCGACAACAACAGTTTGTTCGTGGGTTAGGCTAGGAATTGCCAAGATTTTTCCGGCTATAACTACCGGTACGGAAACGTAACCACCAAAAGAACAAAGAACATCGGGTTTAATTTTGATCAAATGATAAAGACTAACAAACAAGCCCAGAGGAACTCGTAGCAAGGAAGGAATAGTCCAAATGGTAAACCGTCTTTGCAGTCGGCCGGCCGGGATGTTAATAAAAGTAACTTTTTTAGTCGGTAAAAGTCTTGATTCCGGTGATGGGATAGATTTGCCCTCCATGGTGTAACGACGGCCTAAATAATAAATTTGCCATTTTTGGGGGGTTTTTTGGAGTTCTTCTATGATTGCTAGGGCTGGAGTAAGATGAGTGCCGGTGATAACAATTGTTTTTTTCATAAAAAGTCTATCTTCTTACCTCTATTCTACACCGGGAGACTGACAAGACCAATCCTAGTCCGACTAAACAAACTACCAACGATGAGCCACCATAAGAAATTAACGGTAAAGGAATGCCGGTTAGGGGAAAAATACCGACAATGGCTCCCAGGTTAATAACGGTTTGAATACCAATCAGCGTGCCAACTCCGGCGCAAATAAGCTGGCCAAACCGGTCTGGGGCTTTAGAAGATAACCCCAGACAAGCCAATGATAGGGTTGCCAGTAAAAGCACCAAAGCAGAAGCCCCCAAAAAACCCAGTTCTTCACCAACCACGGCGAAGATGGAATCAGTTACCACCTCTGGTAAATAAGCGTATTTTTGTCGCCCCTGAGTAATTCCTTGGCCGAACAATCCCCCTGAGCCAAGGGCAATCAAAATTTGCTGGGTATGATATGAGGCGCCTTGGGGGTCGCGATTAGGGTTTAAGAAGGTTAAAAGCCGTTCTTGGCGATAGGGAGAGGCGATGATTAGCAGTAAACCAGCCCCCAAACCCAAAAGAGAAAAAGCTATTATTTTCCAGGCCGGAGTTTCCGCCAAAAAGGCCAAACAAAAACCGGTCGCCACGATAACAATGGTCGTTCCCAGGTCTGGCTCTAACATAACTAAAAAAGCCAAAAGAACTAAAACCAACCAAAAGGGCCAGATTGGTCTTGAATTAACCTGTCGGCTGGTTAATTTTTCATTGATAGTAACGATTTTTCTTTTGACCGGAACCAAAAGATTGTCAAAAAAGCTTGCCCCCCAGACAATTAAGGCCAGTTTGGCCAGTTCCGATGGTTGAAAACCGAATTGACCGACACCCAACCAGCGTTGAGCACCCAAACGCTTTTCTCCTAAACCAGGAATTAAAACCAGTATCAGGGGAATTATAGTTAAAACCAAAAACCAAGAGGTAAAAGGCTTTAGTTTTCGATAATTGATTAAACTGGTGATGATCATGAGGCTCAAGCTAATCGCCAGCCAAAAAGCCTGTTTTTTTACATAGTAGAATTGATCACCAAAATCAATTTGAGCCACTACGGCCGAAGCGTCGGCAATAATTAATAGCCCTAAAAAAACCAGAAGCAGGGTTAAGGTCAAGATTAACCAGTCAGGAGATCCGGTTTGGTTAGTTGTTTTGGTGATTTTTGGCCAGCCCATTGACGATTTTTTTAAATTGATTACCACGATCAAACTCGTTTTTAAACATCCCAAAGCTAGCCGCTCCGGGTGACAATAAAACAACATCGCCCCTTTGGGCAATTTTCTTGGCCGTTGTTACGGCTTGATTAAAATTGTCAAATGGTCCCTGACAGGTGGTTTGGGGTAAAATTTTCTTGATTTTTGGTTGGATTTTTTCAGTGGCGTCACCTTTTAGGAAAATAAAAGCTCTAATTTGTTTTTGTTTCGAGGCAGTTTCGATAAGTTTATTAAATTGAAGTTTTTTGTCGGTCCCCCCCAAAATCCAAACCAGGGGTTTTTCAAAGCTGGTTATGGCGGCGCAAGCAGCGGCAGGGTTAGTAGCGGCGCTGTCGTTATAAAAATCGACCCCCTCAATTGAGCCGGCAAACTCTAGTCGGTGGGGTAAACCAGAAAAAGAAAAAATCGCTTTTTTTATACTTTCTTTGTCTATTTTAAGTATCTGACCAACTTTAATAGCGGCGGCAATATTGTCCAGGTTGTGATTTCCCATCAACTTGATTTTTTCTTGCCAATTTTCGGGAACACTTTTTTTAGAAAAAAAGATTGTTTTCCCTGGGGCCTGATCAGCCAATTTTTGGCTCCAAGAATTGGTTTGGTTGAGAATTAGATAATCCGTTTTTTTCTGATTAACAAAAATTATTTTTTTAGCGGCGACATAGGCGGCCATATTTTGATAGCGGTTAAGGTGGTCGGGGAAAATGTTGGTAATAACGCTGATATGGGGGCAAGACTCCTCTTGACTTAAGCCTTCTAATTGCCAGGAAGATAATTCTAAGATCACCCAGGTGTTAAGATCGATTTTTGGTAAAACCTCCAAAAAAGAAACTCCCAAGTTCCCCGCCAGAACCGTTTTTAAGCCGGCCTGTCTAATAACCCTTTCTACCAGATGGGCCGTAGTGGTTTTACCTTTAGTGCCGGTGATACCAATAATTTTTTGGCGGGGACAATCTTGCCAGAAAAGATTAATGTCCATCAAAACAGGAATTGCCTTTTTGTTAGCCAGGGCCAAATAGGGTGAATCGTTGGCAACACCGGGATTTTTTATAATTAGGTCGGTGTTTTTAAAGTCGGCAAAACGGTGCTGGCCCAAGGTATATTTAATCGGTAATCCGGCTAATTTTTCTAAAGAGGCAGCTAAATCTTTTTTATTTTTTAAATCAGTTACCGTGACCTTGGCCCCTTTTTGAACTAAATATTTAGTCACGCCAACACCACCGCCATGAAGACCCAGACCCATAACCAGAACTTGCTTATTTTTTAATTTCATTGTTTAGAAGGTGGCCAACCAAAGACCGAAAATGGCCAGAATTATTCCCACTAACCAGGCGCGGGAAACAATTTTTGGTTCTTCCCAGTCTCGGTCTCTTAGCCAGAGATGGAAAGGGGCGGCCCGAAACAACTTTTTACCAAAAACTGTTTTGGCCATCATTTGTAGCATGCTAGAGCCGACCTCAACAATAAATATTCCGCCAATTACTGCCAGGGCAATGATTTTCCCCAACATGAGGCCGATAACCGCCATGGTGGCCCCAAAGGCTAGGGCGCCAGTATCGCCTAAAAATATTCGGGCCGGATAGACATTGAAGTACAAAAAGGCGATTAAGACCCCGATCCAAATTGCCGAAAGAATCATCATGGGAATATCTAGGATCTGAAAAGAGATAATCGAGAAAGCAAAGAGGGCAATGACCAGTAGGCCGCAGGAAAGTCCGTCTAGACCATCAGTAATATTAAAAGCGTTGGTAAAGGCAACAATGATGAAGGCCGCCAAAGGAATATAAAAAGCGCCGATATCAAAAACTCCTAGTTTGGGAACGTTAACGATGCTGATTCCCAGGTCAAAGTAAAGCAGGCCGGCAATGATGAAGGCTAAAAACCACTGAAGGGCAAATTTATATTTTAGCCGCAGACCAAAAATACCCTGCCGTTCGATTTTAAAAATTTTTTTTAGGTCATCAAAAAAGCCCAAAAGTCCAAAGCCCAACAGGGTAAAGATAATAATACCAATCTCTTTATTAAGGGAAAAGCAGGCCGAAATATAGATCTGATAGTATTTTAGGGTGGCCAGAGTCAGGAAAAAAAGAATTACCATTATGGCCACCAGCAAAATACCACCGCCAACTGGGGTTCCCGCTTTTATTTGGTTATAGCGGTCGAAGATGGGGGTTCTTTTGCCCAAGAAATCATGAGTGTCTTGTTTTTTTCTTAAAAACTTTTTTTGGTAAAGAAAATTGATAAAGGGAATAATTAATAAGCTGGTTAAAGAAAAAGATAATAAGATTAAACTTAAAAATAAGCGCATAATTATAAAAAGTTCAAAATTTAAAGTTAAAAGTTCAAAGTTTTTAGCTTAAAGGCTTTTAGCTTTAGTTTTTGTCCGCTGGCTGGCGGATCAGGATGACGGTTTAAAAAAATTTAGCAATTTTAGTTTTTTAGTCGTTCTCGATTTAGTCTTTTGTCCTTTTTGTTGATTGATGACCGTTTCAGATCGGGATTAAGATCCGCACATTCTCGGCAGTGATAATAATTATGACAGGAAATTCTTTGGCAGGCAACTGTTTCTCCAGCCAAATCGATCAAGATTCTTTCCATGTGTTTTAATAGTGAACCTTTCAGATACCAAAGCGTTTTAGGTTTAAGGAGTCTTTTTAGCACCCGGGCGGCTTCTTGATGATTGTTAGTATAAAAAATGTCTTCTTTATTCATTCCGGTCTTGGTTGCCCCTTGAACAATTTTCTTGGTCGCTGGTCCTAGGGTAATTAAATAGTTAATATTTTTTAACTGACCAACCAGTTGGCCAATACGGTAGTGTTCCCGATCTTGATATTGTCCCAGTTCGCCCATTTCTCCCAAGACGGCAATTCGCGGTCCTTGATGTTTGATCCTTGATAAAGTTTTTAGGCCGGCAATAGTCGAGGCCGGGTTAGCCCGCAATGAGTCGTTTATCAAAAAGCTGTTTTGCGGTCCCCTTTCCAAGCTCATTCGGCCCGGAAGCGGAGCCATTTTTTCTAGGGCCCGACAAGCCAGGCTAATATCAACCCCCAAGACATTGGCCACCGCCAGGGCCGCCATTGCTTCTTGGGCAAAATGCTCTCCTAGTAACCTTAGGTGAATTTTTTTGTTAATGGTTTTGCTATTTTTTTTGAAATAAACATTAAAACAAGTCCCCCTTTTGGAGATTTCAACTTGATCATAATAAAAATCAAAACCTTTTTTGGCCCCATAGGTTATTATCGAACCTGGGGCTTTTTGGGCCATTTTTGCCACTCGTTGGTCGTCAAAGTTAAGAATGGCCCTACCATTGTTTGGTAGCGCCATTAACAGCTGGCTTTTTTCCTCAATAATGCCGGCAATGGAACCTAACATGTTTTTTTCGGAATGAACGGGAGTAATACCGGTAATAACAGCAATTTCTGGTTTAACTAAATTTAAGTGTTTGCTCATCTCCCCTTTTTGGTCAACGCCATATTCTAGAATAGCGATTTGAGTTTTAGGGCCGATTTTTAAGAGGGTGATGGGGAGGTTGTAGACGGTATCAAGGTTGGTATCGGTAATAATGGTTTCAAAAGATCCTTTTAAAACGGCCTGTATCGCTTTGGCGGTGCTGGTTTTACCGTAACTGCCGGTAATACCAATTACTTTAACTTGAGGATGAAGTTTTAACCAAAGGTGGGCAATTTTTCGACGATTGTAATGAAAAGCGCTTTTGGCTAAATTAATCATTATTAACAATTTTGATCTTGCCGCCTAATTCTTTTATTTTTGGGCCCAAATCTTCATAGCCTCGGTCGATGACCTGAGCGTTGTCGATTTGGCTGGTTCCTTGAGCGGCTAGGGCGGCGATAGTCAGAGTCGCTCCGTGGCGCAAGTCGACTGCCGCAAAGTGAGCACCGCGAAGAGGGGTAGGGCCAGTTACCCTGATACCATGATAAAACTTGGGGTCGGCTTCTTGATAGTTGAAATTATAAAACTTTTCCGGATTGGTTACTTTTGGTTGGAAAAATTCAATTTTAGCTCCCATTTTTTTCAAGGGCTCAACAAAACTGAATCGGTCTTCATAGATTGCTTCCACAATTTGGCTAGTGCCCACCATTTGAGTAGCCAAAGAAGTCCAAAGTGGCTGCCAATCGGTTTTAAAACCTGGAAAAGGTTTAGTAACAACCCTAGTGGCCTTCAAATCGCCTTTCCACCAGAAGCGGATTCCCCAAGAATAGACCTTAAAGCCGCCACCGACTTGGCCGATTTTTTCTAAAAGAATTTCCAAGTCTTTTCTTTTTGCCCCTTCAATAGCAATATCGCCTTTGGTGATTAGGGCCGCACAAGCATAGGAAGCGGCTTCGTTAGCATCGGGCATGATGGCATGGGTTCGGCCAAACATTTTATCTGGGGTGCCAATAATACGAATTTTTCTGTTTGCCAAGCGAGTAATTTTAGCCCCAGCTGAATTTAAAAAGTAGATTAAATCATTAATTTCTGTTTCTAGAGCGACATTTTCAAGAATAGTTTTTCCTGAAGCAATAACGGCGAGCATAATTAAATTTTCGGTGCCGGTGTGGGTGTTTTTGGCGAAGCGATAATGGGCCCCCGCCAAACCTTGAGGGGCAGACAGAAAGATTTTGTTTTTTTGAAATTGGTATTGGCCGCCCAAGGCGGTAAATCCTTCTAAGTGTCGTTCAATTGGCCGTTGGCCGATTTTATCGCCACCGGGAAAAGGAATCTGAGCTTTGCCAAAGTGTTTGATTAGGGGGGGGATAAAAAGAAGCGCTGAGCGAGAAGCATCGCCAAATTGAGCTGGAATCCGCCACTCTTTTAAGCCGTTGGGTTCAATAAAGATGGTTCTTTCTCCACAAGGAATAGTTTTGGCCCCCAAAGATTCAATAATTTGCCTGGTGAGTTCGACATCGCCAATTTTGGCCAAATTCAGTAATCGAGACCGTCCTTTAAGCAACAGGCTGGCGATCATGATTTTAAAACTGGCGTTTTTAGCTCCCCCCAGTCTAACTGCCCCCACTAAAGGCCGACCGCCGGTAATGATAAATCTAGACACAATTAAAAATAAATTTCAAATTACAAATATTAAGTTCCGAAAATTTTTAGTTTTAAGTTTTTAACTTTGAGATTTGAGATTTGAGTTTATTTTATTATATCGGCAATTTCTGGTTTAGTAAAACCGATTAGTTTTATTTCTGGTTTAAGCTTAATTTGGAAACGAGCCAAAACCTCTTTTTGGGCCAGGCGCATCAGGGCTAAAACATCTTGAGCCGAAGCCCTAGAAGCCCTATTAGTATTGATAATAAAGTTAGCATGTTGAGGGGAAATTTGGGCATCGCCAACTTTTTGTCCTCTTAATCCGGCTTGATCAATTAACCGACCGGCAGAATCGCCGGGAGGGTTTTTGAAAACAGAACCGGCGCTTTTTTCTCGAGGCTGGTTGCTTTTAAGATCGATAAAAAAATCTTGTTTCTGGGCGATTTCTTCTGGGGTGGCTGGTGTTAGTTTAAAAACTGCTTCAACGATAATTTCTTGACTGTTTTGGAAACGGCTGGTTCGGTAGTCAAATTGGCAGTCTTTTTGGCCTAGAGTAATTAGCTGGTTATTAAGGTTTAAAACTTTAACGGTCGCGGTTACCTGGCCAATCCAGCTATTTTTGGCGCCGGCGTTGCCGGCAATAGCACCACCCACTGTTCCCGGTATTCCCCAAAGATGTTCTAATCCTGATAG
>Ga0268279_1001157_pt1 | contig 15265 bp, 7 predicted proteins | sample saktaG_6_FD_190142 | JGI IMG/M metagenome (GOLD analysis project Ga0268279, IMG submission 190142) | Saline water microbial communities from Sakinaw Lake, British Columbia, Canada - sak_2010_1_5_80m | ecosystem: Environmental > Aquatic > Non-marine Saline and Alkaline > Saline ...
TAGTTAAGGATATTCGGGCTGGGCAGATTGATTATAGTTCTTATGTGGGGGATTTGGATGAGCCCGAAGATGATCTTATGCTTCTGGATTCTTCTAGCGATGAGATTAGATACAAGAGTGATTTGGATGCCAGTGGAGTTTGCGACAAAGATAGGTGTGTCCTACAAAGATGTAAGGGAGACCCCTGTGGTGATTATGAAAATATCACCATGACTGAAATTAGTTTAGAGCGACTTGATTTTTATATTAATCCCATAAGTGACCCATTTACAGCTGGCTCGGAAAGCTATAATCATCCTTATGTTACTGTTGTTTTGGGGCTCAAATCTTTGGTTGGAAAAAGCGCTACAACAGCTGAAGTCGTTCTCCAACAAACAGTTTCTCAAAGATATACCAAGAGAAAATAAGTTGGGTACTTAGGTACTCGGGTAATCAGGTAATTAAAAATTATGTCAACAGGTTTAGATAATTTAGAAATTTATAAATTAGCTGAGAGGCTAGAAGTTTTTGTTTATAAATTGATTAAAAAATTTCCAGACGATGAAAAGTATCGTGCAGTTGACCAACTAAATAGGTCATCTTCTGCTGTTTCTAATAATATTGCTGAAGGATATGGTAGATATTCTTTTCAAGACAAAATAAATAAATTTTATATTGCTCGAGGTGAAGCTGAAGAAACTCGGAAAGGTATAAATAAAAGTCAGAAAAAAGGTTTTATTTCTGTAAAAGAGGCCGGTTTGTGTGATAAAAATTATACCCAATTGATAAAACAGATTAATGCTTATATTAATTTTTTGCGTCGTCATCAAAATCCCAATCCCCAAGTACCCAAGTACCCAAGTACCCAATCCATTTCTCTTATCATCACAATTCTTATTATTTCTTCTATTTTGGTGAGCACGATTACTGTTGGAGATGTTATTATTAGGCATAGCCAAACCGTAAAAGGTTCGGAGGTCTCGGAAAATGCTTATTTTGCGGCGGAAAGCGCTTTGGAAAAAGCAAACTATGCGATTATAAAAAATTATGATAATGTTTCTTCATATACTTTGAGTGGTAGTATGACCAATACCGCAACATACGAAATTACTGATGTGAGCTTAGATGATAGGGCTTCTTTTGAGGTGGCCTTAAGGGCAGGAGAATCATTTGAATTAGTAATGGATTTTAATGGCACAGATATTTATCCCGCGAACATAACCCTTACCCAGGCAGGTTCTGTTTCAACTGATTTGATTATCTATGAATGCACTACTGCTGGCACACCGCGCGTTTGCGATTCGGGATATACTCAGACCTTTGTGTCGTCAATACCTTCGCCATTCTATATATTGCCCTATAATGATGCTAATGTTTTTGTAGAGGAAACAAAATATTACAAAATTCGTATTAATAATTTAGATGCATTAGCTTCCGAAACATATACTTTAACCCCAAGTGCTGGTAATTTTCCAGTTGGAATTGATATTACGGCCAAAGGAGTTTATGGTGGTTATGAAAGACAAGCCAAGAGCAGTTTTCCAAAATTTCAAGTTTTTGGCGTTGACTAATAAAATAGCTGTTATTTTTGTTGTTTTTCTGATAAAATAGTGTTATTATATATATGGATATTTATGATGCGCAAGGTTAGATTTTGTGTATTTTATGATTATATTTTTTTATGACAAACTCGCAGGATAAAAAATCTTTATTTTCTACATTTAGTCGAGTTTGCTTTAAGTCAAAGCTTAGTTTTTGGCTTTTTTTCTTTGTTTTTTTATGTTCTAATGCTCTAATGTTCCCATGTTCTAATGTTTCAGCCTGGACACCGCCTCAAAGCCCTCCGCCGCAAGATAATGTTCCTCAACCGCTTAATACTGGACCTTCGCCTCAGGCTAAGATAGGGAGATTTACCGTAGGGCAAAGTGTATATATTCCTGTAGTTTTCGGCGCTCATGCTCCTTCAGGAGTTGATTTTGTTTTTACCGATAGTGGTTATGTCGGCATAGGGACAAGAACTCCAACCACAAATTTATACGTAAACGGTAATGTTCAGTCTTCTGTTTATTATGACAGAGAAGATGATTCTTATTATTTGGACTTAAGTGGAGGAGTAATGCCTTATTCTTTGCTATTAAACAAGGGTGTTGGTATTGGCACCACTTCTCCAGATGGCAAATTAGAGATTCGTCAAACTGGGACTGCTGATATTTTTAATCTTTACGACAACACCATTAATGTTTTAACTGTTTTGGATGGTGGAAACGTTGGTATTGGCATTAGTGCTCCGACTGGGCTTTTGGATGTGAATAATAAATTTGTTGTCACTGATGAACAGATAACAATGAATGTCCCTCTTAACTTAGCAGCTGCTGGAGACATTTCTATTGCCTCGGACCTTCAATTCACTAATCCCACGGCTTCATTTATTAAATCTTATGGTCCGCTATATCTCCAATCTGGTGATTCTAACCACAGTTATGATTTAACTTTGAGAGCTTTTAATTCTGGAGAGGTGGTTTCTGACGCCCCTCTTAATCTTTCTAATAATAGAATAACTAATTTAGCAACACCGATTGATGATACAGATGCAGCTACCAAAGGTTATGTTGATGATATAGAATATTGGCAGGTAACTGGTTCTTATTTCTATCCAACTAGCATGGATTATACAGTTGGTATTGGGACAACTACGCCAAGTGTTGATTTAGAAATTTATGATTCTGGCAATGCTTCAGAACTTTTATTGAGTTCTGATGCCGATAAAAAATCAATGATTTATTTTGAAGATGGACAGACTGGAATTTACGAACCAGCCAATTCTGAAGACCTGCGTTTTTGGACAGGCAGCGCTGACCAAATGACAATTACCAGTGACGGTAAGGTGGGAATTGGGACGACGACGCCAGGGGCAAAATTGTATGTTTCTTCTGATAGTGCATCGGAAAATCCTCTCGCTAAATTTCAAAATACCAATAGTGATGGTTTTGCTCGCGTTTTAATAGATAGAGCGAGTGCGGGAGATTATGCATTGTTGGGTTATTCCACCAATAATGCAATTAATTGGTATACGGGAACTCCTTATCAAGGTGGCGGACAATATGTTATTGGTAATGGCATTTCTCTATCCAACGCAAAGTTTACCATTGATTCTTCTGGCAACGTCGGCATTGGGACAACGAGTCCGAGTGATAAACTTACGGTAGTAATGAAATCAACAACCAATGGTGATGGTATTTCTATAAAAGCTGTTAATACAGGAGGCGTAGGAAGTCAACCTTCGCTAGCATATCTAAATCCAGCTGGCTCTACAAGGTGGGCTGCTGGCATAGATGTAACGGGTGATATTTATAGAATTATAGACGCAAGTCAAACAGCGAGATTAGTAATTAAACAAGATGGCAGTGTCGGCATTGGGACAACGAGCCCCGCGGGAAAACTGGAAGTTTATAATGGTAATTTGTATGTGCGTGGGGGAAATTTAAATTTACGCGATTCAACTGGTGCTTCTAGTAGCGCAACCTTAAATTTTGTTTCTGGCTCAGGATATTTGTCTGTTGATAAACCTTTGTATGTTTCCTCAGCTAATGATAATTATTTTGCTGGTGATGTTGGTATCGGGGTAACAGACCCAATTGCGAAATTAGATGTTAGAGGAAACCAATATCTTTACAATGAAAGTGGTGAAACAATATTGTCTATAAGAGCTGGGATTAATAATACCGATTCTGTAATACATTTTATTGAGGACAGTGCAACAAAAAGATGGACACTAAGGAGTGCAGAGTCAGATGCTGGAAAATTCAAAATTAATTATGCTAACGAGACAAGCAATGCTGTTACGATAGACACTTCAGGTAATGTTGGTATTGGCACAACAGTTCCTGGCAGCGAACTTCATATAAACGACGGTCTTGTCTCGGTTCGCAATACTACAGATGGCAGTTACAAAACCCCGACAGAAGATTATTATTTAGCTCCAGTAGGATATGTGGATGATTTGTTTGAAGGCGATCCAGGAGTTCCAGGTGCATATTGGACCAAGACTGCCACTGGTGATCATATTTATAAAAATAATACTGGCAATGTTGGTATTGGCACAGTGATTCCAAATTATCCTCTAGATGTTGTTGGGACGGTAAAGATAGGTAATATCGTTTTTGGAACAGGTTCTGCTACGGGATATTATAATATTAACACCTATGGGTCAGGTCCTGTTTTCAGATTTTTTGACACAGCAAACTCTTATACAACTCTAGGTGTTTCTGGAATTTCAATCGGAAGTAGTTATGGTGCTACTGCCCCTCCAACAAATGGTGCGATAATTCAAGGTAATGTAGGTATCGGCAAAACTGATCCTCAATATAAGCTGGATTTGGCTGGTTCTGACGTTAGTTTACTTTTTGACAATGAGTCTGGTTATACCGGGCCACCAAAATCATCAATATTATCAAGGTATAAATATAATTCTGGGGGCTCATTAACAGGTTATAATACTGTAATAGCATTTGGTAAAAATAATGCTATAGAGAATAACACAGGAGGATTCTTAGCCTTGTATAATAAACCTGCAGGTGCAGTAGCAGAAGAAGCTATGAGAATTGATCCTGATGGTAATGTTGGAATTGCCACTACTGCTCCTCAATATAAATTAGATGTTCGTGGCGCAATCGCCGCTGGAACAGCAGCTTCAACCAATAGAATTCATTTCGTAGCCACACCGACATCTGATACAGACGCTACTCCAAAAACTTATGTAGATGATTTATTTACTGGCGGCGAAGGAGATCCAGGTGCATATTGGACCAAGACCGCAACTGGTGATCATATTTACAGCAATAACACAGGGAATGTGGGTATTGGAACGGCGAGTCCAAACACACACAAACTAGAAGTTATAGGTCGAGGATATTTTAGTACAGGAGCAAGTTTAGGAACTACTTCTACTGCTGGTACTGGGTTGACTGTTGCTGGTAGTTCTGTATTTCTTGGATTTACTGAAATACAAAATGGAGCATCAGCATATTTTTATAGTTCTGGAAATACTTATAGTTCTGTTATTCAGCAAAATGGTGAGAATTTAGTCTTAGATAGCACGGTTTATATAAATAACGGCAATGTGGGTATTGGCACAACCGTCCCTCAATATAAATTAGATGTACGTGGCGCAGTGGCTGTCGGCACAGCAGGTGCAACTAATCAAATTCATTTTCTCGCTACCCCAACCGCAAGCACAGACGCAGCAACTATGGGATATGTTAATGATTCTATGACCGCAGGAGACGCTGATTGGGCTGGAGTCGGCGGAGACCCAACATTAGCTGGTGAAATTTATCATACTGGCAACGTGGGGATTGGCACGACGAGTAGTCCAGGAGCATTATTGCACGTTAGTAGTGCATCAAAAGGAACAGTCGCGAAACTACAGACTACTAGAAATGTTATTGGAGACACTGTTGATCTAGAATTTTTGGTAGCTACTGCTCAAGTTGGGGCTAAATTAGGATTGGTTTACGAGGGGAGTTGGGACACTGGCATGGCTTTTTATACAAGAACTGCTGAAGGCGAAGGCATACAAGAAAGGGTTAGAATACAACATGACGGCAATGTCGCTGTCGGCACAACTTCAGCAGGATATAAATTGGATATTCTTTCTCCCGATGCCATTGATTCATATTTGAGAGTTCAAAGATATGATGGAGATGTTCAGGCAGGCATTATGCTTTCCACGGGTGCCAGTACTCCGCTTTGGACTATGTACGTTGATGGAGGTTCTAGAGAAGATTTACTTTTTGAACATGATGGAGAAGTTCCTTTTATAATCAGCGAAGATGGCTATGTCGGCATCGGCACAGATTCCCCAGACACTCTTTTAACCATAGCTAATGATGAATGGATATCAGCCAAAGATAGTGCAGGCACAGGCCATGTAAATATGTTCAAAGTCAATACCTCCAATGAGATTGAAGTTGGAGGCACTTTAAATATTGGAACAATAGGTTTAGCAGAAGATTCAGGAGTAGTTACATTAGTAAATATGCCTGTGTCTTCAACTCCTTCTGTAGGAACAGAAGAGAGTTATTCTTTTGCCATAGATTCAGAATCAATTCTCAAAGTATATTCAGAAGCAGATGGCACCGGAGGAATTCAAAACAAGAGAGTTGGCATTGGCACAACATCTCCTTCAGCTACCTTAGATGTTTGGGGAGACCTTTATGCAGACCAAGGAAACATTACTACCGATAACCTAGGAAACATAACTGCTAAAAGTTTTTATGATAAAGATAATGTTCTCTATTACTTAGATCCTTCAGAAACAGGAACATCGCTTAACCTAGCAGGAGTAATCCAAGCTAATGGTAGTGGCGATAATTATTTTGCTGGGAATGTTGGGATAGGAGTAACTAATCCGGTCACGAGAACAGAAATAACAAACACGGGCGGAGGTATTCAAAGGACGTTGGCGTTAACGAATGAGCAGAACAACTCTGATGTTGGTTCAACGTTGGAGTTTAGAAATTCAATTTTTAACGGTGTGACATGGTTAGGGGCGAGTATACAAGGCGTAAGAAATGGTTCATCTGCTGGACATTCCATAGTGTTCAACACAAAACGAAGCGGTCAAGACGGGGAAATCGTATCCGAAGCCATGAGAATATCAAGTGGCAACGTTGGTATCGGAACAACGAGTCCGAGTTATACTTTGGATGTAGCTGGCAATATTGGGATAGATGAGTATATTTATCATAATGACGATACTGATACTTATCAAAGGTCTTTAAATGATAGATGGATTATGGTAGCGGGTGGTGAGAATATGATAGATGCCACAGAAAATGCAACTCAGGATTATTTTTATATTGGCGACGGAGGGGATATTGACACTTGGATTAAGTCGGCCAACACTGGTTTATTTGTTGAAGGTAATTCGGGCAATGTCGGTATTGGGACGACAGTTCCTGGACACAAATTAGACGTTCGTGGCGCAGTAGCTGTTGGTGCTGCAGGAGCCACAAACCAAATTCATTATGTCGCCACGCCGACTACGACCACAGATGCGGCTACCAAAGGATATGTTGATGACGCCAGCGTTGATCATGCCTCAACCGCCGATTATGCTACTACTGCTGGTTCAGCTGACCATGCGACTTATGCCAATAGCGCCCTGCGCGCCCTTTACCTGGGCGATAGTTTTAACGTGACAGCTGATAGTCAAGGTAATTTGCAAGTAGATGGTACAGGCGATTCATATTTGATGGGTAATGTTGGTATCGGCACTACAGTTCCTCAACACAAGTTAGATGTCCGTGGAGCAGTAGCTGTTGGTACAGCCGGGGCGACAAATCAAATTCATTTTCTTGCTACTCCAATCCTTGGAACAGATGCCGCAAACAGAGCCTACATTGACGATAATTTTCTTCCTCTTGCTGGAGGTGAACCAGGCGGTACTGGTGATGCTTTTATTCAGGGCGGTAACTCATTTGGAGCATTAGCTACATTAGGAACTAATGATAATTATGATCTTACTTTTGAAACAAACGGTTCAAGAAAAATGACTATTCTCACTGGTGGCAATGTCGGGATTGGGACGACGGTGCCCGTTGGATTGCTTCATTTAAAAAAGAGTGGTAGCGTATGGTTATACATTGATAGTGAAAGTTCTACAGGACAGAGTGGCATAGTTATGAATACTCACGGACAATCAATTCTATCTAATTTAGGCATAACCTTTAGTGGCAGTAGCTTTGGACAAACATTAGCTGGAAAAACTACGTTAACTGCTTCTTCTACTACTGGATTAATAATTGGGACTAAGGGTAATGCAGTGCCACTTAATCTTGGAACTAATGGAATAAGCAGGATTTTTATAGAAGGAGCGGGCTATGTCGGCATTGGCACGACTGTTCCCCAATCAGCTCTTGATGTTGATGGATTGATAAAAATGCGTGATTCAACCATTACACAAGACGAAGATGTAATTAATTTAGGATATTTAGAAGCAGCCATAGACGCAGCTATTCTCTCTGGTGACCCTGATTGGTCTTATGATGCTGACCCCGCAACCAAGGTATATAATCTTACTGCTGATATTGGCATAGGGACAAATGTACCTGGGGCGAAACTTGATGTTCATGAGAATACAGCAAACCCTATAGATAATTTAAGAGTAAGTGGTGATATAAATTATCTTTCTTTGGGGGCAAGAGAAATAACTGCATTTAGGACGAAAAGTAGTGGCGTAGGATTAGAACTTGGCGTTGATAGTGTAACCGGAGATGGTTGGACTGGTAGTGGTGGTGGGGTTTCTTTCTTAACTAATGATGCTGGTTTATTAACAACTAAAATGTTTATACAAAATAATGGCAACGTCGCCATTGGCACAACATCTGCGGGCTACAAATTAGACATTCTCGCTCCAGATGCTACTGATTCATATATGCGTGTCCAAAGATATGATGCAGAGGTTCAAGCAGGCATTATGTTAGCTACTGGAGCCAGCACTCCGCTTTGGACTATGTATGTTGATAGTGGTCCCAGAGAAGATTTATTTTTTGAATATGATGGAGAAGTTCCTTTTACAATTAGCGAAGATGGCCGAGTGGGTATTGGCACCACAGTCCCAGATACTATTTTAACAATAGCTAATGACTCTTGGATATCAGCTAAAGATAGTGCAGGTACAGGTCATGTAAATATGTTCAAAGTCAATACCTCCAACGAGATTGAAGTTGGAGGCACTTTAAATATTGGAACAATAGGTTTAGCAGAAGATTCAGGAGTAGTTACATTGGTAAATATGCCTGTATCTTCAACCCCAACAGCAGGAACAGAAGAAAGCTATTCTTTTGCAATAGATTCAGAAGCAATTCTTAAGGTCTATTCAGAAGCAGATGGCACAGGAGGAATTCAAAACAAGAGAGTTGGTATTGGAACAACATCACCTTCTGCTACCCTAGATGTTTGGGGAGATCTTTATGCAGACCAAGGAAACATCACTACTGATAACTTAGGAAATATAACTGCCAAAAGTTTTTACGACAAAGACAGTGTTCTCTATTATTTAGATCCAGCCACTACAGGAACATCTCTCAATTTAGCTGGAATAATTCAAGCCAATGGCAGTGGTGATAACTATTTTGCTGGTGATGTGGGGATAAAAACGACAACGCCAGATTATGCCCTGGATGTTTCTGGTGATGTTAGATTAGAGTCAACAAATAGATTAAGATTCAGCGGAACTGGTTCTGGCGATTGGGGTTCAAGCCTTAGACATGAATCTGGTTTATTAACAATCAATACAGCGGGGCTTGTTATTAATGACGATGGTTATACTGGAACAAAAGATTTTTTTACAATATTAAATTCTGGCAATGTCGGGATTGGAACGACGGTGCCAGACACCTTATTACATTTAAGCAAAGCTGACGGAACTTCAATTATTAGACTAGAGCGAGATGATTGGAATATTGTAACTGATGAAATTTATGGAGCATTGCAATTTGAGGGACAAGATTCAAGCGCCGCCTCCGCTGCTGGCGTAAGAGGGGGGATTAAAGGAATTTCAGAAGGTACAACTGGACAAATGGCCCTTACTTTCGAAACATCAGGAAGTTATGACGCTACCCCAATAGAGCGAATTAGAATAGCAGGTGAAGGCAACGTCGGCATTGGAACCACAGTTCCGCAATACAAATTAGATGTTCGTGGCGCAGTGGCTGTAGGTACAGCTGGCGCAACAAATCAAATTCATTATGTTGCAGTCCCAACAGCTTCCACAGATGCAGCAACTATGGGATATGTTGATGATCAAGTTGGTGGTGCTGGAGGTGTTGGCACTGGAATTGCAAATCAAACCTTACGACATGATGGCGATGGTTGGGTGGCTAGTAGTACTATATACAACAATGGCACAAATGTAGGCATTGGAACGGCGAATCCTTACACCCCGCTTCATATTTATGAATCGGGCGCTGAGGCGACACACACTGGTACGGGCGAGGGAGTGATGAGATTGGTCTCTAACCCTAATGCTGGAGAATTTGTTGCTTTAGGTTTCACTGAATATCATTATCCAGACAGAGATTTAGCAAGAATAAGCATGAAGTTTGGCCCCGGGCTTAGCTCTGAATTGCATTTTGGAACATCAAATACTTATTCTGGGATTAGCAATACGGCAATGGTTATAGATAAAGATGGTAATATCGGCATCGGCACAGCAACTTCTCAAGGCAGATTACATGTTCAAACCGCATCTGATGTAGAGATATTTAGAACCGAAGATGAGACTGGTTCAGAAGCAATGGTTATAGACAAAGATGGTAATGTTATAATCTCATTATAAAAAAATGGAACAATGAGAATAATTTATTTTATATATGCCCAATAAATTAAAAAATAAATCTGACAAACCTAGAGTGAAAGTTTATATTGATGGGGCGAATGTATTTTATTCTCAGAAAAAGATGGGCTGGGTTTTGGATTGGATTAAAGTCAAGACTCATCTTAAAACGATTTATGATGTAATAGAATTTCGTTATTATACGGGATTAAAAAATAATGACGAAAAAATGGCAAAATATTTAAAATATTTAGATGCCATTGGGATTTTCGTGATTACTAAGCCATTAAAAGAAATTAAAATAGATTATGATCATCCGATGGCTAAGTTACATAATTATGACAAAATTTTTAAATGTAATTTTGACGTAGAAATAACTACTGATATTTTATTGGACAAATTGAATGTTGACGGGATTATTTTATTTTCTGGAGATAGTGATTTTGATTATTTAGTTAGAAAACTAAGAGATTTTGGTAATAGAATTATGGTTTATGCCTCCAAAAAGACATTGTCTTGGGAGCTAAAATTATCTTCGCGAGATTATTGTTATTTTGAGGACATTAAGAATAGTATTAGTAGAGAATAAAAAACCGCCCCATCCTCTGCTTACGCAGAGAAATGGAGCGTTCTGTAAAACATGAATATTATAGCAGATTTATATAATTGGTCAATACATTTGTGGATAACTTTTCATCTGTGGACGTCGGGTAAAAACAGTAAATTAATAATAAAAATAATAAATAACCAATATGTTTATGAAACAAAAACAAATGAAACAAAAAAGAAAAAAGAGAAAAGGTCTGATTTTAATAATCGCAGTTATTCTTATTTTGACCATTGGCGCGTTTTTTGCTAAAAACGCTTTAGCTGAGCTTTCGTCCATTTGGACTATGGCTTTTAGAGAATTGCCTTTTATGTCTAATCCAGCTAAATGTCCTTCGGATATGGTTTGGGTTGACACTGGTAAATTTTGTATTGATAAATACGAAGCCTCTAATGGTGGTGGTGCTTATTATGTGGACATCAATGGCGATGGTGATATTCTTGACACCGCAGTCAATGTTTATGGCGATGGCACGACTTTTAATGAAACAACAGCAACAGCAAAAGCAGTTTCAGAATATAACGCTACACCTTGGGTGTCTATCAATCAAGTTAATGCAAAAGCAGCTTGTATGGCTGCGGGAAAGCATTTGGCAACAAATTATGAAATGCTTTTGGCGGCTAAAGGAACACCAGATCCAGACATCGCTGATCCTGCTGATGACAGCGAGGAATGTAATATTTGGACAGAGTCCAAGCCGTCTGTGGCAACTTGGTCAGTAACCAATCAAGCAATTAAAACAGGCACAGCCACTTCTTGCGTTTCAACCGCTGGAGCTTATGATTTAATCGGTAATGTTTGGGAATGGACAGACAATGTGATTAACGGAGGACTTCATCCAGTTACAGGAGCAGCTTTTCCTGCCCAAAGTTATATTACAGGGATGGATGTTTATGGATTGCCAAGTTCAACAGGTTCGGCTACTACTAATTACAATTACGACTATTTCTGGATTAACGCCAGTGGTTATCGCGGGTTCCGCCGCGGTGGCCGTTGGAACTATGGTTCGGCTGCCGGGTCCTTCGCCCTGTACCTCAGCAATGCTCCTTCTAGCACGGGCAGCGACGGTGGCTTTCGCTGTGCCCGCTGAAGGGGTTAATCTATAATCTTGTATCTGAAAAATCTAATATCTAAATATAAATATGCTTTACGACCTGACAGTTTTTCAAAAAGTTTACGATTTTTTGTTTTGGTTGAAGCCGACAGTGCAGAGATTTGCTAAGGTTCATAAATACAGCTTGGGAGTTGAATTGGAAAAAGAGACGATGGGTTTAATAAAGCAGATTGTTCGGACCAACTTGAAGAGGGTTGATAAAGCTAAAGATATTGATGAATGTTTGGTCCATTATGAGATAATAAAAATTTTAATCAGGATTACCAAAGATTACCGTCTTTTGAGCTTGCCTCAGTATGAGTTTGCTGCGGGGAATTTAGATGAGATAGGCAGATTACTGGGTGGCTGGCGGAGAAAATTTTCTTAACTATCTATTTTTAGATAGGGGGATGAAATCAAAAAAAGCTGGTGCGCGGGTTCATCCGCGGTGGCAATTGGAACAATGGTTCGAATGCCGGGTCCTTCGCCCTGAACCTCAACAATGCTCCTTCTAACACGAACAACAACATTGGCTTTCGCTGTGCCCGCTTCAGTGGTAATAAAAAAATACATTGGAGTCTTTATCTCTAAGGAGACAAAGAGAAGAATGTTATTAACCCCAGATTTTATTCCTTTCCGCCCAAATTTTTAGAAATAGGTGGGAAAATATTGAGACCTTTGGGATTGATTTATTCTGGTAGCTCGTATTTCTATAGGGGCGAAAGCCTAAATCAATCCGTCGGGTCCCTGAGAGATGAAAAATGAAAAGATTTGATAATTTATACGAAGAAGTTTGTTCTTTTGAAAATTTACATTCTGCTTATTTGAAGGCACGTCGAGGAAAAGGGTATCGGGATTATGTTCTGGAATTTAATTATCGCTTGGAAGAAAATTTATTGGAATTGCGCAGAAATTTATTAGAGCAGACTTATCGTCATGGTCCTTATCGGGAGTTTATTGTTTGCGATGCAAAAAAAAGACACATTAAAGCCGCTCCCTTTAGAGATAGAGTGGTCCACCACGCTCTTTGTCGCATTATTGAACCGATTTTTGATAGAAGTTTTATTTACGACTCTTATGCTTGCCGAAGAAACAAGGGCACACATTTAGCTCTTAAAAAATTACAAGTATTTTTAAAGAAGAAAGAAAGTTTTTATTGCTTGCAGGGAGATATCTCTAAATATTTTGACAGTATAAACCACGATACATTATTTAATTTGATTAAAAGAAAGATTAAGGACAAAAGAGTTCTTTGGTTAATCAAAGAAATTATTGACAGTTCTTATAGTTATAAAATTTATCAAAATTTATTTGATTTCAGATTGACTGGAATTCCGATCGGCAATTTGACTAGCCAACTGTTTGCCAATATTTATTTAGACCAACTGGACCAATTTGCAAAAAGACAGATAAAAGCAAGATATTACCTGCGCTATATGGATGATTTTTTAATCCTATCGCCTTCTAAACCATTTTTAGCACAAATAAAAATAGAAATAGAATCTTTTTTGTGGAAAGAATTAAAGTTGAAGCTTCATCCGAAAAAAGTTAATATTTTTCCAGTCAAAACAGGCATAGACTTTTTAGGCTATCGTAATTTTGCCAGCTATCGATTGCTGAGAAAAAGTACAGTTAAACGCTTTGTTAGAAGAACTAAATTTTATCAAAAGTTGTTAAATGATGGATTGATGAGCACTCAAAAATTTAACAACTCGTTATTCTCTTGGTTGGCCTACGCTAAATTTGCCGATTCTTGGCACTTGAAAAACAAATTATTATTTAATCTTCATATTTTTTAACCTAAACCTTCAGTTTTTAAAATGGTTACCTGACGACAAAAAATTTTAATTTATAAAATGTTTAGAGAGAAATAAAATTAAAAAGTTTAATCAATAATCAATAATCAATGTCCGGTCTTAAAAATTCAAAAATTAAAGAAAGTATTTTGATAAAAACTCTGGCAGTTTTGGCGTTGGTGGTTTGTTTTGCTTTGCCTGTTTCTGCGGCACGAGATTTTAAAGTGCAGAGCACTGCCGGCACACCATTCTTTTTTATCGAAGGAGATAATGGTAATGTTGGTATTTCAACAATAAATCCTGGATATAGATTAGATATCCTCTCTCCCGATGCTATTGATTCGTTTATGCGCGTCCAACGTTATGATGGAGATATTCAAGCAGGTATTATGCTTTCTACTGGGGCAAGCACTCCGCTCTGGACAATGTATGTTGATGGAAGTTCTTCAAATTTATTATTTGAAGAGAATGCAGTAGTTTCCGCTACAATAACTACTGATGGTTATTTTGGTATAGGCCCAGATTATCTTACGCCAACAGGGCTTTTGGATGTAAATAATAAGTTTATTGTTACTGACCAGCAAGTAACAATGAATGTTCCTCTTAACTTAGCTGCAGCTGGTGATATATCAATAGCTTCTGATCTTCAGTTCACAAGTCCAACTGCATCATATATTAAATCTTATGCCCCACTATATATTGAAGCTGGAGACCCCAGCCAGAATGTTGATTTGACATTAAGGGGATCTAACTTAGGTAAAGTTATTGTTGACGACAATTTAAAGGTTACGGGTCAAATTGATCTTTCAAATAGTAGAATAGTTGGTTTAGGAACTCCAACCGATGATACAGATGCTGCTACCAAAGATTATGTTGATTCTTCTCTTATATCTGGTGATAGCGATTGGGCTGGAGTAGGTGGAGATCCAACTTTGGCGGGTGAAATTTATCATACTGGCAATGTTGGTATTGGAACGACAGACCCTGAGGCTAAATTGCAGGTTGCAGGTGGAAACATCATTTTAGATAATAATCAATTTTTAAGATGGAAAAATCAAGCTGGAATCGCAACGAATGGTATATTTGTAAGCACTAATAATGATATGGTCTATAAAGCTACTCTTGGGAAAGATCATATTTTTCAGGATTCCGCTGCAAATGAAATAATGAGAATAACTGACGAAGGTTCAACAGGAAATGTAGGTATAGGTTCAATCTCTCCAGCTACAAAATTAGATGTTAATGGAAATATCCAGGCTGCATACTATTATGATCGAGATAATAGCGACTATTATATCAATCCAGCGGCAGGTGGTACTGGCTTAGGTCTCCGTTCCAGCGGTTCCATCTATGCTTCGGGCGTTGATGATAACTATTTTGCGGGAGATGTCGGCATTGGAACAACTGTGCCAAGACAGAAATTAGACGTGATAGGTAATTTGATTGTGGCT
>Ga0268279_1001158_pt1 | contig 15264 bp, 17 predicted proteins | sample saktaG_6_FD_190142 | JGI IMG/M metagenome (GOLD analysis project Ga0268279, IMG submission 190142) | Saline water microbial communities from Sakinaw Lake, British Columbia, Canada - sak_2010_1_5_80m | ecosystem: Environmental > Aquatic > Non-marine Saline and Alkaline > Saline ...
TGCGGAACCACTGGTCCCAGTTCGATTCTGGGTGGGCGCACAAACTAATTTAAGAAAGTGAGAATTAATTTATCAGAAAGTAGATAAGAAAGCCCAACTTGTTGTCCTTGATACAGCACTTTTTTTCCAAAGATTTTTGCTTCTTTGATTTCAGAAGCTAGTTCACTGGAGACTTCTTCAGCCGCATCAAAAACAGTGGTTCCTTTTTTAAGAATAAGAGGATTTTTAAAGTCAGCTTCCCTGTTTTTTTGTTTAAGATAAACTCTTATTAAATTTAACTTTTTCCAGATTGCGTTTTTTAGTTGTGAAAGACCAATGTTTTCTTTAGCGCTGATAAAAAAATGATCGGGATATTCTTTTTTTAAATCTTTTAAATTTTTCACCAGATCTGTTTTATTGATGATAAAAATAGCTGGTAAATAGACTCGGTTTGGTGAAAAAGAATCAATAAGTCTTTCCAAACTTAAATCTTCCTTGATAATAATTTCCGCATTAATCAAGTTAAATTCTTGGGCTATTCCCTTGACTGTTTCTTTAGAAAGAGAGAATTGAGAGGAAAAATTAATTTGAAGACCACCTCTTAATTTCTTTTTAATAGTAATATTTGGCTTTGCTTCGTTAATGCGGATGCCAGCCTTATAGAGTTCTGTTTTAATAATATTTTCTTGTTCTGTTTTGTTAGCGTCAGTTAAGATAAGAATTAAGTCAGCCGTTCTTGCGGCCGAGAGAATCTGTTTACCCATCCCTTTACCTTTAGCTGCTCCACTGATTATTCCTGGAAGATCAAGAATTTGAATTTTAGCGCCTTTTAATTTTAGAATTCCGGGAATAACTGTTAAAGTAGTAAATTCATAATCACCAACTTTTGAACTAGTATCAGTTAATTGGTTAATGAGAGTTGATTTGCCAACAGAAGGAAAGCCAAAGAGAACGGCAGTGGCATCACCCTCTTTTTTAAGAGCAAAGCCGATACTTTTGCCTTTTTTTTTGGGCGTCAAACCTTGATCTTTAAGCTTGGCAATTTTAGCTTTTAATCTGCCGATGTAATGTTCGGTGCCTTTATGATAAGGCGTTTTTCTGATCTCGTCTTCGATTTGTTTAATTCTCTCTTTAATATTGAACATCTATATAATTTTACCTTTTTTTGATAAAATATACACCTGGTGGGGTGCCGGAGTGGCCAAACGGCGCGGTTTCGAAAACCGATGGCTCGCTTTTGCGGGCACGCGAGTTCGAATCTCGCCCCCACCGCCATGAATAAATATGATTTAAGAGAGATGAAAAAAGCGGTTTTAAAAGTGACTAAAGATCGTTGTTGGGAGAAGTTTCATACTCCTAAAAACATGGCGATTGATGTGGTTAGAGAAGTTGGCGAGATGCTTGAACATTTTACTTGGAGCACAGATGAAGAGATTAAAAAAGATAAAAAGAGAATCAAAAAGTCCCTGTAGCTTAATGGATAGAGCATCGGCCTCCGAAGCCGGTAATGCGAGTTCGATTCTCGCCAGGGACACCAAAAATAAATTTAAAATGCAAAATGCAAAATGCAAAATTATAAAGAAAAAGAAGGTTAAGAGAGAATACTCATCTGGTTGTGTTGTTTATAAAAAAAGTCCGAAAGGGACTTTCTTTTTAATTGGTAAGCATTCCGGTTATCATAAGTGGGTTCTTCCCAAGGGTCTGATAGAAAAAGGAGAGCATGCTTGGCAGACAGCTATTAGGGAAACAGGAGAAGAAATGGGAGTGAAAGTAAAGCTTATTAATAAAAAACCACTTCACAAGGTTCAATATTTTTATTATGCGGACCTAAAAAAATTAAAAATTAAAAATGAAAAATTTAAAATTGCAATTCAAAATTCAAAATTAGATAAATCTGCTCGGAGAGTAGAAAAATACCAAGAGCAAGGAGGAAAGAAAACAAAGATATTTAAAATAGCCTCTTTTTATTTAGCGAAATATGTTTCTGGCAATCCAGAAGAACATGATTGGGAAATGGAAGAAGCGGGTTGGTTTAAATTCGGTGAAGCTTTAGAAAAAATGTCTTTCCCGGGCGAAAAAGAAGCTTTAAAAAAAGCCCAAAAAATGATAAAATAGCTTTGTTCAGGAAGGGTGTCGGAGTGGTTGAACGAGCACGCTTGGAAAGCGTGTGTGGCCGCAAGGTTACCGTGGGTTCGAATCCCACCCCTTCCGCCAGTTGGGAAAAGAAGAGTTTGGCTCGCCCGCTACGCGGACTCGCCAGCCGATTTTCGGTTCAAAATCAAATTTTTTGCCTTTGTTCCGCAAAGCGGAGTGCCAGAAGCGGGCTTCCCTTATTTTTAATTGGACTACTTTCATTTTATTTGTTATCATATTTATGAAGGGTTAGATAAGCACCCACACTAATACTATCATACTTAGGAAACCATGAAAAGTCAAAACACTAACAAAACAATTGGGGATAAGATAAAACAACTTAGAAATAAGCAGGGATTAACACAGGACAAATTGGCGAGGAAATCCGATCTTCCCTATACAACACTGACAAAGATTGAAACAAATGTTATTACCAAGCCATCTATTCAAACTGTGGTAAAGATAGCAAAGGGCCTTGGTATTAAAATTGATGATTTATTAAAGTAAAAATATGGTCCAAAAACAGGATGTACTAAAATTATTTGAAAAAATCAAGATTGATTCGTCTTGGGCTTTTGCTGATAAAACAAGAAAAGACACTGCGTATATTACGCATGGATATCATCGTTATCCCGCAAAATTTATCCCCCAAATAGTTTCTCGGTTAATCGCAAGGTACACGAAAGAAGGCGATTTAGTTGTTGACCCGTTCGGCGGTTGCGGAACAACCCTTGTAGAGTCAAAAGTTATGTGCAGGCCGTCAATCGGAGTAGATATAAACCCTGTTGCTGTTTTAATGACAAAAGCAAAAACTACTCCTATTAAACCATTAGTATTGGCACGAACATTTATTGAGCTAAAATACAGATTAGGCTCTTATGGTTCGCAGACTAAAGTAGAAACATCAGATCATGAGCGAATTGATTATTGGTTTAAACCAGAGCAGAAAAGAAAACTGGCTTTTATTTCTTCTGAAATATCAAAAATAAAAGATCGGGATGCACGAGATTTTTTCTATTGCGGATTTTCAAATATACTAAAAAATTGCTCAATTTGGCTCCAAAAAAGCAATAAGCCCACCAGAGATTTTAAAAAGAAGCCAATAGATTCATTTGTTGCTTTCTCACGACAAATCAAGGCAATGCTAAGAGGAAATACTGATTTCTATAATCTTCTGCAAGAAAGAGGCTGTGTAGAGACTTTTTGCAAAGTTTTTTGTACTGATGCAAGGAAAATACCAGCAAAATCTAACTCTGTCAGCTTGATTGTAACGTCCCCGCCTTATGTCACTTCTTATGAATATGCCGACCTTCATCAACTCACTGCTCTTTGGTTCGAATACACAAAGAACATAAGTGATTTTAGAAAAAGATTTATTGGCACAAGTTTTCATACGGAGAAAGAAATTGATTTAAATAGCGAAGTAGCAAGAAACATAGTTGAAAAACTAGGGAAAAAACATAAAAAGACAGCAACAGAAGTTGCCACTTATTTTAGCGAAATGAATCAAGTTTTTAGAGAAATGTATCGTATTTTGAAAAAAGGTGGAAAAACAGCGATAGTGATTGGGAATACAAAACTAAAAGGGGTGGAGATACTAAATGCGGAAGTCTTTACAGAGCAATTAATGAGTCTTGGTTTTGATGTTGAAAAAATTATCAAACGAGAGATACCTTCAAAAAATCTTCCCTCCACAAGGAATCCGAAGACTGGAAGATTCGCAAAAGCAACAGACAAAACAAGGGTTTTGGCATATCCAACCGAGTATATTTTAATTTTAAAAAAAATATGACCATACAAGATTTAATCAAAATTTACGAAAGTAAAAAAGCACAATATGGTGTGCAAACATATCGCTATATTTCTAATGTTCTTTCAGAAGCGAAAAAACAACACAAAAAAGACTTTACAGGTAATGACCACGAACAGTCTTGGCGTGCCTTCAAAGGAAAAAATCTGGAAAAATTGATTATATATATCATTGAAGACGAAGTGAAATCCCTGGGTTTGCGGGTTTTAAACGGAAATAAGCTAGAGAGAACCAGAGAAAAAAATCTAGCAGAAGAATTTGCAAGAGTAAAGAGAAATCTGCTTATCGATTATGGTGAATTTGGTTATTATCTGCCTGATGTTGATATTATTATCTATAAACCAGAAACAGGAGAAATTGTTGCTGTGCTTTCAAGCAAGGTAACTTTGCGAGAGAGAATTGCACAAACTGGGTATTGGAAAATGAAACTTCAATCTCAAGAATTAACAAAACACATTCGTGTGTACTTTGTTACTCCTGATGAAGATGGAACACTTACAGTCAAAAAACCTGCTAAAAAGGGGCGGGCGATTGTAGAAGTTGATACAGATGGGAGTTATGTTTTAAGCGAAACTGATATTGAAGAAAGCGATAAAGTAAAAATGTTTGATAAATTTATTGATGATTTAAAGGAATTACTCAAATAATTCTATGGATATTCAAACTATTCTTTCAATACTTAGTTTGCTGGGTATAGGTGGCATTGTTGGTTCTTATATCCAATATGTATTGAATCAAAAAGGTAACATAACAAAGGAAGTTAGAATATTAAACGAAGATAAATACCGTTCCGTTCTTGTTTTTATGAGGTGCATTTTAGATCCAACTGCTGTAAATCAGTTTGGTTTTAGTAATAAAGATGAGGTTAACTTAAATAAAATAGAAGACAATACAGAAAAAATAATCGCTTACGCTAAATCAAAATTGAAAGAGTATTATTATCATTCATTTCTCTATGCTTCCGATAATGTTATAAATGAGATTGAGAACTTCATAGGAACTCCGAATGAGGACAATTTTATTAAGACGGCGAATGCGATGAGAAAAAATTTATGGAACAAAAGCAAGGTGGAAATACAAAAATAAGTATTAGATTATGCAAATTGAGTCAACAACACTTTGGGATTTTCCGACACAGAATTATGGCAGCATGCCACACGGGAACAATAAATATAGAGGTGTTACCCCTGCTTTTGTAATTTGGAATTTGTTGCAACGCTATACAGAAGAGGGTGATTTAGTTGTCGATCCAATGTGTGGAAGTGGCACAACGATTGATGTTGCTAAAGAGTTGAACAGGAAAGTAGTCGGCTACGATCTTAATGTTGTGCGACCTGATGTTATTAAAAATGATTCTCGGAAAATTCCACTCGAAGAAAATTCTGTTGATTTTGTCTTTATTGACTCACCCTATTCTGACAACATCAAGTATTCTGACGATGAAAAATGTATTGGTAAAATTTCATGCGAGAAAACAGAATTTTATGATGAATTAGAAAAAGTCGCTTCTGAAATTGCAAGAATTTTAAAACCCGGCAAAGTGATGGGTTGGGTTATTGCCGACCAATGGATTAAAAAGAAATTTACCGCCGTTGGGTTTTTGATGTGGCAAAGATTAGAAAAATATTTTGAGCCAATGGATATTGTTTGTCTGACGAGACATAACCAAACTTCAAACACGGGAGTTTGGCATAATAGAGCAAGGCAGTATAATTTTTATTTGAGAGGTTTTAAGTATTTGTTTATTATGAAAAAGAATTTGCCGCCAAAGAAAAAACTTGCTTGCCCGCATTTCTAATTTTCCAGACAGGATGTGAGCAGTCGTTGTGCGATTGGTGATATAATTAAGGCATGGATCAGATTGAAGAGGTTAGGAATAAAACTGATATTATTGAGTTAATTTCAGAGTATGTAACGCTTAAGAAGTCGGGCAGGAGTTTTCGGGCTCTCTGCCCTTTTCATTCGGAAACAAAACCTTCTTTTTTTGTTTCTCCGGAATTGCAGATTTTTAAATGTTTTGGGTGCGGCGTTAGCGGCAATGTTTTTAATTTTTTAATGGAAATAGAAGGAATGACTTTTGGTGAAGCGCTTAGGTTTTTAGCCAAGAAAGCAGGTGTAAGATTAAAACAGTATCGACCAACCGGAAAAGAAAAAGAACGGGAGTTTCTTTTTGAAATTAATCATTTAGCCAGTGAGTTTTACCATTATTTGTTAACAAAGCATAGAGCTGGCAAAAAAGCTTTTCGGTATACAAAAATAAAAAGAAAGATCTCAGATCAGTCAATCGAAAAATTTAAGTTAGGCTACGCGCCTAATATGTGGGACGGTTTAATTCAGTTTCTGGTTGGTAAAAAAGGGTATAAGGTTGAGGACTTAGAAAGAGCAGGATTAGTTATTAGAAGAAGAGATGCAGGCAGTAAAAGTATAGGTTATTATGATCGGTTTAGAAACAGGCTGATTTTTCCCCTTTTTGATCATCAAGGAAATGTTTGTGGTTTTGCGGGCAGAGTGATCGAAAAAAAGGAAGATGTGCCTAAATATATTAATACGCCAGAAACGTCTGTTTATCACAAAAGCAACCTTTTATATGGTTTGGAGACGACAAGGAAAGAGATTAAAAGACAAAATTTAGCAATTGTTGTTGAAGGAGAGTTAGATGCAATTTCTTCTTATCAAGCGGGAGTGAAAAACGTGGTGGCCATTAAAGGAAGTGCTTTGACTTCTGAGCAAGTGCGTCTCCTTTCTCGTTTTTGTGAAAGTATTGCCCTTGCTTTGGATGTTGATATTGCCGGTGATGCGGCGGCTGTTAGAGGTATTGAAATTACTGATCAAGCAGGATTGAATATTAGAATAATTAGACCTCTCTTTGGCAAAGATCCTGATGAATGTGTCCGCCAATCAGCAAAGCTATGGCAAGAATCTGTCCAAAAAAGAATTCCTATCTGGGATTTTTATATCGAGTCTGCTTTTGAAAAATATGAGGGAAAAACAGCCGAAAGTAAGAAAAAGATTGGTAAGGAATTAATTCCTTTTATTGCTAAGATAAGCAATGAAATCGCCAAGGCTCATTATATTAAGGTTTTGGCAAATAGATTAGGAGTAGATGAAGAAGTGGTAATGAGAGAAATGGAGAAGTCGAAAACGGATAAAAATTTAAGGCCGTCGCTTTCCTTCATCAAGGCTTCGAAGGGTAAGGAAAAGTCGCGGCGAGAAGTTTTAGAAGAATATCTTTTAGCTCTTATCCTTCAAAATAAAACGCCGATTAATGATAAAATTGAGATTGTCACACCAGCGATTAAAAAAATCTGGGAAAAAATTCCTCAAAAGAAGGGATTTTCCATAAAGTCATTTTATCAAAATCTACCAGAAGAACTTAGAGAGCTCGCCGGTCGACTCTATTTAAGAGTGTTAAGCAAGGTTAAGATTAGAGATGAAATTGAGAAAACAATTAAAGAGCTTAAGAGATTAAGATTAAAAGAACAATTAAAAGAGTTAGCTGCGAAGGAAAATTTGGTGAAATTTAGCCGTCTTTCGCAAAAATTAAAAGAACTTGAGTAATTTTGATATAATGTTAAACAAAATGACTAACAATTTTGATTTGAACAATTTAATTAAAAAAGGTAAAAAACAGGGTTTCATTACTCAAGAAGAAATTCTTAAGTATTTTCCTGATGCGGAAGAAAGATTAAACGAACTGGATGATTTTTATGATTCTTTATTTAAGATTAATATTGATGTTTTTGAGACTATTACCGAGGAAGAAATTGCTGAAGATGAGAGAGCGACGAAGGAATTAGAAAAAGAACTCAAAAAGATTTCTGCGAGCAAAAAGATTACCGATCCCGTTCGGATGTATTTTAAGGAAATTGGTAGATCGCCGCTTCTCACAAGAGAGGAGGAAGTAGAGTTAGCCAAAAAAGTAGAAAAAGAAGATTTGAAGGCTAAAGAAAAACTTACGAGAAGTAATCTGAGATTGGTTGTTTCCATTGCCAAAAGATACATGAACCGTGGTCTTTCTTTTTTAGATTTAATTCAAGAAGGAAATAAAGGCTTGATTAGAGCGGTGGAAAAATACGATTGGCGTCGAGGTTATAAGTTTAGCACTTATGCCACTTGGTGGATTCGCCAGGGAGTGACTAGAGCAATCGCTGATCAGGCGCGGACAATTAGGATACCTGTTCATATGATTGAAACGATTAACAAAATGCTGCGAGTCATTCGCCAGTTAACTCAGGAATTAGGAAGAGAGCCAACTCCCAAGGAAATTGGTCGAGAAATGGATTTAAAACCTTTAAAGGTGCGTTACGTTTTAAAGATTGCCCAGAAAACCGCTTCTTTGGAAAAGCCAATTGGCGAGGATGAAAATTCTTATCTTGGTGATTTTATTGAAGATGAGACTCAGCCCTCGCCTTATGATTTAACCTCAAAAGGGCTTTTGAAAAAAGACATTGAGGAAGTTCTAGAGACTTTATCTGATCGAGAAGCACAAGTTTTGAGAATGCGTTTCGGCCTGCTTGGAGAAAAAGCATCTACTTTAGAGGAAGTGGGTAAAAGATTCGGGGTTACAAGGGAGAGGATCAGGCAAATTGAGGCTAAAGCCCTCAAACGTCTTAAACATCCTTCAAGAAGAAAAAAGTTGCGGGATTATTTGGTGTAAGGTATAATTAGCTTGCAATTTAACATTCCGCGGTAGCTCAATGGTAGAGCGTTCGCCTGTCAATTAGGCAGCCTTCGAGGGAAACTTCGGAGTGAATAATTGGGTGAATTGACGGGAATTCTAAGTCCCGACGTAGCGTCGGGATATGACAACCCGCAGCCAAGCCCCGATGTAAATCGGGGAAGGTTCAGAGACTAGGTGATTACACCTTCGAGCGCCCAACACCTAAGTCTGCCAGCTGGCGGATATGGTGATGAGATAGTCCACTCTCCGACGAAAGTCGGAGGTTAAGTGTAAGCGAAGGGTTACTGGTTCGAGTCCAGTCCGCGGAGCCAAGCTCAGCTTGGCTATTAACGCGCTTAGCGCGTAGCCAGTTTGGGTTAATATAACCAAAATTACGAATATCAAGGCTATTTGAGAACCATCGCCATTTCGCTATTTATATCTTTTTACAATCCCTTGCTATTTATGTTGATAGCGTATATACTGCATATTAACGTATTAGTATTTAGTAAAAATATTTATGAGAGACTTTAAATCAGATAATCGATCGAGAGACAGAAGAGATTCTTCCAGAAGAAGTTTTGGCGGTAGAGATTCAGGTAGGTTTTTATTGTATGATGCAGTGTGTGATGAATGCGGCAAAGATTGCAAAGTACCTTTTAAGCCAAGCGGCAATAAGCCGGTATATTGCAGTGATTGTTTTGAGAAAAAAGGCGGAAGGGATAGTAATAGATCGAGAGACAGAAGAGATTCTTCCAGAAGGAGCTTTGGCGGCAGAGATTCAGGCAGGCCTTTACAGGCAAGCATAAATGATCGCAGTATTTTGCAGCTTATAGAAAAAATTGAAATTCTGAATACCAAGCTTGACAAAATTATTAATTTATTATCATCAATTGGAGAGAAAAAATCAAAGTTAGTAGAGAAAAAGAAAGAAAAGAAAGAAAAAACAAAAAAGAATAAAAAGTCGGAAAAAACAAAAACAGATTAAATTATAGACTGATTTTAACTTCTATTTCTTGGTTGTAGTTTGACAATAATGATTAGAAGTGTTACAATTCTTTTTGTTAGCTTTAAATATTGATCAGTAGTTAATATTGATTTGAGTCGGTTTATTTGGTTTAGGTATTCGTATCTTCCCTTTTTTTGAATCGTCTCCTTTTAAAAGCAATTAATATATTTTTAATGAGAAATTTTAAGCGTGGTTATTCCCGTGGTTTTCGCAGATATCGAAACAAAGGTGTTTTTTTGAATCCACTTATGTTTGTCAGAAAGGCTATTGATGTTGTCGAAACGCCATATGTGCCAGTGAACAGTTTTTCGGAATTTCCCTTGAATGAAACTGTAAAAAAGAATATACTGACACGTGGCTTTGACAAACCGACCGCAATTCAAGATCAAGCAATACTTCCTGTGTTGGAAGGAAAAGACCTGGTTGGTATTGCCAACACAGGAACTGGAAAAACGGCGGCTTTTCTACTGCCTTTGATTACTAAAGTATCAAAAGATCGAAACCAAAAGGTTCTGATCGTGACGCCTACTCGTGAACTGGCGGCGCAGATTCAAGACGAATTTAAACTGTTTAGTTTGGGGTTGGGAGTTTTTTCAGTGCTATGTATTGGCGGTGCCTCATTAAATAATCAAGCGCGTGGGTTATGGAGACAGCCTAATTTTGTGATTGGAACACCTGGAAGAATCAAGGATCTAGAAAAACGACGGATTTTAAACCTGGGTTGCTACGGAAACGTAGTGTTAGATGAGGTCGACCGCATGTTAGACATGGGATTTATCCGCGATATCAGAGATATTATTTCGTTTTTACCAAAGAACCGCCAATCTTTGTTCTTCTCGGCAACGATACCAAAGGAAACTAAGGTGGTAATGCAAAACTTTTTAATTGATCCAGTAACAGTGTCGGTGAAAACAGGCGCGACTCCTCAAAATGTTGATCAAGACATAATTCGAATACGGGGCAGAAACAAACTTGAGATTCTTCACCAACTATTGATCAAAAAGGAATTTAGGAAGGTTTTGATTTTTGGCCGAACCAAATGGGGAGTGAGCAAACTTGAAGTAAGTCTAAACAAGAGAGGTTTTAAAGCAATGTCAATTCATGGTAACAAGAGTCAGATGCAGAGATCGCGGGCTTTGAAAATGCTAAAGAATAACGAGGTTCAGATTTTGGTGGCCACAGATGTGGCCTCTAGAGGGCTTGACATAGAGGATGTGACTCATGTCATCAACTATGATGTGCCAGGAACATATAATGATTATGTACATCGGATAGGTAGAACAGGAAGAGTAGGGAAAAAGGGCGTAGCACTGACTTTTGTTGACTGAATATAATCTGACAATACATCTCCCCACAGTCCTACCTAATTGAAAAATGATAGTGAAATTTAAGATTTAGACTTCCGGCGCGAACCGTGTCTATGATCGTATTCCCTAATCTTTTCAAATAATATTCTTTCTTTTTCTCTCATAATAGCGGCAAAGTCATTATCACTCATTTCATAGGCTATTATATCAAGCTTGTCAAAGGTTATTCCATGTTTTAAGTATTTCTCGGATCTGGGAATGGTTTTTAATGCTTCATAAGGGACTTGGTAATTATCATAGACTTTTTTCTTCCTGCCTTTCTTATCAGTAACAGTAGTAGGATAACCACAGGGACGGTGGTAGTTAAGATAGCGATTGAAATAGTTTCTGTAATATTCATTAATCTCATCAGCCATGTTTTGATGGATATGCTCCCAGCCCATGTTCTTTCTGACCACGGCGGCATTCTTGGTCTCAACAAGAGCGTTATCATTAGGATGTCTGGCTCTTGTTTTTGTTTGTTTGATGACCAATCTTTGGAGAAGATCAGCTACTTTGTAATTGATAGTTTCTCCGCCCCTGTCTGAGTGGAAGTTAAAGATAACAAAGGGATATTGATTAATCATGTCTTCTAAAGCCGGTAGCATGCAGTCCTCGCAGATTTGAGGCACACAGACTAAGATCTCCCACTGAACAATTTCATCAACAGAGTTGATATGATAAACATCTCTTTGGTGCACAGTATCAACCTTTATTGAACCTGGCTTGCCATAGTTTTCAGGAGGCATAGTTATTCCTATTGGTATTTGTCTAGCTTTAGTATGGTTTACCCAGCTTGATTTGTAAATGGAATGTTTTCTGAGGTTGGTAATGTGAGAATGAGAGATTTTATTAATTGTTTGATATTCTCCTTTGCCAAAGACTTCATTTTCTCTTCTCAAAATTTCTTTGACTGCTTTTTCACTCAATCTTGAGTGGAGTTCATCTGTCTTTTCCAGAAGCTTGATGTCAAAAGAAGAATAGATTCTATTGGGATTAACTCTCCTGTATTTCTTTCTGGTTAATTGACCAACTTTGGCTCTAGTGATTAAGCGACATAATTGAGCTGGTTTGTAACCAGTCAGCTTTTTCAGATAATGGATTATTATCTTTTTATCTTTTCTTCTTATTTTTTGATAATTAAATCGATCAATAGTTTGATCAATGAATTGATACTTTTCTCCAATAGAAGCTTTTCTTAAAGACAGGTCTAACTTTTCTGTCCCTTTTAAAAACTTTCTTAATTGGTTAATATTAATTAAGCGCGAATCGTTCATTTTGATTCTTGTCATCAAGATTATTATGACGGTTCGCGCCTTCTTTTTAAAGAACCTTTAGTCTCATTTTTCGGTTAGGTAAAGGTCTTTATTCACTATCATTTTCGATTAGGTGAGACTCCCACTTTATTTTTAGCTCAAATTCTGTTATAATTTAAACCAGAAAAGCTTATAGAGAAGGCTCAAAGCTCAAGAGTTTTTTTAAGTGGCTTTACGTTGGGTGAATTTTAGACTATTGGGAAGTAGTAAATAAGCGAGTCTTCTTTGCTTCTTAAATACGATTAGTAAAGGTTGATTTAGAGTAAATTCTGATGTTATTTCTCTATAAAAAACGACATGACATTTAAAGTTGGAGATAAAATAGTTCGTCTTGGTCAACTATACAGAATTTTTCGGATTAAAAAGCAGAAAACTAAAGGTAAAGAAGAAAGAACAATCTTTTTTAGGGCCCATTTTAGAACGAAGCAAAACAGAACTTTGACTTATTCTATTCCTATAAAAAACATAGGTAAAACAACCATTAGAAGGCCTATTTCTAAAAAGAAGTTAAAAATTTTATTAAAAAAGTTCTCAAAAAAAATCGATATAAAAAAGCCTGTCATTCTCGCTCAAGTAAGGGGAATATTAGATTTAAATGATATATCTGAAACCGCTCGGATTTTAAAAAGTCTTTGGATAGAAAAAAATGATGAATCGAAAAATTTTTCAAAAAGTAAAGAAGACGTTTTTATATTATCGATGAAACAATTAGTAGAAGAGGCTGCTTTTGTTGGAGAAATTTCTCTTATAAGGGCGGGAGAAAAAATAAAAGCTGGCCTGAAAGGGGGAACAAAAAATGACAAACAAAACAAAACTCAGAAGTAACAGCACCCAGGTTATCTTAGGGATGATTTAAAATTCTAACTTCCCAAGGTGCAAGAAGGAAAGCGCCTTGAAGGTGGTGCGTTCTGATATACTTATTTAATGCTGGATGAAAAATTTGTTATTGTAGGCGTAATTATTAACTTTATTGGCAGTATTAGTTATCTTGTAGATACTATTAAAGGAAAAGTAAAACCCAATAGAGTTACTTGGTTTATTTGGGCATTGGCGCCTTTTATTGCTTTTAGCGCAGAAATCAAACAAGGTGTTGGCTTGCAATCTTTAATGACTTTTATGGTAGGTTTCAATCCTTCTTTAATATTTTTAGCTTCTTTTATAAATAAAAAGGCAATATGGAAACTAAAGCGGTCTGATTTGGTATGTGGAATTATATCTTTAATTGGTCTTTTTCTTTGGTATATCACAAAGATTGGAAACATAGCTATTTTGTTTAGCATTTTCTCTGATGCTCTTGCCGGAATTCCGACCATCGTTAAAGCATATAAGTTCCCGGAAACAGAAAATTATCTAGGGTTTTTATCTGCTGCTATAAGTGCTGTAATTACGATGTTAACAATTAAAGTTTGGAATTTTGAACATTATGGTTTTCCGCTATATATATTTCTTATTTGTTCTCTTCTATTTTCCCTCATCAAATTTAAACTTGGAAAAAAGTTGAGTAGAAAACCAGTTATGTAAGTGTAGGGCGATTTAGGGTTTTAACGGGGACAGTCATTGGACTTAGTAAAACCAGCTGATTCAGCTTCTTTTTCCGAACAAAACCAACGATCGCCTTCTCTTTCATTGATAACAATTTTTTGGTAATTAAAACATTGAGGTAAATGATAAATTTTTGTTCCTTTGTCTGATCTGATATTGCCTTTGATTTTACATTGAGGGTTTTTAGGCAGACAAGCAGAGGACCAAATTCCTCTTTTGGCTTTTTGAGCTGATTCCTCGGCAGAAAGCAATTGGACTCCATAACGGGGGTTTTCACCTGAACTGGCTTGAGCAAGACCTTCTTCAATCAAGGCTTTGTCAACAAAAAGTTCATCAATATAGATAAAAGCAACTAGCCGACCAAAGTTGTCTTTTTCAATTTCTTTTAGAGTAACTTCTCGACCTAGAATTAGATCTTGCAGTCTGAGTTTAGCTTCCTGGCTTAGGCAGCCTTTTGGCCATTCTGGCGCTTGAACTCCCTTTAAGCGGATGCGTTCTTCTTTATCGGTGTCGAAAGTATCGCCGTCAATGATTCTAGTCACTTTTTTTATTAAGACTTCTTCCTTTTTAATGTTTTTAAAAATTTGAGAATCTTTGAATAGAAAGTAGCCATTAAAAAGAAGAGAAATGGCAAAAAAAATCAGCCAGCCTTTTTTGAAAACCCCCTTTTTGACCATATTTAAATTAATCATAGCATAAATAGTTTGTGGTAAAATGGAATTATTAATAGCAATGCGAAAATGCAGAGAAAGTTTTTGATATTGACCGGTATTTCCGTACTAGGATTTTTTGTTAGTGTCCTACTGCATAATTTTCTTTATGGTGCTGCTGTTTTGACAAGCCAGATTGCCATTTTGCATTATCTATTCGAGGTTCTTCATGTTGTTTTCTTTTTGATAGCAATTTTCGTTTGTCCTGCTGCTTTTTTGATTAGTATTGTGGGGAGCGTAGTGTTGTTTATTAAAGAGAAAAGAAGGAAATAGTATGAATAAAAAATATATTTTAATTGCCTTACTTTTACTGGCAGTGGCTTTAGGGGTTTATCAATATAATAATCAGCAGTCAGTTCCTTCATTGCCTCAGGAAGAGCAAGAAGAGAAAACATCAGAAGAAAAGGTTTCTTTGGAAGCAAATTACACTGGAGAAGGAGTGCTGCTTAACGATGACGGGAGATGGATTATTCTTTATGATGAACCCGGCAGACCAGCCGCTTTTCTTTTATTGAAGTTTACTGAAAATAGTATTTGTGACTTGGGTGAAGGCGAGAAGACTTGTGATGCGAGCAATTTTATACACGGCACCACGATTGAGGTCAGCGGTTATAAGGAAGGTCAAGAGTTGACTATTGTCAGGATGACAGGTGAGAATAAAGTCCTACCTAATTGAAAAATGATAGTGAAATTTAAGATTTAGACTTCCGGCGCGAACCGTGTCTATGATCGTATTCCCTAATCTTTTCAAATAATATT
>Ga0268279_1001161_pt1 | contig 15220 bp, 13 predicted proteins | sample saktaG_6_FD_190142 | JGI IMG/M metagenome (GOLD analysis project Ga0268279, IMG submission 190142) | Saline water microbial communities from Sakinaw Lake, British Columbia, Canada - sak_2010_1_5_80m | ecosystem: Environmental > Aquatic > Non-marine Saline and Alkaline > Saline ...
GTAAGGAGTTTGCAGGTTCTGATACTTGGGCTACTTCTTATACTATTGCTAAGTCAATAAAAAAAATTGGTAACTTTGATTTAATTTTGGCTGGAGAACGAGCTACTGACGGGGATACAGGACAGGTTGGTCCGGGGATTGCTTCATTTTTAGACATCCCCCTTTTAACTTATGTTAGTAATATAAAGAAAGTAACTGATAACAGTATTATTGTTGAAAGACTGATTGAGGAGGGCTATGAAACATCAAAGGCGCCCTTACCAGCTTTGCTGACATTAGTTAAAGAGATAAGTTTTCCCCGCCTTCCTACCCTCAGAGGCAAACAGAAAGCTAAAAAAATAGATATAAATTTCTGGTCTTCTAAAAATATGAAGTTGGATGATAAAAAATTAGGCTTAAAAGGTTCTCCTACCCGAGTTGTTAAAATTTATCATCCTAAGGTAACCAGAAATGGTAAATTTGTCAAGGCTGAAAATGAAGATAGTCTTGTCAAGGCTGTCGATCAGTTAGTTAAATTTTTACGTATAAAAGGTGTGATGTAGGAGGGATATATAATATGAACTACAAAGGGGTATGGACTATAGCTGAGGCTGCAGGTGGAGAAATAAAATCTGTCTCCTATGAGTTATTGAACCGGGGACGCAAACTAGCTGATAAATTGGGGTCTGAATTGATTTCAGTATTAATTACTAACAATGTTAATAATAAAACTGCTGAGGAATTGATATTAAGAGGGGCTGACAAGGTATATCTTATAAATGCCCCGGAATTAGAGAATTTTATAGTTGAAAACTACAGTAATATTTTAATTAATCTTATTGAAAAATATAAACCGGAGATTATCCTTTCGGCAGCTACTAGAGCAGGTAGAACCTTGATGCCACATATTGCTACCAGGATAAATGCTGGTTTGACTGCTGATTGCACTGAACTAGATATTGAAGAAAAAACAGGCAATTTATTACAGACGAGGCCAGCAATTGGTGGTAATATTATGGCTACTATTAAGACCCCGGATCATAGACCTGAGATGGCTACCGTCAGACCTAAGTCGACTAAGCCGGCACCGATTAATGAGAGTCGTAAGGGAAAAGGAAAAATTATGAATATTGAATTTGATTCCAGTTTGTTTGATGGAAGAGTAGAAAGGATTGCATTTGAGAAAAATAAGGATGAAAATGTAAATATTCAGGCTGCAGATATAGTAGTTTCGGGTGGTCGTGGTTTACAAAAAAAGGAAAATTTTGCTTTAATAAAAGAACTTGCTGATCATCTTGGAGGGGTCGTAGGGGCATCCAGGGAAACTGTAGACAGGGGTTGGATCTCTTATCCTCATCAGGTTGGGCTTAGTGGGAAAACAGTGACACCAAAATTATATATTGCTGTTGGTATTTCAGGTGCTATCCAGCATCTAGCTGGTATGAAAACTTCTGATACTATTATTGCTATCAATAAAGATCCAGAAGCACCTATATTCAAGGTAGCTGATTTTGGAATTATTGGCGATTTATTCGAAGTAATTCCAGAACTTAACGAATCTCTGAAAAAGGAGGTTGAATAAAATGAAGTATAATCCTGTGACTACTGAAGTTTTAGAAGAACTAAGGGGTATAGTTGGGAATAAAAATGTATTATCTGAAAAAGAAAAGATTGAAGTATTTAGTCATGATGAGACACCGGCTGAACAGTATGGTCATATGCCAGAGGTTGCTGTTACACCAACTACTACAGAGCAGATAGCTGCAATAGTAAAATTGGCTAACAGAGAATTAATTCCTATTACGCCAAGGGGTGCAGGTAGTGGATTGTCAGGTGGTGCTATTCCCGATCATGGTGGGATCGTATTATCAATGGAAAAAATGAATAAGATTATTGAGATAGATTATAACAATTTGATGATGGTACTGGAACCAGGAGTTATTACAAACCATGTTAATGAGGTGATTGAAGATAAGGGGCTTTGGTTTGCCGGTTATCCCATGAGTGTGGAGACGTGTTTTATCGGAGGCAATATTGCGGAAAATGCCGGGGGAGGTAAAGCCGTTAAATATGGAGTAACCGATCGTTATATAATGGGCCTTGAGGTTGTAACTCCAACTGGCGAGATTGTTGAGCTTGGTGGGAAGAGAGTTAAAGATGTAACTGGTTATAATCTGAAACAGTTAATGATCGGTTCAGAAGGTACACTGGGGATAGTGACTAAAGCAATTATCAAGCTTTTGCCCAAACCAACTGATATAGTTGACTTATTGGTTCTCTTTAGGGATGTACGATCAGCTATAGAAATGGTTCCAAAAATTATGACCAGTGCAAGAATAATTCCTACAAGTCTTGAGTTTATGGATAAGCTCTCATTTAAAACATCCTGTGAGTATCTTAATGAACACCTTCCTTATCAGGATGCAGAGGCAATGCTTCTAGTCGAGGTTGATGGGAATAATGCAGAACAGGTAGAAGAGGATGCAGAGGATATCGGGGAGCTCTGTCTAGAGAATGAGGCTATTGAAGTCTATGTTGCTGACAATTACACAACAAGGGAGAGGGTCTGGAATGTTAGAAGAAATATTGCTGAAGCCTTTAAGGTTTATAGTCCACACCAGAGTTTGGAGGATATAGTTGTTCCTATTGCATCACCACCAGATATTATGCCCGAGTTTGAACGGATTTCTAAAAAATATGATATAAAGATGCCTTGTTATGGTCATGCCGGTGATGGCAATCTTCATGTAACTCTAGTTAAAAACCCAGAGCATTCGATGGAATACTGGTATGAAGTTGAAGCAAAGGCCCTGAGAGAGGTTTATGAGGCTACTAAAAAATTGGGTGGCACAATTAGTGGTGAGCATGGTATCGGTATTAAGCGTAAACCCTATATAGATATTGTATTCAGTCCGGAAGAATTAGATCTCATGAAAAAGATTAAAATGGCCTTTGATCCAAATAATATTATGAATCCAGGTAAAATCTTTGATCTGGAGTAACAGGCAAATAAGAAGATTAAAGTTTAATGCTAAGCTTTAATTTTGAGAGGAAGGGAAAAGTGGAAGAGATTAAATTGCCCTATGGACGAATGAGATTAAATCTTAAAATACCGGAAGAAAGGTTAGAAGGAATACTTATTTCAAAAGTTGATAGCTATAAAATTGATGAGGGGGAGGTAGAACTTGTAAGAAAAGCACTATCTAATCCAATAAATTCCCCTAGTTTACAAGAATTAGCTGGTGGAAAGAATAAAATTGTAATTATATCCAGTGACCATACCAGACCTGTACCCAGTCATATAACTATGCCTATTCTATTGGAGGAAATCAGGAAAGGAAATCCTGAAGCTGATATTAGTATCCTGATAGCTACTGGTTTTCACCGGGCTTCAACTGAAGAAGAACTTAGGGACAAATATGGAGATCAGATTGTCGATCAGGAAAAAATTGTGATACACGATAGTAGTGATAGTGATAATATGATCAAATTAGGAACACTCCCTTCAGGAGGAAAATTGATATTGAATAAATTAGCAATTGAAGCTGATTTGTTAATAGCAGAAGGTTTTATTGAACCTCATTTTTTTGCTGGGTTTTCAGGGGGACGTAAAAGTATTTTACCGGGGATAGCTAGTAAAGAGACAGTTTTAGCAAATCACTGTTCTGAATTTATTGCTCATCCAAAAGCAAGGACAGGAGTACTCAAAGGTAATCCTATTCATGAAGATATGCTTTATGCGGCTAAAAAGGCTAATCTAAATTTTATTCTTAATGTAGTAATAAATGGTGATAAGAAAATTATTAATGCTTTTGCTGGTCATTGGGAAGAAGCTCATCTTAAGGGCTGTAAATTTGTCTCTAAGCTGGCAGGGGTTAAACCAAAACTAGCTGATATTGTTATTACTACTAATGGAGGCTATCCATTAGATCAAAATATTTATCAATCAGTAAAAGGTATGACAGCGGCAGAGGCGACTTGTAAAAAAGGAGGAGTAATTATAATTGCTTCTGAATGTGCCGATGGTCATGGAGGTGATTTTTTTTATAATACCTTTGCTAAAGCCAATTCAGTTCAGTATGTAATGGATGAAATTATGGCCCGGGATCGTACTAAAACCATTCCTGATCAATGGGAATCCCAGATTCTGGCACGTATTTTGTTAAAATACCAACTTATTATGGTTACTGGTGCCCCCAAATGTATGGTTGAATCAATGCATATGAAATGGGCTTCCAGTGTAGAGGAAGCTATAGAAATGGCTGATGAAATGTTGGGTGATATAAATAAAATTACAGTTATTCCTGACGGGGTATCGGTTATAGTTCGATAAAAATTTAGGGTTTCTATTGTTTATTTAGCAATGTAGCATCTTTATCTTGATGTTTCGTATAATAATATAAAGGAAATGCAATTGCTGTATTAAATGATTACTACCCAAAAAGTACTCATACTTTACAGATAATGCCAAATAATACTAATCAAACTATTTAATATATTTTAGACGGACTGGGGAAATGAATAGAGAAATAAAAAAATTACTTAAAACTATTGAAGAGGAAAAAAGAATAGACCCTCAAGGGAAGGGTAAAATTGCCGATGTATTAGAAAATAAAGAAGTAGATTGTCTCCCTTTAATTTTTTGTAAACCTCAGAATATTTCTGTTCCGGGAAGCACTTATGATATGGAAGAGCAGTTTTATGATAAAAAGAAAATGCTTTACGGACATTTGGAAGAAATAACAGATTGCGCTCAAAATGCCTTCGATGCACCTTTATGTATGCGCCCTAATTTTGGTACTATATTTATTCCTGCTATGTTTGGCTTAAAATATAAAATACCTAAAGATACATTTGCCTGGATAACTTCCCATCTTACTAAAGATGAGATTAAAAAATTTAAAATTCCACATTTAAGTGAAGTAGATATGATGAAAAGGGCTATTGAATATCTTCAATTTTTTAAGGAAGAATTGCCAGAATGGATTCATACATACCTTCCCGATACTCTGGGTCCTTTTGAAATTGCTCATTCAGTTTACGGTCATAATATTTTCTATGACTTATATGATGATCCTAAATTTGTTCAGTACCTTTTAAGTTTATGCACTGATATATACACACAAGTTACCGAAAAGCTGAAAGAGGTTTTAGAAGAAGAGAAGGCTAGCTGTTATCATGGTCATGCTCTATCTCGAGGAATTTATATGAGAAATGGAGGAACTCGAATTTCAGAAGATAGTGCGACTCTAATTTCACCTCAGCAAATTGATGAATTTGTAATTCCCTATGATCAAAAAGCTTTGGAAACATTTGAAGGCGGTTTTATTCATTTTTGCGGGAAAAATGAATATTTATTAGAATCTTATTTAAAATTAGATAAAGTACGGGCTGTGAATTTGGGTAATCCCGAAATGTATGATTTTGATATAACCATGCAGAAATTTATAGATTATAAAAAATGTTATTTTGGTTTATGGCCTCGACAAGATGGAGAAAATTTAGAAAAGTATATTAGAAGAATGAAAAATGCTACAGCAGGAGGAGAGAGAGGACTTCTCCTTCATTTTAGTGAAGTCATGTTTTCAGAATATTCTTGCCAAGATATTTTACAAAAGTGGGAAGAAATAATGAGAGGTATAAATTAATAGATAAAAAATAAACAAATTAGTACAATTTAATATAATTTTATAAATATTTATTTGTATTAAAAAGAAGGATTTTTTAAAATTATATCGTATAAAAGTAATAGAAAAACATATTATATCTTCTTTGCATGAAGATTATAGTTATTTTGTAAATATTATATTTCAAAACATTATATGGCAAGATTAATTTATATAAAAATAACTTATTTACTTAATAATATAGCCTTGGCAAATTCTTATATTAGGATGAGTAAATCTTGCATCGAATAGGCTATAAAGGAGGTGTTGGAGAATGTATTAAGAGATTTTTAATAGTAAGCAGGTAGACAAAAAGTAATTTTAACTTGAAAAAAATATTAAAGGAGGATTTGAAAATGAAATTCAGAAAACTAGCGATTATTTTGGTGGTTTTTGCTTTGTTCTTAACCTTAAGTTGTGTAAATGTCTTTGCTGCTGATGTTAAACTTACTTTCGCCTCAGTAAGTGTACCTGGAGATGCTCATACTGAAGCAATGAAGGTCTTCAAAGATGAAGTGGAGAGACTTTCAGCTGGAAAAATAACTGTAGATAACTATATTGCTGGTGTATTATATACCCAGGAAGCAGGACAAGCAGCTTGTCGAGAGGGAACTCTGGATATGAATTATTTTAGCGGTTCTTGGTTAGCTGAATTTGTTCCTTATTTATCAATGCTTGGAGCGGTATATACTTTTAGTGGTTATGATAATATGACTAAGGTGATGAATGGTGAAATAGGGCAAAAAATATTTGAAGAAGTAGCTCAAAAAACTGGTCTACGACCTCTTGCTGCTTTTTATTTAGGAACCAGAGAGCTTAATTTAGTAGAAAAAGTTGGGCCAGTTAGAACCCCTGAAGACATGAAAGGCGTAAAGTTAAGAACCCCAGCCAGCCCCACCTGGATTGCTTTAGGTAAAGCCTTGGGTAGTAACCCTACTCCGATGAGTTTTGGAGAAGTTTATATGGGATTGAAGACTGGAGCTATTGAAGGACAAGATAATCCCCTTCCGACCGATAAAAATGCTAAGTTTTATGAGGTGACTAAATACATAGTTCTTACTGATCACGTAGTCGATTCTGTGTGGCCAACTATAAATGAAAAGAAATGGCAGTCATTAAGTGATATTGATAAATTATTAGTTCAAAAAGCTATCGAAAAAGCGAGAAAGTTCTGTGACGAAACAAACCTAAAAGCTGAAGCAGAGCTGCTCGATTTCTTTAGAAGCCAGGGGTTAATAATAGTTGAAGATCCGGATAAAGAAGCCTTTGCCGCTTATGCTAAAAATTCTTACCTAACAGAGAGTAAAGATATTTCTAAAGATTGGGACATGGAACTCTATGATGAGATTCAGGCACTAAAATAATTATTAGAATGATTGAATGATTTTACTGGAATAGAAACAAGAGGGTCTCATTGATAATGTTGAGACCCTCTTGTATAAAGGAGGAAAAATAACAATGGAAAAAATGAGACTTTGGAAGAGAATAGGGTCTTTTATCCTCAATTTTTTAGAAATTTATTTATCTTCAACTGCCTTTTTATTATTATTCATTGTTTTTCTTTTACAGATTTTTTACCGTTATTTTTTAGTACCTTTGACCTGGCCCATGGAATTTATACAGATATCTTTTATCTGGTTAACACTACTGGCGGCTTGTTTTGCCCAGCGAGACTCTTCTCATGTGATGTTTACTATGTTCTATGATGAAGTCAAACCCAGGACTCAAATATGGATGAGAATAGTGGGAAATACCTTAGTATTTATTGCTTTTTCTATTTCTCTTTATCCAAGTTATCGGTATATAAGCTTTATGTCCTTTAAGAAATCTGATGTTCTTAAAATTCCGATGAATATAGCTTTTTCACCTTATATTGTGTTTCTTGTTATTATGATTGGGCGACTGGGTTACGATATTATTACTGATTTTAAGAAACTTTATAAAGGAGAGAATTAGGATGAGTATTCCTCTAATTGTTTTTATATTGTGTTTTGTTTTAACTTTCGTTTTAAAAATCCCTATTGCTTTGGGAATGTTGATGAGTTCAATCTACTATTTTGTTCTTGCTCCAGGTCCTGCTACCGGAGTACAAATGACTGCCACCCATCTTCTTACCCAGCTTAATGTAAAGTTTATTATAATTGCGGTTCCTCTTTTTGTTTTTACTGCTAAAATAATGAATACCGGACGAGTTACTGAAATGGTTTTCAGATTTGCTAATACAATTGTTGGAAGGTGGAAAGGAGGAATGGGGCATGTCAATGTGGTTGCTTCTATAATCTTTTCTGGAATGACCGGTTCGGCCGTAGCCGATGCTTCGGGTTTAGGAATTATGGAAATAGAATCTATGAGGGAACAGAACTATGATGATGGTTTCAGTTGTGCCATTACTGCAGCCTCAGCAACTATTGGTCCTATTTTTCCACCCAGTATCCCTATGATTTATTATGCATTGTTCTCTGGTGCTTCTATTGGCGATCTTTTCCTGGGAGGTATGGCTCCAGGAATTCTTATTGGTTTGGCTTTAATGGTTTATATTGCTTATATAGCTAAAAAAAGAAATTACCCCAAAGGTGAGATTTATTCCATTAAAGAATTTATCAAAATAACTATTATAACATTTCCTGCTCTCTTGACCCCGGTGATCTTGTTGGGTGGTATTTACAGTGGATTTGTAACTCCTACTGAGGCAGGGGCATTGGCTGCATTATATTCTATTATTATTTCATTTTTTGTTTATCGAACAATGGGTTTAAAGCAATTAATAAATATCATTATCGATACTGCAAAGACGACGGGTACCCTTGTCATTATGGTTGGTGCGGCGTTTGCTTTCTCTTATATTATGGCTATAGAACATATCCCCGATATGATATCCGGAATTTTTCTAGGATTTACTAATAATAAGTATGTGCTACTCTTGGTAATAAATATATTATTTATTATTTTGGGGATGTTTATTCCCACATCTTGTTTGCAAGTAGTATTTGTTCCCATGGTCTTACCTTTAGTAAATGCTTTAGGAATCGATCTGGTTCATTTTGGGGTAGTAATTGTTTTAAATATGATGATAGGTTTATCCACTCCTCCTTTTGGAATGCTACTTTTTATTGTATCAGGTATTTCAGGTACACCATTGAAAGTAATTATTAAAGAAATTTTTCCTATGCTGATAATTCTAATAATTGTTCTTTTAATGGTGACCTATATTCCGGATATTGTTTTATTTATTCCTCGTTCTGTAGGCTGGTAAGTTTAATTTTAATTTTACAATAAGAATTGAAAGAGGGGAAAATAATGAGTTTATTAAAATTGCGAAATCATATTCCCATAAGTGGTCCCGCAAGAAGAGAACCTGCTGATGGAACAGAATCTGATATGAGAGTTTCTTTAGGTTTTGAACCTGCTTGGTTTCACAAACGATGTGATGTTAATTTTACAGAAAAATGGCATAAGGATCCATTTTATCGTTATGAAAGTTTGGTAAAGATGAAGAAAGAATTATGCCAGAGATTTCCTTCAGTCTCTTATTGGAATGAGGATTATAAAGATAATTTAGCAACTATTTCTGGATGTTACGGGGCTTATGTTATACCCATGGTGTGTGGATTTCCCTTAGTATATGAAAAGAATAGATGGCCAGAAATTAACAAAAACAAAGAAAAATTATCTGTTAAAGAAATTGAAAAATTAGATATTGATAAAATTCTTTCGAGCCCTTTTGTAGAAGAAATTTTCCACCAAATGGATATAATCGAAGCAGAATGGGGGAAGATACATGGATATTTAAATTGGCAAGGGGTTCTCAATAATGCTTTCCACTTAAGGGGAGAGAATATTTTTACTGATTTTTATGATAAGCCAGCCCTGGTGCATTATTTTTTCTCGACGATTTGTGAAGTAATAATAAGGTTAGCCCAAAAAGTTCAAAAAAGACAACGGAAGTCTGGATTTTATGTCAATCATTTTTGCGTAAGTAATTGTACGGTTAATATGGTTTCTCCAAAAAATTATCGAGAATTTCTATTGCCTTATGATAAGAAGATTGCAGAAAGTTTTGAAAGGTTTGGTATGCATACTTGTAACTGGAATGTTACTCCCTATTTAGAAGAAATAAAAAAATTGCCCAAAGTTGGCTATCTGGATATGGGAATAATGTCTGATATGAGGAAAGTTAAAGAGATGTTCCCTGAAGCAAGGAGAGCAGTTATGTATTCGCCAGTTCGGCTGCAGGAGGCAAGTTTAGATGAAATTAAGAAAGATATGAAAAAAATATACCACGAATTATCCCCGTGTGATATTGTGATGGCTGATATTCAAACTTCTACCGGCGACAAAAGAGTAAACGAATTATTAGAAATATGCAGAAAACTTGAATTAGAGAAAACAGATAGGAAATAAAGGAGTATAGAAAATGATAAATAATATAGCTAAAAAAAAATTAAAAGGCATTATTCCTGCTTTAATTTTGCCCATAGATGAGAATGGAAAAATTAATTTTAAACTTTTAAAGAAACAGGTTGCTTATCTTATTTCGGCAGGCGTAAACGGTATTTTTATTAATGGAACAACAGGTGAAGGAGCCTGGTTAACTAGAGGTGAAAAAGTAGAAGTGTTTAAAGTGGTAAAAGAAATAAGTGAAGGAAAAGTATTTCTTTGTGCAGCATGCATTCAACCATCCACAGAAATGGTTATTAATGAAATTAAAGCTTTTGAGAAACTTAAACCAGATTATATTGTTGCTGTGACTCCATATTATTATAGTGTTTCACAGAATGTAATTATAGAGCATTTTAAAAAAATTGCTCAATATAGTTCACTACCTTTAATTGTATATAATATCCCTCAATGCACACATAATAAAATAGAGTTAAGTACGGTATTAAAACTTGCTCAAGAAGAAAATATTGCTGGTGTAAAAGATAGTTCTGGAGATTTTGTATCTTTTACGCGAGGAGTATATAGACCAGTACCTGAATCTTTTTCCTGGATTCAAGGTGAGGACTATCTTGATGGGGCTGCTTTTAATTGTGGAGCTAATGGGGTAGTTACCGGATTAGGAAATGTGTGGATTGAACCTTATATTCAAATGTATAAAGAAGCTAAAAAAGGAAATTATCAAAAAGTTAATGAAATGCAAAAGAAAATTAATAAATTATATGAAATAATACAAGTCACTGGAGGTAAAGTAATCCCAGCAATTAAGACGGCAGTAACTTTACTAGGTAGAAGCACTAAATGGATGAAAATATCTTCTCAAACTCTAAGCGAACAAGAAGTAGAAGAAGTGAAGAGAATAATAAAAACTTTAGGTATATAAATTAAAAAATTATTAAGTTGGGAGGTAAAAAGATTTAAAATGAAACAAAAACGACCGAATATTTTAATAATTATGACTGATCAACAAAGATATGATTCACTAGGCTGCTATGGCTCTAAGGCTGCTCATACACCCAATTTAGATCAACTAGCTAAAGAGGGGGTTTTATTTGAAAATAACTATGTTCCTAATCCTATTTGTACACCTAGTAGAAGTAGCTTGTGGACCGGTAAACATCTACCAGGGCATGGAGTTTATCGATTATATGATAATTTGCCCGATAATGAAATATTATTCAGTAAAAGGTTACAACAAATAGGTTACCAAACGGCTTTGTTTGGAAAGTTACATGTTAACAGCTGGGTATATGAGAGTAACAGAAGACATCCTAATGATGGTTTTAATGTATATGAGTGGTGCATGGAGGCTAGTCTTGCACTTGATTCTCCCTTTAATGGATATGCACATTGGCTAAGGAAAAATTATCCCAAATTTTTTAGAGAATTAAAAGAAAAGAGGAGAAAGTTAAAACATATTCCTCAAGAAGTACATTTTACTCATTGGGCTGCTGTTCGCACAATAGAATATATTAAACAATGGAATAGAAAGAAACCTTTTTTTTGCATGATGAGCCTTTTTGATCCTCATAATCCTTACGAAGATTATCCTATAGAAATGGAAAAATTAATTGATAAAAAGAAAATTCTAAATCCTATATTTAAAAAAGGAGAAATGATAAATAAACCTGACGGAATAAAAAGAGAGCATGAGCATTCTTATTTAGGATCTTTTAATTCTTTTAATATAGAGGATTTACGCAAGATGCGATTGGGCTATCATGCTTCTCTTGCTTTTGTTGATCAAGAAGTAGGTAAGGTATTGCAGGCACTTGAAGATAAAGGCATTACCGAAGACACTTTAGTAATATTTACCAGTGATCATGGAGATATGTTAGGTGATCATCAATTATTAGTGAAAGGGGCATTCTTTTATGATCCCTGTGTGAAAGTCCCGTTAATTATGCGTTGGCCTAATAAGGTAAAAGGAGGAAAGAGGATTTCCCAATTAGTTCAGTTACATGATCTGACGGCAACTATTCTGTCAGCTGCAGGTTTTTCTTCTTCAAATCTAAAGGATATTATGCCAGAATCTTGCAATTTGTTTCCGCTTATTCAAGATGAGGAACAAAAATTACATAATTATGTCGTTTGTTGCTATAGAGGTAGTAGTATTAACGATAAGGGTAAGTATTTTGTTCCGCCTATTTATGCAACTATGATAAGAGATGAGAGGTTTAAACTTAATGTATATCATGATATTTGTAATTTTATTTCCCCACAAGGTGAACTATATGATATGAAGAATGATTTAGGTGAATTCAATAATTTGTGGAATGATAATACTTACTTAGAAGTAAAAGAAATAATGATGGGAAAATTATTAGATTGGATAGTTAGTCAGGAATTAAATCTTGGTTCAAGAGGTGGAGAATCGATTCCAAAAACTTCTCAAAGACTGGAAAATAAATGGAGAATTTAATATTACGTTAGTGTAAACTTTAGTGGGGCAGTAAGAAAAAAAATAATAGTAGCCATAGCAGTAGTTTCTTTCTTTGTTAATACTGTTAATACTAGCTGGACTTTATTAATAAGAAACTACCAAAAAAAATATGTATCCTGGAGAAGTTCAAAAAAAACCTTATGGTGAACTTTATGATTTAGCCAAAGATCCATAGAACAATGTAATTTATGGGAAAAAATAGATGGTTATAAGATAAAGAATAAATTGAAAGATCTTTTATTGAATTTGGCTTTTACCTCAGAGGACCCGTTACCTTTGCCGGTAAGACTTGGTCATCAAGATTTTACTCCACCACATATGCAGTTACTTAATGGTCGTTATGTTATAAGTGATCGTCGGCCTTGGTATTTAGATGATCTAATTACCTTATATAAAGAGTGGAATTTTAAAAGAAGCGGAAAGCTTCGATAAGAATAAAGTTAAGTTGTATAAAAAAATCTATAATAAAAAAAGTAGGAAATTTTCATAAAATCCCCCCTTTTTTTATTAATACTATTTTAGCTAAAAAACAAAGGTGATATTAATTATGACATCTAATTTAAACATGATGATTAAACCCGCATCTAGTAATTGCAATTTAAGTTGTAAATATTGTTTTTACCATTCTCTTACTGAAAGTAGAAAAATAAAATCTTATGGTTATATGGATATCGATTTATTAGAGAAAATCGTTAAAAAGGGTCTTGCTTATAGCAATAAAACTTGTACATTTGCTTTTCAAGGAGGTGAACCTACTTTAGTTGGTTTAAAATTTTATGAAAAACTTATTGAATTTGAATTAAAATATAATTATAAAAATCTTTTAATAGTTAATGCAATACAAACAAATGGGATAAGGATTGATGAAAAATGGGCAAAGTTTTTATCTGAAAATCGCTTTTTAGTGGGTATTTCACTTGATGGGCCAAAAGAAATTCATAATGCGAACAGAATTGATAATCAAGGTAAAGGAACTTATAAGAAAGTAATGAAAGCAATAAATCTTTTAAATAAATATAAAGTTGAATACAATATATTAACTGTTATTACAGCTTTAGTTGCTCGACACACAAACAAGGTTTATAATTTTTTTAAACAACATGGGTTTCGATATCTACAATTTATCCCCTGCCTTAATCCTTTAAATGGAGAAAGAAAAGAAAAAGGTTATTCTTTAAAGCCTGATAGATATGCGTATTTTTTAAAAACTCTTTTTGATCTTTGGTATTGTGATATTTCTAAAGGAAATATAATTAGTATTCAGTATTTTGATAATCTTTTAGGATTATTGATGGGACATAAACCAGAGGTTTGTGGAATGACAGGGCAATGTAGTTGCCAGTTTATAATTGAGTCAAACGGTGGGGTATATCCTTGTGATTTTTATGTAATCGATCAATGGTATTTAGGAAATATAAAAGAATTAGAGTTTGATGAATTACTAGATTCAATTAATAGCAAAAGATTTGTTGAAGTATCGAAATATATCAGTCCTGAATGTAAATCTTGCAAATGGTTCTATTTGTGTAGAGGTGGATGTAGGAGGTGGAGGGAACCTTTTAAAAATGGGAAACCTCGATTAAATATTTTTTGTTCCGCTTACCAAGAATTTTTTGAATATACAGAAGATAGGCTAATTAAAATTGCTAATCAATTAAAAACGGAAAGGACAATGGAACAAAATAATAATTATTTTAATTAAATTTTTGTTTTGTTATCTTAATAGAAATAATAGTAAATCTATAAATAAGATAAATATAAAAAATATCCATATAAATTATGTAATTTTCCATTGCCTTATATAAAAAATTATATTGAGAACTAAATTATTGGTTGCCTTACATAAAAATGATACTTGAAAGGCACAAGATAGTGTAAAATTTTAGTATGGGTTTTAAAGAAAAAGGTTTGCCAAGAGATAAATAAAAAAGGTAGACTTACCTCAAGAACAAAGAAGAAAAAGAATAAATATTCTTTTTCAAAAGGAGGTAAATCTACCCTATGGGAAACTTAGAAGTAACCATAAACTTACCATGTCTTAAATTAAATATACCAGAAGATAGAACATTAAATTTCATAAGGATCTGTTTTTCTTTTCGTGAATTAAAATCAAATAATTTCTTTGAGGTAAGAAAAGTCCCCACAAGTTCTTGACACCAACTTAAATTTCGATATACCCCGTTGCCTCACATAAAAAAGTACTTGAAAGCTTAACAACAACAAGTAAGTTTGATAGAATATAGTCACTTGGTAATGAAATATCGAACGGTGTTCTCATATGAGAACAAATGAATAAGTAAATCCGGAAGGAGAAGATTTGAGAATGAATTCTATTCAACGATTTAATACTGCAATTTCCGGGGGAATTCCCGATAGAGTTCCTGTTGTTCCTAAAATTTGGGTGGATTTAACTGCAAGTTTAACTGGAACACCTTTGTGCGATGTTATTCAAGATCCTTATAAAGCGTTACATATTATGGTAGAGGCCGGTATTGACCTGGGGCTTGATGCCGTGCGCCAGTTTCATTTTTCCCACAGGAAGATAAAAATTAAGGAGATTACTGTATGATAAAAAATTTAGCAAGAAATATTCAAAAGCATAAAGATTTTCTAGTAGGCAAAGAGAAATGGCTGTTAGGTATTAAAGTTAGAGTTCCTCAAAGAGATATTTACCCTTTTGATGAATCTTTTCAAA
>Ga0268279_1001166_pt1 | contig 15146 bp, 17 predicted proteins | sample saktaG_6_FD_190142 | JGI IMG/M metagenome (GOLD analysis project Ga0268279, IMG submission 190142) | Saline water microbial communities from Sakinaw Lake, British Columbia, Canada - sak_2010_1_5_80m | ecosystem: Environmental > Aquatic > Non-marine Saline and Alkaline > Saline ...
TAAATAATATTTTCTAAAGCCTCTTCTAATTTTGTTTTTGACTCTTTTATTGTACAACCACCACCCTCAAACTTTTCTATAACGCTTTCGTCTTTAAAAATAACTATTGTAGGCAACCAACTAACATTGACTTTCTCACATATATTATTATCTTTACAAGTAACAACTGTATACTTATAAAAATTAATCTTATCTTCATACCTTTTCTCTACTATTATTTCTTTTATGGCAGCAATATTTGGAGCAATATTTTTATCTCTTTTCCAAAGCCCATCACTAGTAAAAATTACTACTGAGGGAATTTGTGAAATCAACATCTCATTAGAAAACTGCTCTTCTGTCTTTATCTCTATTATATCTTGATTTATTAAATCTTTATTTTCTTTATGATTAAAAAATCCTGCGAATATAACTATCAAAACAGTTCCAATAACAAGAATTATAATCGAGATTTTTATTTCTAAATTCATATATTCTTTTGTAATTCTATGTTTCTTCAAATGCTTCAATGAATAATAGCATCTTTTCTTCACACCTTTCCTCAACCTTATCAATATCCTCATAATCTTCTTTTTTCTCAGAAACTCCTATGTTTCTAATTTTGTTTCCTTCTAGCCAACCAAAAGTGAAATTAACTCTACCATAAGAAGAATCTGTTTTGCATACACCTTCAAGTTGTCCAATTAAGCATTCTGTTCTTCCTGTATTCCCTGCCTTTTTATATTCTGTTTCAGCAAAGTTTTCTGTCTTATAAATTGTGATATGTACAAGAGCCCACGTTTCTGAATCAGGATCGCTATACGTAATCATAGCACTTGATTGCATATCAGAACGTAATAAATCATCTAATAAAACGTTTGTTCTTGAGTATTCTCCTATTTTCTCTGGAAATTCATTTATTCTATTTCTATCTTGTGAATTGAATAAATGTTGATAGCCTTCGTAAATAAAAATACTCGTAGCTATAACTAATATCACAATTATAAAAATCTTTGCTTGTCCTTTAGAAAGATTCATAATTTTAGATTTCAAATTACTATTTTCTAATAACTAAACAACCTGCTATTATATCTTGTAACCCTTGTTTCTTCTCTGTAAAAATTATCATTAAGTTTGCTATCAATATAAATATAAAAGCGATCAATTGAAAACCCATTAACAATAATACAAAAGGAATAATAAATTTAACGGGAAAATATCTTTTACTTGCTCTTAAGAAATTAATCCTTTGACCATTAAGATCACTCACTTTTATACCAACAATTATCTTGCCTATTGTTCCCTGCTTACTTGAACTCTCCATTAGAGCAAAATAAAGCCAGTAAAAAACAAGAAGAAAAATCATGTAGAAGAAAAAAGAAGAGATAAACAGAACACCCCTGATAGCAGTTGGTTCGATAAGAAAATTTGATAGATTAACCTTGGTAATAAATCCCAAAATTATGCTTAAAGCTAAAAACAAGATTCCATCGATAAAAGCAGCGACTAATCTCAGCAAAAAACCAGCGTAAACGAAATTTCTACTTCTTAGGGAATCCATAATTTGTTCGTGAGTTGTGTTCTCTTGATTTGTTGAATCTTGATAATCCTTTTCAGAATAATTTACTTTTTCCATATTTTTTAATTATTATTTTACAATTTTTTGCTGATGAAATCGCAGAATTGGGCGAAACGGCAGGCATAACCCCACTCATTGTCATACCAGGAAATAATCTTAACCAGATTACTTTCAACCTTAGTTAATTCGGCATCCACGATAGAAGAAAAAGGATTCTGAATATAATCGCTTGAAACTAATGGCTCTTCTTCAACTTTTAAGATTCCTTTCATTTCTTTACTCTGGCTGGCTTTCTTTAAACTATTATTAACTTCCTCTCTAGTTGTCTTTTTCTTGAGCTCGCAAACCAGATCAACAATGGAAACCGTAGGCGTAGGAACTCTTATAGCCATGCCATCTAATTTTCCTTCCATTTCCGGAATAACTCTGCCAATGGCTTTGGTGGCACCAGTAGTAGTAGGAATCATATTCATAGCGGCTGCTCTGGCCCGACGCAAATCCTTATGGGGTAGATCTAAAATATTCTGATCATTGGTATAACTATGAATAGTGGTCATAAAGCCTTTGACTATTCCAAATTTGTCATTCAACACTTTGACTACCGGCGCCAAACAATTAGTAGTGCAAGAACCCATATCCATTATTTCATCTTTTTGAGGATTGTATTTTTCTTCATTAACGCCCAGGACATAGGCAGGAACTTTTTCCGGAGTTTTAGAAGGAGCAGAAATCACTACTTTCTTGGCTCCAGCTTGAATATGTTTGTAAGCGCCGTCATAATCTTGAAAAACGCCTGTAGATTCTAAAACAATGTCTATGCCTAATTTTTCCCATGGCAAATTAGCAGGATCCTTTTCTGCAGAAATCTTTACTTCCTTTCCATTTACTATTAAAGAATCCTTTTTCGCTTTAACAGATTTATTATAGATTCCATAAATGGAATCGTATTTTAGAAGATGAGCCAAGGTTTTAGTATCTGTCAAGTCATTAATTGCTTCTACTTTTAAATTAGGATAACTTTCTAAAATTTTTCTAAAGGTGGCTCGGCCAATCCGGCCAAAACCATTAATAGCTATTTTGGTCATATAGATGTAATAAGCGAAGGAATATGATTTTTAGGAGCGCCCGGAGCCGAGCAGGCAAGGTTCGAGCAAAGCGAGAGAGCGAGGCGAGGATAGAGTAAGCGAGCACGCTGGGCGAGCGAACGTATCCTAAAAGTTATATTTCTAAGCGGATTGAATTGTTATTTGCTAATTTTTAATAAATTACAAATTTTTTCACGGTCAAATCCGACTATCATTTGACCGTCTATATCTAAAATAGGAACTGAACCCCTTAAACCTTCTTTCTCTAATTTTTCAAGCAACTCTTCTCTGGCTTCATCGTTCTGATTAATATCAATTTCTTCAAATTCGACATCACTGTCTTTTAAAAATTGCTTTAAAGTAAAGCAAAAAGGACAGTTTTCTGTAGAATAAAGTTTTACATTTTTTTTCTTCATCTTATTAAAGTAAAGCAGCTCCTACTGCTCCGCTGAAATCTTTTAATTTAGCTATTTTTATTTTAACAAATTTTCTAGACATTGGCGAGAGAACATTAGTTTGGATTTCTCTTTTAACCGAAGGCATAAAAAACTTATGAGCTTTGGAAATTCCTCCCCCAATGACAACTACTTCTGGATCTAAAATATTGATAAGATTAGATAAGCCAATTCCTAAATATTTTCCATATTTTTCAAAAACCTTTTTAGCTTTTTTATCTCCTTTTTTGGCTTTATCGTCCAATGTCTTAGAATAAAGCTTCTTCCTTTTAAAAAATTTCTCTGAACAATATTCGTCTAAAATACTAAATTTACTGCCAAAATTTATGGTAATAAAGCCAAACTCTCCGGCTGATCCGAAAACACCCTTAATAACTTTACCGTCTTGCACTATTCCACCCCCTACTCCTGTGCCCAAAGTTATGCCTGCCACTATTTTTGCTCCCTTCCCAGCACCCATGACTGTTTCAGCCAAAGTAAAACAATTGGCGTCATTCTCCATAATGGTTTTAATTTTGAGATTTTTTTCAACAATTTTATCTAAAGAAAAATTAGTTAAATACTTCAAATTTGGCGCATCTAAAATAAAAGCCCTCTTCTTGTCTAAGGGGCTTGGAACTCCTATACCTATTTTTTTAATCTTGGACTTAGAAAAATCATCAGCAATTTTATTTATCCTGCTTTCTAAAGCTTTGATTAATTTCTTTCTTTCTTGAGGTGTAGAAAATTTTTCTTTTCTTATAATTTTTACGCCCTTTAACAAAACCAACTTAGTGTTGGTAGCACCTATATCTATACCAATGTTATACATAGTTATTCACAGCTTCCCTCGTTAGAAGAACCTTCCCATCCAAAACTAGAAGGAGGAATTTCTTCAGAAAGAATTTGGGAACATTCTTGGGGAGTATTGTTAAATGCCTCGCAAACTATTTGCTTAAAGTTTTCTGGGGAACGAGGGCTGACACTGACTACTTTATCATTAATAACCATAGTAGGAGAACCACCAACCCCATATTGTTCATTTAATTCCTTATGAATATTAAATTGCGGATAGACTCCACTCATCCAAGTAGATGTATCATTATAGTATTCAGTTATCTTATACTCTTGATCTGTCTCCTGGATGCAGGAATCAAGCCAAGATTGATCTATGCCAGCTTGGGTTAAGCATTTTCCTGAATCGCCATCTTTCACAAAACAAGACAAATAATTATAGTATTGCTCTTTATCGCTTTTCTGAATACAATACTGTCTTAAATTCTCGTCCAGCTCCTGCTTATCATGCATGGCATAATCTACAAAATATATTTCCATATTGGCTTTATCTTTTAATAGCTCATAAACTGGCAAATACATTTTCTCTGCCTGCAAGCCGTAAGGGCAATAAGACATTACAAAGAGTTTAACATCCGGATTGTCTGATTTAACCACCTCTTCTTCTGCCATATCAATAGACTGGGGAAACAAAAGATTACCATCTTTGGTAACATAAGTGTCAAATTCATCACCTTCTATATTAAGTTTAATCCTGTAGATTCCGTTTTCCTCAACTGCCTCTATAATTGAAGCAGCACCCTGACCCTGAAGAATGCTTTCATTTATGAATTTAATCGTTTTTTCAGAAACTTGATCCAAGGACAGAAAACCATCTTCTTGACCTTGAGTGGCTTGAATATTAAAAATGCCCGGATTAAAATAAACCGCAGCTGCTCCGATCACAATCCCCACAAGGATAAAGGAACACGTTATTAAGTTTTTAAATAAAATCTGTCTCATGTTTTTGATTATACTCTTTCTAAAATCTCTGTCAAATTCAGAGTATGGCTTTGTTTTTTAGTTTTAAAGATTTATCAAAATTGTATTCTATAACACCAGCATAAGGAATTTCCAAATTGATAATTTCTTCATCAGGAATGTTTTCAATATATTTTACGATTGATCTTAAAGAATTATGGCTAGCCACAATCAGAACATTTTTGCCTTGCTTCAAGTCTTTCTCCACATATTTTTTATAAAAAGGGGTGGTTCTTTTTATAACATCTTTTAAACTTTCTCCGCCCGGCGGCCGCACATCATAGCTTCGTCTCCAAAGATGAACTTTTTCTTCCCCATACTTCTCTTTAGCGCTATCTTTGTTTTCTCCCTGTAACTTGCCATAATATCTTTCATTTAAAGCGTCTGAAACAAAAACTGAAACATCTTCGTCGGTAATATCTATATAATTCCCCCACTTCTGCATTTGTCCAGGATCAAGATGAATAAAAATAGGATATTTTTTGTTGCCATATTCAAACATTCTAGCTATAGTATCTTTATTTCTGAATAATGATGAACAATAAATCTTATCAAAACTAAATTGAAATGTTTTTTCAGATAGTTCCTTGGCCTTATAGGTTTCATTTTCATCCAAAGGCACATCCATCCAGCCAGTAAACCTATTTTCTTTATTCCATTGGGATTTTAGATGTCTTAATAAAACTAATTTACTCATATAGTTCTTCTTCTATTTTTAATAAACGATTGTATTTAGCTAAACGTTCTCCGCGCGCCGGCGCGCCACTCATAATACCATCTGCTCCCACGCCTAAAGCTAAATCAGCAATAAAACTGTCATTGGTTTCTCCGGAACGATGCTTAACAAAAATCTTGAAATCATTCTCTTGGGCATATTTTATTACTTCCAAAGTTTCAGAAACTGTGCCTATCTGATTGGGTTTGATAATCATTCCCCCACAGGCTTTTTCTGCCACTGCCTTTTTCACCCTTTTAATATTGGTAGTCAATAAATCATCACCGATTAACAAAGCTTTTGAATTAAATTTTTTCCAGGACTGCCAGTCATCTTCTGAAAAGGGATCTTCCAACCCAAGAATAGGATATTTGGAAATTAAATCTGAATAATACTTAATAAAACCTTCCTTGGTAAACATACCCATATTAGTCTGGTAACTGTCTTTTTTGTAAAATTGGGAAGCAGCGCAATCTAAAACAATATCCACTTTATTTTTATAACCCGCCCTTTCTATGGCTTCTGTAATTAAACTTAAGGCCTGTTCAGAAAACTTTAAATTAGGAGTAAACCCTCCTTCCATGCCTACATTAATAGAACTTTTACCCCATTTTTTTTCTAATATTTTTTTTAAAGTTTGATAAATCTTTCTTCCTATTTCTAAATTATCACAAAAGGATTTTTCTTGAGGCATTATCATAAATTCCTGAAAATCTAAGTCATTGCCCGCATGAACTCCACCTTCAATCATCAACAAACAGGGCTTAGGAAAAACCTTCTGGGACTGGATTTCCGAAGAGATATATTTGTATAATGGCAATCCTTTAGCTGCCGCACCAGCCCGGCAAACAGCCAAGCTCATTCCTAAAATAGCATTGGCGCCTAATTTGGATTTATCTTCTGTTCCGTCTAAACTGATCATTAAATCGTCTATTTCTTTCTGCTTAATAACTTCTTTATTTTTTAATTTAGGACTAAGAATCTTTTCTACGTTTTGAACAGCCGTTTTAGCAGGTAATTCTTTAGCTTCGTTCTTACCAGTAGAAGTTCCTGAAGGCACAGAAGCACAAAAAGAGCCGGATTCCGTTGCCAGCTCCACTTCTATTGTTGGTAAACCCCGGGAATCTAAAATTTGTCTGGCTTTAACGCTCTTAATTTTAGAGTTTTTCATCTTTTAAAAACTTTTTTAATTCTGATCCGTATTGAGGATGTTTCAAAGATAAATAAAGATTTGATTTCAGCCAGCCAATTTTCTGTCCGCAGTCAAGATATTCTCCCTCAAACTCATAACCGTAAATGATTTTCCCATCGTCAAGCATCTTCTGCAGAACTTCAGCCATATATATTTCTCCTTTCTTGCCGGGATTAGCTTTGCTCAAATACTGAAAGACATCAGGTGTATGAATATATCTTCCAATAATAGCTAAATCAGAAGGGGCTTTATCAATTTCTGGTTTTTCAACAATCTTTTTTATCTTATAAATGCGATTAGCAATTTTCTCTACTTCTACAATTCCCCAGCGATTAAGTTCATTTTTAGGCATTTTTTTCAGGGCAACAACCGGTTTCTGGCAGGTTTTAAAAACTTCATCTAATTGGGCTAAACAAGGTATCTTTGAATCAATAATATCATCTGGAAAAAGAACTGCAAAAGGTTCTTTTTCGATTACTTTTCTTGCCTGCAAAACAGCATGCCCGTCCCCCAACGGTTCTTTCTGGACCACAGAATAAAAAGAAGTCTCCTCAACAATTTGAGTCAATTTTTTTATCTCTTCTAAGAAATTATGTTTTTTTCTCTCTTTGAGAATTTTTTCCAGTTTAGGAGATTTTTGAAAGTAATTTAAAACCTCTTTGGACTTTGGTCTGGTAATTAAAACGATTTCATTAATTCCAGAAGCTCGAATCTCTTCAATCACATATTGGATAGCTGGTTTGTCCACTAAGGGCAAAAGTTCCTTGGGCAGAGCTTTGGACAAAGGCAGGAATCTTGTTCCCAGGCCAGCAATAGGAATAATGGCTTTTTTAATCATTATATTATAATAGCATTAAGATTTAACTTTAGCAATATTAGATAAAAAAGAACCAAGAAACAATTATTTCTTGGACACATTTTGTTTTTCTTCAAAAAGATGACATAGAATCGCTGCAAGAGCGTGGGGAGTAAACCTGTATTCTCGGAAGGCTCTTTTCACTGCACTTGTTGTATTCTCTATATAAATAAGTCTCGAGTGCTCAAAATTTATCCTAGCGATTTGCTCTACTTCATATCTGGTAAATGGAATCACTAATCGTACTGCTATCATCGGCTGCATATCTTGGATTAAGGCAAGATATGCCTTACTGGTATATGTTTGCATCCTTAGCTCTTCATACAGTTCACATAGTATCAACTCTTCTACACTAATTACTTCTTTAAGTTCTGTTTTTAAAAAGTGAGCCGAAGGATCAAGATAACCTGACGGACACAACCCCACCTCATCCTCATATGCCTCTGTCCCACTTCTTAGCCCTAGAACTATAAAATTATCTGAAGTAATTGTTATTGCTCCTAATGAAATCGGCAGCGAGCTATTTTTGTCCATTGGTATGATATCAGTATCAATGAGTCTTCTTCTTCTAGTGCCAACGTATATTTTGTAATCACTTTTTCGAAGGACCAACTCTAATCCTCCAAAGCTGTTTACTGAAAAGTTGACGAGCGAAGCCATTGGATCGTTCCATAAATTATTTCCTGCTTTTTCTTTTTGCTTATTCCAGGCTTCTTGGATCTTTGATTCTTGCGTTTGAGAAAATCTCTGTTCCTTTGTTATAAGGGTTATCTCCACCATCTTAAATTCTGTTGCTAAAATCTGAGTTTGATTTGCTTCCGCTTCTACTCCCATTTCTTGAGCTAATTCTTCATATCCATTCATTACTTATCACCTTTCCTTATTCTATTATTAATACTAAAGTATACAACATAAAATCCGCTTAGTCAATAGCGGATTTTAACCATGAAATTACTTACTATTATATTGTTTTTTTCTAAGAAAGGCTGGAATTTCCCATTTCTTTTCCTGTTCTAAAATTTCCTTTTCCAGTTCTTCTGCTTCTTTCCTAATCTGAAGGGCATTTTTCCTTACTTTTTCTTTCTTGGGCTTTTCTTTCTTGGGTAAAGGTTTTTTAGTTTTTTTCTTGGGAGCTGTAATTAACTTAATCTTAGAAACTGGTTTTTTTTCAACCTCTTGTTCCTCTGCCGGTTTTTCTTGAATCGGCTTTTTCCGACTTAATTTTTCTTCCATGGGCTTTTCTGGAATTGGCTCCTCTCGCGAAAACTGTTCAGACTCTGGTTCTGACTTTGGCTTCTTTTTTTTACTTATTTTTTTCTCCTTTTCAATATCGTTTGTGGCTAGAAGAGTTATTCTTATTTTCTTTCTATAACTTGGATGTTGGGAGATACCAAAGATTATTTTTGCCTTCTTGTTAAATCCAGTCACAAATCGGCTGATTTGCTCCACTGTATCCATTTTTAAATCCTTGTCAGAACTAATATTGTATAAAATTCTGTCTGCTCTTTGAGCGTCATATTCATTCAAAGGACTTTGAGTCAATCTCCTTACCATCTCTTTGGGGTCTTCATCTATCTTGGCTTCAATACTATTAAGATAACATATTTTTCCTCTTCCTTCTAAAATAACTCTTAAATCCGCCCAATCGATATTAATCAGACCGGGGAGAAAAATCATCTCAATCAGCCCCTCCAACCCCTCTTCTAAAATCTTATTTAATTCAGAAAGAGATTGTTTTAGAGAAGTTTTTTTATCAATGATTTTAAAAATTTTCTCATTAGGAATAACTGTAAAAGCATTTAAATTGGGTTTAAGTTTCTCTAAACTGTTTTGGCCTATAGCCATTTTTTTAGCCCCTTCAAAATCAAAAGGCAAGGTGAAAATACCAAAGGTTATATTGCCCAACTCTTGGGAAATCTCGCTAAAAACAGGAGAAGCGCCGGAACCTGTCCCGCCGCCTAAAGAAGAAACTAAAATACATAGATCTGCTCCTTCTAATATTCTTTTAATCTCTTCTTTTGCTTCCAAAGCTGCCTTTTTACCTAATTCCGGATTCATGCCACATCCTAACCCATTAGTTAAATTCTTTCCGAAAACAAACCTCCTGCACTTGGAACTGGTTTTTTTAAGGGCTTGAATGTCTGTATTGGCAACCACAAAACTAACTCTGCGAAGTTTGGAAGCCATTTCGGATACAATGGAGCATCCGCCTCCGCCAATGCCGACTACTTTTATTCTGGTCTGATACATATTATCCTTTGGCCCAGTTAAAACCTCTCTCTTTTTCTTTCTTAGAGCTTTCCTTTTTTTAATTATTTTCTTTATAGTTTTCTTTACTGTCTTTTTCTTTTCCTTATTCTTTATTTTCTTTTCGTTCTTCTTAACTGGCTTTTTGTTCTTTTTATTAGCTTTTACTGCCATTATGGTAGTTTACCTTCTTCTAAGTCCAAGGTCAAGACACTTTTTATAATTATTCCGAACCAAGGGGTATATTCTTGAGGATTTTCTTTGATGTCTTTTTTTAATTCATTTATGCTTATCCACTTCCAATCCATAACTTCATCTTTATTTATTTTGGGTTCTCCATTAAAACGGCCCACAAAAACATGATCAAATTCATTCTCAATCAAATCTTCTACTTTAGCTTTGTAAATAAAACTGAAAATTTCTTTTAATGGACACTCTATGCCCATTTCCTCTTTTAATCTTCTTCGGGTCGCTTTTTCCAAACTTTCTTCGGGCCTAGGATGGGAGCAACAACTATTACTCCACAGTCCGGGTGAATGATACTTAGTTTTGGCTCTTTGTTGCAAAAGTAATTTATTTCGGGAATTGAAAATAAAAATGGAAAAAGCTCGATGAAGTTTTCCCTTTTTGTGAGTTTCTAATTTCTCTTCCCTACCGATCTCTTTATCGTTTTTATCAACTAAAATTACTTGTTCCATAATTAAATATCAATACTTATAGGACAATGATCAGAACCCTTTACTTGTGGAAGGATAAAAGCCTTTTTTAATTTCAAAGTTAATGGTTGGGAAACAAAAGCATAATCAATACGCCAGCCAAGATTTCTTTGCCTGGCATTATAGAAATAAGGCCACCAGGTATAATTACTCCCTCGTTTATTAAATTTTCTGAAGCTGTCTACAAAACCCAAGTCAATTATTTGATCAATTTTTTCTCTTTCTTGGGAAGTAAACATAGTATTGTTTTTATTATCTTTGGGCCGAGCTAAATCAATTTCCTCATGAGCAACATTAAAATCTCCTATTAAAATAACATTTTCATCTTTTATTTTTCTAAAGTATTTCAAAAGATAATCGTAAATCCCTATTTTGTAGGGCATATTTTCTTTTCTTCTTCCTCCTTGAGGAAGATAAAGATTTATTAAAAGGAAATCAGGAAATTTTAATTTCATTATCCTACCTTCCTGGTCAAATTCTTTAAACCCGGAAAAATAATCAATTTTTTCCGGATTTGTCTTAGTATAAACAGCTGTTCCGCTATACCCTTTTCTTTGAGCTGAATTAAAGAAAGAATAATAATTAAACGGTTTAATCAGCTCTGGCTCCAATTGTTCTGGCTTGGCTTTAGTTTCTTGCAAGCAAACAATATCTGCTTGAGATTTGTTTAGCCATTTCAAAAAACCTTTTTTGTGAACCGCCCTTATTCCATTAACATTCCAAGAAACAATCTTCATACTAATTTTAAAATATCGTCTATGGTTAAGATTCTTGACTCCCCTAATAGAAAACCTAATTTGTTTATTTCCGGCCTTTGCAATCTTGATTTCTCTAAAATATTTTGTTTAGTGAATGTTTTAGTAGTAATTTCGTCTGAAATTATTTTTCCCTCACTTAAAACAATTACTCTTTCAGCATATTGAGCAACTAATTCCATATCATGAGTAATCATAATAATTGTATGTCCTGATTTATTTAAACTTCTGACTAAATTCATTATATTTTCCGTTGTCCTTAAATCCAATCCAGTAGATGGCTCGTCTAAAATAATAACTTGAGGCTCCATAGCTAAAATAGAAGCAATGGTTACCCTCCTTTTTTGTCCAAGAGAAAGAGAAAAAGGATCTTGAGTTTTATATTTTCTTAAGCCGGTGTATTTTATAACTTCATTTACCTTCTCTGAAACATCTTCTATGTTTATTCCTAAATTTTTAACACCGAACCCAATTTCCCTTACTAAATTGTCTTCAAAAATCTGCTGGTCCGGATTCTGAAAAACATAACCAACAGATTTAGCTAATTTAGATACCTTTGTTTTCTTTGTATTTACTCCATTTACTATCACGCTTCCTTTAGACGGTTTTAATAAACCGTTAAAATGGAGAGCTAAAGTAGTTTTCCCTGAACCGTTTGCACCAACTATAGCTAAGAATTCGCCTTTATAAATGTTCAAATTAATATTTTTCAATATTGGCTGATTTTTAGAATACTCAAACGATAAATTTTTAATTTCTATAATAATATCTTTATGTTTTTGAGCTTTTTTAAGAAAATCAGGGACTTTCTTTAATTTAATAGAACTTGCCATTTCCTCAGCTGTTAAGAACAGGGGTTTAATTCCGAGTTTTAATCCCAACCGGACAATCTTTGGTGGATAAATATATTCAGAAAGTTTTTCGTTAATTATTTCTTTAGGTTGTCCAATCATAACAATTTTTCCTTCGTGCATCACAGCTACTTCGTCAGAATATCTGGCAATTTTATCAATATCATGTTCTGTCAAAAAAATTAATTTTTCTTTGCTTATTTCTTTTAAAATTTTAAATATCTCTTCGCTTGATTTGGGATCTAGATTTGCTGTTGGCTCATCTAAAACTAGAATTTTAGGATTCATCGCTAATACAGAAGCAATAGCAATTTTTTGTTTTTCACCAGAGCTCATCTCTTCTGGGCTTTTATTTCTTAGATATTCTATATTCAATCCTTTCAAGATGTTACTTACCCTTTTCTTAACTTCCTCCCACGGCAAACCAAGGTTTCCTGGCCCAAAAGCAATTTCATCTTCTGCGCATAAAGAAAATAATTGAGATTCTGGATTTTGAAAAATTATTCCTACTTCTGTTGCTAAATCTTTAATCATATACTTTTGGGTATCTTTTCCGTTAATTAAAACTTTTCCTTCTAATTTTCCAGAAATCTCTTGCGGAATTAAACCGTTTAAAGTTAAACAAAGTGTAGATTTTCCGCAGCCAGAAGCTCCAACTAAAGAAAAAAAACCTTTATCTAATTCAAGGTTAATATTCTTCAAAACTTGCTCTCCAGAAGGATAAGAAAAAGATAAATTCTCTATTTTGAGCATAACTAATTTTGCATCTGTTTAATGAATGGTTTGTTTTTTATTTTTTGGTATATCAAGTAGCCTATATAGCCGCCAATACTGCCAATAGTAATCATCCATATTAATAAAGGTATTAGCATTTTTACAACTTTATCTAAGGCGGGTAAGCCTAATAAAATGCCTAGAGAAATACCAGAGATTGCTACTAAAAAGCTACATATACCCGAAGCTATTATTAATCCTGACTTATTCTTAAGAAATTTTGTTGTAAAATCAAAACTAAGACCACCAATAATCACAGGAATTATTTTAAAAATGGTAGGAACACCTGTGATGAGTGTGGTGGGAACAGCTAAAATTCCATAAATCAATAAAAATACAGTTCCTGTAATGGGTTTCTGAACAAGTTTTTTACTCAAAACTAAAAATAATAATATAAACAAAGGGGTGATAAAGCCTCCTGCTGAAGGATTTGCGGTTAATACCATTAATATTGGTGTTATAACCATCGCTATTCCAAAAGTCAAAGCTGACAGAAAGCTTATTATAATTAGTTCTTTGGTTTTAAATCTGACAAACATATTTAACTCTGTAACTGTTTAACGAATGATTTATTTTCAATCTTTTTGTATATAAAGTAACCGCAATAACCGCCAATTGCGCCCAAAATAGCTGCAATAAATGTAAGTGGAGTTGCCATTTTTAAAAATCTCTCTGCTGCAGGCAAACCTAATATAGGAAAAGTTATTAAAAGCATTATCCATAAGCTAACAGATATACCAGCTCCACCAAGAATAGATTTATATTTATCTTTTTTGACAAAAAAATAAATAATTTCAGCAATTATAACCGCAACGAGTATTATGGGTACCTTATGAAATCCGGGCGTTTGGGTAATCATTGGAGTTGGAACAGAAAGAAAAGAGAATATTAATCCAAAAAGAATGATGCTTCCAATTTTTTTTGTTGGGAAATAGATTAGAGCCAATAATAATGGAACCAAAAACATTGCCATTAATCCTCCTAAAGCAGGATTACCTACAGCAGTACTTGCCATTAAAGTAAATATAGCAAATACAAAACCGAGGGCAGTAACTAAAGAAATCCATATTAGTTCTTTAGTTTTAAATTTTTGTAACATAATAATAGATTATTAAATTATACAATCTTTAAAAACTAATTGCAATAATAATGCATCCTGTAATTAAAGAAATAAATATCCAGTCAATTGTTTTGAATCTCAATCTTTGAGGATATGTAATTCTTTTTTTTGCTCTGAAAGCTCTTGAATCAATTGATAAAGAAAGTTCCTGTGATCTTTTTAATAAAAGCATTAAGACGGGAATAAGAATAGGAATAAAATTTTGGATACTTTTAATAGGATGTCTTAGCGAGAAAACAAACTCGTAAGCTCTTGCCCTCTGGGCGTTTATGACGCTATTTATTTCTTTAGCAATTACCGGAATAAACCTGATAGCAATAGTTAACATAAAAGCAAAATCATAAGGAACCTTTAATTTTGTTAATCCTAAAAGCAAATCTCTGGCAGAAGTTGTCATTGTGAAAATAACTGCTGCGAAAATAAGAACCAGGAATTTAGCAGTAAATATTAATCCACCAAAAACAGCATCAAGGGTAAAACCAACTAAGAATAAATAGAGAATAATATAAGCAATCGGCATTAAAATAATGAAAATCTTTGTGCTTTCCCATATCTGTCTTTTAGGCAGTTTTGCAAAAACCCCGACAAAAAGAGTGAATATTAAGATTGCTGTTATAATATAAGGATTTGATGTTAGAAAAACTAGAAAAGAAAAAGCAACAAGCCAAAATAATTTTGTTCTTGGATCTAATTTATGAATAAATGAATCTCTGTAAATATATTCGTAGAACTTCATATTTAAATTTATTTATTTTCTTCTGGAGAAAAACCAGATAGTAATTGTAGCTATAAATAAGATGATGCCCGACCACTGAAAAATTTCCGCAAAAGAAAGAAAAGCTAAAAGAAAACCGCCCAATAAAGAACCAATAGCCACGCCCAAAGGAACAATGGCTGAATCAATAGTGCTGATCTCTTCAGGATATTTTCTGAATTTTTGAGCAAAATACCCGCTGCGTCCCGAACCAATCATTAAAAAACTAATTCTTTCTGTTAGTTTAAGAATAAACAAAGGAGGAAAACTCAGA
>Ga0268279_1001168_pt1 | contig 15125 bp, 7 predicted proteins | sample saktaG_6_FD_190142 | JGI IMG/M metagenome (GOLD analysis project Ga0268279, IMG submission 190142) | Saline water microbial communities from Sakinaw Lake, British Columbia, Canada - sak_2010_1_5_80m | ecosystem: Environmental > Aquatic > Non-marine Saline and Alkaline > Saline ...
AGCCCTCAAACAGGACCCGGTACATCCAGCACACGGTGCCGCTGTTCCAGGGGATGCCCGTGCGACCGAGCTGGCCGGAAGGCGCCGTGTTCGTGTAGGAGGCGTACACATAAGGCTCGACCGTGTGCTCGGCCCATTTCTGGCTCATGTAGGCCGGAATCAGCTTTTTGTAGAGTTCCAAGGCGCGATCCTGGCGGCCGATCCGGCATTCCGCCAGCATGGCCCAGGTCACCGCGTGGTGCCAACTGCTGCCGTTGTGGTGATGGCCGGGGGCATAGCGCGTGATCATGCCGATCCGCTTCTGAATCTTCGTGTAGGGCGGTGCCATCAGGGGAATGCCCACCGGCGTGTCCATCAGTTCCTCGACCGCCTCCATGCTCATCCGGGCCCGGTCCGCCGGGGCGACGCCGGACAGAATCGCCCATGTCTGCGGATTCACCCAGATCCGGCCCTCCGCTTCCGTGCTCGAGCCGATGACGCCGCCGTCATCATCAAACGCCAGCACGTACCAGCGGCCGTCCCAGCAATGCGTGTTGATGGACTCGGCCAGCGCGCGCGCCTGCGCGAGAAACCGCGCCGCGTCATCCGGCTGCCCCGTGCGCATGGCCAGCTCATGCATATCCATCAGGTTGTGGTGATAGAACAATCCCATCCAGACGCTGACGCCGGTGGTGGCGGACCCCACCAGGCAGTCGTTCCAGTCGCCGCACTTGGTGAGGGGAAGTCCGAACCGCCCGCTCTCCTGCCTGATGTAGTCGATCGCCCGCACGCAATGCTCGTAGACGGTTCCCTCGCCCCCATCCGCATAGCTGAACGTGTGGTCGAGCCAGCGATAGTCGCCGGTCTCGCGAATGTGCCGGGCGGTCAGCCAGGTCAACCACAGCGGAAGGTCGGAGTTGATGCTGCGGTGATGGAACGAACCGAGAAGATTGACGTCATGACGCATGCACCCATCGCTGAATTGCGTTTCAAGGACCAGGGTCAGCCGCGCCCTGGCGCGCTCCGGATCATACGCCGTGACCGCGCCCATGTCCTGAGCCGTGTCGCGCACGCCGAACCGGGAGTAATACCGAGTGAACATGTTGTAGCGGTGCCAGTTGTTGGCAAAGCGGGTCATCTCCATGTCCGGCAATTCGATGGTCATCCGGCCCAGGTAGTCCGTCCACCACTGTTTCAAGGCGGCAAACGCCGCATCCGCCTGAGCAACCGTTCCGTACGTGGCCCGGATGCGCTCGGCATCGGAGGGATTCTTGGCCATGCCCACCAGAACGACCAGGTCTGCGGATGCACCCGGCGCCAGGGTGATGTCCAGTTGCAACACGCCGCAGCTATCCAACCCCTTGTGCATCGAGTTCCGGCAACTCCCGGCCTGGATGGCCTCGGCACCGGCAGAGAAGCTCCCGTCTCCTGTAAACGTCTCCAGCACGCAATCAAAGCCGGACGGGGCCGGGCTCGACGCCATGAAGCCCACGCGATCCCAGGTGCGCTCGAATTTGTTGTAGGTGCTGCGGTAGTCAACAAACGGCCAGTGATTGCATTTGCCGATGATCATGCTGTCGGCAAAATACACATCATCGAAGCCCGTCTCATAACCCGCCATGCCGAATCGCCAGAGCACGCACGGAAACACGCGCAGCGTGCGTGGCCGGTTGCCGGTGTTCTCCAGGCGGATCTGCCAAATCTCCGTGGTCTCGTCCACGGGCACGAAATAGGTCACGCTCCCGGCAATCTCGGCGGTTCTCGAGTGCAGCCGCATATAGCCGAAGCCATGCGTGCATTTCCAGTCTGCGGGCTGCCTGGGCGAATCCACGCCATTGACGGTCCAAACGGCGCCGTTCTCCTGATCGCGCACGACCACGAGGCGCGGATTGTTGTCGGGGCAAAGGCTATCGTTCGCGGGAGACCGGTCGAATACCGCCCCAGCGCCCGTTTGCGTAAAACTCGACTTCAACTGGTCGGTGAAGATCAAGTTGCGCCAAGGATTCTTATGGTCGCGCTTGGTAAAAGAGAACTCTTTGCCGTCATCCGAGAAGGTCCAGAAATCACCGCGTAATGACATTGCTTACTCCGTATTGCTGTTTCGTGTGCCCGCGCCACCGTTTCGTGGACCGAAAAGATTAGCAGGAGATGCAGGGGGGTACAAGGCGAATACGATAAATCTGATGTTGCATATCCCAACTAGTCTGTTAAACTAGTTGCATGAAAACAGAAACCATTGGCTCATTTGCAGCCAAGACACATTTTGCAGCCTTACTTGATAAGGCACAGCATGGAACTGTGTTCATCGTCACCAAGCGTGGACGACCGGTAGCCCAACTGGGACCTGCCATACGCCACGGTGCACGCCCGGCATTCGGCATCGCCAAGGGACGCGTGAAAATGGCCGCCGATTTTGACGCCCCGCTGGCGGACATGGCGGAGTATGAAGCATGAACGTGCTGCTCGACACCCACGCGCTGCTCTGGTTCGTAGCCGGAGATGCGCGGCTGAGTTCTCTTGCCAGGCAGACCATCGAAGCGGATGAAACCGTCAACTACGTCAGTATGGCCTCCTGGTGGGAGATCGCCGTCAAGTGCAGCATCGGAAAACTGACCCTTGACGATTCGCTGGATCTGTTCATGAAGCAACGCACGGCCGAAGGGTTCAGAACCCTACCCCTCGAACCGCAACACCTGCATCCACTCGTTGAGTTACCCTTTCATCACCGCGATCCGTTTGATCGTCTGATCATCTGCCAGTCCATGGTCGAGAACATGGCCATCTGCACGTGTGACGAGAACTTCAAGCGCTATCCGGTCAGCCTGATCTGGTAGGGTGGACGCTACTTTCGCACCTCCACCACCGGCGGCGCCATCAGCCCGCAGGGCACCAACTGATACCCCTCGAACCAGAGGTCAGGTCCGCAGACGAACTCGCTTGGACCGGTCCACCACGGCCACTTCACATTGATATGAAAAGGCCCGTGCGAGTTGCGCCGGTGCCCGATGACCTCGATTACCAGTTCGACCGGAGCGCCGGTGAGCAACGCCGTGATCTCCACCTCGTTCGGCTCCCAGCCGATGACGCCCGCCGTCTGGCCATTCACCAGCACACGCACCGCCACGCCGCGATACTCCGGCACCCGGATAAACATTTTTTCGCCGGCCGCCGGCTTCATGTCCAGCGTGCGCCGATAGGCCACCGAGCCGCTGTAGAACGCCAGCCCCTGCTCCACCCAGTCACCGATCTTGAGCGCCGTCGGCGCCGCCGTCAAGGCGACGGCGGTGTCGTTCACTGCGGCGCCGAAGTTCCCGAGCAGATACACGATCTCCAGACCCGGATGCGTCTCGACATAGTCGCATTCAAGCACGAGTTCATTCGCGCCCAGTTTCAGGCACGCGGTATCCAACGGCAGCTTGCGCAGGGAGCGATCCACCCACCAACCGCTCTCTGCCGCATTGGAAACCGCCTGGCCGTTGAGCGAAACGCGGAACGTCTGCGGCTCCTCCAGCGCCAGGAAGAGATCGCCGGACGGCAGCGCCTGGCAATCAAAGGTGTAGGCCAGCGTGACCGTCGTGGACTTCGGCGTCTTCGACTTCTCCCGCGCCCAGGGCTGCACCATGTTGCCGCCGCGGTGTTGCAGACCGAGCACATCGCGCACGGCCTTATCCACACGCAGGATCTCGGTGTGATCCTGCCACCCCCGTTTACCGATACGATAGCGCGGCCGGTCGAGCACCAGATTGGAGCATTCCGAAAGCGTGATGCGCCATCTCTTGTCAGCTAGTTTTTGGGTGCGCACTGTCTGCAGCGCTACGGGCCGCTCAGCCGCCGCCACCGCCGAGGCTTTCTTCGGAATCACGAACATCCGGCTGCCGAGTGCCGGCAACGCGGTTCGGATCTCCCACCCGTCGCCTGATCGCGCAGCATCGGCCTTCACGATCGCGGTGTTCTCGGGGTGCAACTCCAGCGGCATTCCGGCACATCCCTGGAAGCCGCGGATGCGCACGTCGCCAAACGCCAGCTTGCGGTCGCGGGCCAGCGGCTGCCCCATCTGCCCGCAGGCGGCATTCACAAAATCCTCGCCGGTATTGCAGACGAATAGATAGAAGGCGTCCTTGTCCTCGCGCAGCAGATAGAGCGCCGCGCCAATCTCGCATCCGTCCGGACCGGCAATCGCAACACGCCGCGCCGACTCCACGGGCGCAATCATGGCCGCTCCGATCTCCGGCGTGTGCGGGCACGTGGCGGCAAACGCCTTCACATCGTCCGAGGGTACGCCCTCGATGGCCGCGGCAATCTCGCCAACGAACGTCACGATGCCGCCCCCCGCCTTGAATTTCTTGAGTAGATCAAGCGTGCTGCGCCGCAGGGTCTTCATGGGCGGCACTAGCACCGCCTTGTAGCGGGCCTTGGCCACGCGCAGCACCGGCGCGCCACCGGCCTTGGCCACGGCGGCATGGCGCGACATGAGCTCCTCGTCGCCGAAATCGAAGTCCACGTGCGCCGCCAGCAGAAAATCAGTCACCTTCACGCTGGCGTTGTCGAGCGCATGCGTTTCCGGATTGCCCCGCCAGCCGGACCGGGCCAGCATCCACATGCTCTCCACCGGATGGATCACCAGCAGGTCGCGTACTTCCTCCCCCTGGGTCATCACGGCATGGATGCGGGCAAAGTAGTCTTCGACCTTCGGATAAAGCTCCCACCAGGGCGATTGATAGAAGATGGCTGCCGGGTAGTCGCGCTTGGCTTCGCCGGACATGGTGTACCAGGAGAGGTGCTGGCAGCGCAGGTTGATCCCCATGGCCACCTGCCAGTCGCCGAGCGCCTTGTGTCCGGCAAACGGGAAGTCCCAGCCGGTGCAGCCATAGGTCTCGGTCAGCCGCCACTTGGCGCCGAACTGATGGGCGGCGGACGTGACCTGCTTGGCCGTGTTGAACACGCGCCAGTGCTCCGTAAGCAGGTCCATGCCCGGCGCCTGCATGTACTCGTAGGTCCGCATGCAACTCCCGACCGTGTTGGTCTGACTGGAGAGCGAATCCTCTTCTAGCTGGTGACCCGTGAAGAGCATCTTGTTCTTCGCGCACCATTCGCCGATCTGGCGGCAGAAGGCATCCACATAGAGGTGCGTGATACAGTCGTGGTAGTGGTAGCGGGCCGGCGTCATGGCCTGGCCTTCAACGTCGAAGACCACCTCCATCAGGTGGGGAGCAAGGTCGTAGCCGTAGCGCTTCTTGAACGCGGCAAGCAGACGGCCGGTCCAGGGAAGGCCGCCGGGATTTCCGGTGTTGCAATCGTATCCCAGCACGTACCCATAGTTGGGCTCGTCGGTGAACATCCCGGGGATGGTCTTGCCGAACTCCTTGCCGCAGCGTTTGCGATAGGCTTCGTGCGTGACCTTGATAAACTTCTTCACGGCCTCGTGGCTGAGGGTGTCGAGATAGGTGTAGCCGTTAAACCAGTTGTTGCAGGGCTGGAGTTCAACGACAAACGTCACGAGTTTCTCGCCATCGGCCAACGCGGGCGGGCGGGTATTGCGCGGCACCTGGCGCACGTTGCGGGCCACGTAACCGTCGATCTTGGCCACAAAGGCGCCAAGCGTGTCCGGCGTCCACTTGAACCCCTTGGCGGTGTCGAGCGCCTTGATCATGGCCGAGCGCAGCCGATACTTGGGATTTTTCGTCACCAACCCGCCCGCCGCGCCGGAAGGCCAGCGATCCTCGTCGTAAAGCCAAGCGCCCATCCCGAGCTTTTTGGCCTCGTCCACGCAGACATCCACGCAGGCGAACCACTCCGGTGAGAGGTAGGCCGTGTCGAGGCCGACGCGGGAATGCATAAAGAACCCGCCCAGCCCCATGCGGTGCATGATCTGGATCTGGCGGCGCAGCTCCTGTGGCTCCAGCTTGCCATTCCACGCCCAAAAAGGGGCGCCGCGATATTCGTTGCCTGGATTATTGAAACTCTCGATCTGCTTACGGTTCATCGTGCTCCTTTGTTGATTTCCACCGAGACATCTCCCACTCACTCACACACTCACACACTCACACACTCACACATGCTCACTTCTCTCCCCCACCTTCCGCGCCACAGCGTCGGCGAGGTCGAGCAGTATAGCATCTTCTTCCGCCTGCATGTAGCGTCAACTGTGCGCGAATGGCCGCGATGTCCCTGGCGGTGACACCGATCGCGCGAAGATAGCCTTCGACCTGGCCTTTGATATCATTCGCACGCTGTCCGAAGGGACGCAGCGCGGCTCGCAACGCCTTGAACTCCGCTGAGGCTTGCGACCGCGGCCCCCACACGGACAGGGACGTCAACTCGTAATCATGTGCCAGGTCCGGCAGTTTCACGCCCAGCAGGCCGTGAATGAGAAACGCCAAGGTTCCGCCCCTGTCCGCCCCACCCCAGCAATGGAAGAGAATCGGATAGCGGCTTTCCTGCGCCAGTAATGCGAATACGCGCCGATACGCGTCGCGCGAGTTGTCATCCACGATGCTCCCATACGGACCGATGGGGATATTCACCCATTCGACATGGGAAGCGTCCAGCACAGACTTGACCTCTTCCGGAGCGCGCCGTAAATCGAGGTCCGTTCGGATCTTCAGTTCGTGCACGAGCAATCGCTCACCCGCCTGGGTGAGGGTGACGTGGCTGTTCATCTCCGAGGAGCGGTAAAGCATGCCTTGCCGCACGCGGCGGTTTCCGCTGGGTAGCGGCCAGCCCCCCATGTCGCGCACATTGGTGATCTCCGGCACCCAGATCCAGCGCGGTGGAGCGTCATGCGTCACGAAGGAGCGAACGGCCGATTCGACTTCCCTGCCGTCCGCGTCCCGCGCCGTCACCTTCCAGTAATAGCGGGTGCCGATGTGCAGATGGAACACCTCGCATTGCCCGCCGATCACGCCTCGGACGACGAGCGCATCCTGAAAATCGCGGTTTCGTGAGATCAGCAGATCGCACGCGCCCGTCCCGCGTTCGACCGTCCAGACAAAACGCACGGGCGAGGGGCGGCTCTTATCGTTGTCTATCGAGACAACCCCATTCCGGTCGACCGGCCGCCACCAATCCGTCTTGTCGGAAGGCCGGACATGCTGCCGGCGTTTGTCGGCATACGCAACCAGATGGTATTTCTGCATCGGCCTCGTCACCGCCCCGCTGCGTGGCTCGATCAGCCGTATCGCGTTCCTGCTACTCATATCGAATGTTGTCCCCCATGTGGCCGGATCACAAACACCGAAGCGCGCCGGTGCACGATCCCAAACTGGGGCGCGGAGAGACCCTCGCGCAGAAGACTCTCGCCATCAATGGATACCGTCTTCTTCTCGCCGCCAAACCCGATCTCTACGGCATAGCGCTTCGCGGCGTCAAGTCCGACCGGACAGAGCGACGGGGGCGCCCCGACATTTCCAAGCCGGTAGACGAACACCAGACTGACGTCGTCTCCGGGACTCTGGAGTTGGAACCCGACCCAGCCATCGCGTTGTTCGATCGGCGCGGGCGGTGTCAGTAGATGACCGGCCGCACGGGCTATGAAGGAGCGCCACGGCTTGTAGAACGCAATCGCCTCGGCGACACGTTTCAGTTGCTCCGGCGTAAGGCCAGCCAGGTCACCGCCGAGCCCCATCATGCTCGCCATCCCGTCCACCAGGGAAAGATCCAGATCCGCCCGCTCCATATCCCACCAACCCGCACCGCAAGGCACCAGGATCACGGACGGCGCGTTTTCCACAGAAGTGCCCCAGCCCGGCACAATGTGCGAGGCGGAACGGAGCACGCACCAGATCGTGATCCGGCCGGGCGGCAGCCGCAGCCACGCGCCCTGCAGAAGCCGGAGCATATCGGTCGGATTCGACGTGTCACTCAGGAAATGGCCGTCAAAATGACAGAGAGTCTCCAGATCGCCGCGCATGGCGCCACTGGAACACCCCTCGAAGAAGGTGGCCGGGTAGGCCGCGCGAACCTCGTCGAGCAGGCCGTACCAGGCGCCCGTGTAGTCGGCCAGCTCCGCGCCCGAGGCGTCGGGATCGAGCCGGAAATTGAAATCCACCTTCATCCAGGCGAGGCGATACGTTTCCACCAGCCGCCCGATCTCGCCGCGCAACCAAGCGCGGGCCACCGGCAACGTCAAATCAAGACGAGCTGAGTCACCGACCGGGATAAACCACTCCGGATGCTCGCCACGAATCGGCGCCCTTGGCCCATATTTCTCCGGTTCCATCCACAAGCCAAAGCCGAGCCCCGCAGCGCGTACCTCGTCCGCGAACTCGCTCATGCGGCCAAAAAAAGCGCCGTTGTGCTTCTCGCGCCAGTCGCCGGTCTGCTCGCCCCAGCCGCCCTCACCGGCGCCATACCAGCCGGCGTCAACCACAAATACCTCGCACCCCGCCTCCTTCGCGGCAGCGAGCTGCCGTCGCAAGCGCGGCACTTCGAGCACCTCATGCTGATCGAACCACGAGTTATAGACGAACGGCGCTTCCGGTTTCGCATCGCGCAGCCGGCCCATCACCAAGTACCGGTGCAACGCCGGTGCAGCCAGATGGACCTCGCCCTGCGGCAGGGACTGAAACAGGATCTCCGGCAGCGCGAAGGACTCGCCGGGCTTCAGCGTGCGGTTCAGGTTTTCGTCGGCCAGCCCTAGTTCAACCACCGTATAGGGAATGTTGGGATACACCCGGATGGTCCAGTTGCCGCACGGCAGGATATGGCAGGCCAGGCCTTGGCCGCCGTCCACGGTGCGAAGGCCCAGATAGGGGGTGAAGCCTTCCGTGGGGCGCCCGGAGATATGGTTCAGGCGCAGGCCGACGTGCAGCGGATGCCACGCCCCCTGGTTCTCGCGACACCAACTGCTGGCCTGGGTGTAGCACTCGTAACTGACCGATGACAGCGCGAACCGCGCCAGGCAGCGCGACAGCACCACTGGCTTCTCCCCGGCGTTGCACAGGGTGTCGCGCCGACTGACCACCCCGGTCGCGGGATCGCCCTGCCAGACGGTCGTCAGACGGAGTCCCGTCTGGCCTACCTTCCATTCGCAGCGCACGACGGCAGACGACTCCTCAACCTTGTCGAGCACGAGCTGCCCGGCCTCAAAGGGCTGCCCATCCACCTTCAGCAGCGCCACACCTTGCGCAAACCCCTGATCGCTCTCCTCGCCCTGCCGCCCCAGCAACATGCCGCACAGGCGCGCCAACCAGAACCGGTTCTCGCAACGGGCGTAAACAGTGCCAGCTATCAAATCCGTCATGCATGTCGTACTCATCGTATATCCTTCCCGTACTTCCAAGCCTCGTCGTACATGGCGATGATGTTCTCCACCGGCGTATTCACCTGCAAGTTGTGACAGGGCGCCAGGATATAGCCGGTGCCATCGCTGGCCAGCGCATCGATGCAATGCCGCACCTCGGCGCGCACCTCTTCCGGCGTGCCGAAAGGCAGGATGCGCTGATTCTCAATCGCGCCATGGAAACAGATCTTCTTTCCAAACTCGGCCTTCAATTCCTTCATGTCCATGCCGGGACAGAGCCACTGGACCGGGTTCAGGATGTCGATTCCCATCTCCACCAGCAGCGGCAGGAACGGCCGGCAACTACCGTCGTCATGGTGGAAGACCTTGACCCCAAACTCGTGGCAGAGATCAATGAACCGCTTGTGGTGCGGCGCGTAGAACTCCTTGTACAGCTCCAGGCTGATCAGAGGACCCGCCTGGCTGCCCAGATCATCCGTCACCTGGGCCACGTCTATCAGCCCTTCGCAGGCTTTGAACATCTGCCGGTGCTGCTCATAAAAGAAGTCCGAAAGCCGACCCAGGAGATAGTGCGTGAATTCCGGATCCAGCAGCGGGTCAATCAGCGACTGCTCAAGGCCCCGGAGCAGGTTGTGAAAATAGAAGGGCGCCATGTAGCCGCACTGCACGGCGTGGGTCTTGCGCGCCTCCACCGCATACGCACGCATGCCGGAATAGTCAAACCACTCGGCCTTCGGCCAGACATACTTCTTCAGGTCATCAAGGGTTTCCGCGGCGCCAAGCGGATAGAAGCACTGCTCATCGTAAGCGCCGCCCTCGTGCGGCACACGCCGATTGCGGATGCCCCAGAAATCCACAGACTCACCTTCGCCCACCACCGGCAGCGTCGGACCGATGTAGGCCGGACCGGTCCATCCGAAGCCGTCGATGTGCAGCTCCTTGTTGATGTCAATGCCTTCGCCGAAATGATTACGGAGTTTCGCCCACACCTCTCCGGTTGCCCAGATGTCCGTGGGGATCCGGTCCACCGGCTGATGATGGATGGCCGCCAACATGCGTTCTCGTGCGTTCATAATTGCTCCATTCCTCGTGCGGCGTACTCGCAACACAGTTACGATCATCAAAAACATTCAGGAACCACGTGGTTGCACGTGGCGGCAGATCAGCCTCGATGCGACCCGTGGCGGCATCGAAGCGCGCCGGGTGGATATTCCACTTGCGATCAACCCAGTGGCCGAGGGCGCGCGTGACACAGAGCTCCGCCTTCGTGATCGGCCGCGTGCTCTCACAGACCGCCCATACCTTCGATCCGTCGCGCCCCTGGTCGCGCAGGCGCGGCAGCGGCTCGCCCCCGCGCAAAACGCTGTCCATGAAGACACCAATTTCCTCCGGCCTCCAGCCATCCGGGTGGCTGTGCCCCATCTCGACCCGGATACAAAGCGACCGCGGACCGGTGGGCAGTTGATACGATTTCTGCAGGATAGAAAGCGGATAGGGCGCGTCATTCGTGCCGCTGACCCAACACATGGGCAACGCTACGCTCGGCAGGTAATTCGACGGATCCCAGAGGTCGAGCCAGCGCCGCACCTGTTCAGCGGAACGCGTGAGGAAGGGGCCGTCACTCCAGCCCGAGTCGTGCCCGAGGAACCCGCAGCCGTAGACCGGCACGGCGCCCCGCAGCCGCGGATCGATGGCTGCCACAATACAGGTCGCGTATCCGCCCCAGGAGATGCCCGTAATACCGATGCGCCCGGCGTCCACGCCCGGCTGGGCAGCCAGCAGCGAATGGCCGGCGATGGCCGCGGCCACGGCATGATAGGGCCACTGGTCTTCGATGGGGTCGGCGGTTCGGTCGAAGGAGTCATCCCAACCGGACGGGCCGCTGAAGTCGTGGCGCGCGTGTGTGCCAAACTGCCGGGTCTCCGGCGCCCCCGGCACGCACCCGCACTGATCCATGGCAATTGCCGCATAGCCGCGGGTGTTCCACAAGCGCACCCACTCGTCCATGGCCGTGCCGCCGCCGCCGTGCAGCAGCACCACCCCCGGACAGGTCTGGCCCGCGGGCACCTCAGGCACGCCCAGCCACGCGAACACGCGCGTTGGCTTACCCTGGCACGACACGCTCTCGTAGAAGAGCGCACGCACACCCGGCGCCGAAAACGCCGGTGCAGGAAAGGTGGCGGGTGGGCGGGAGAGCGTGGCGAGGGGCCAGATCACGACAGGAGGGGCGGACTTCGCTGCGCGGGTCGATGCCGGCTGCACGGAGAAACCGAAGGTCTGCAGCTTATCCGAGAGGAGACGCCCCAAAACGCGCAGATCCTTGGGATAGACCGAAATCAGGCGTTTGCCCTCCTGCTGGTAGAGGGCCTGTTTCTGGCACATGCTCATCTTGTACTGGGGCGTGTTGAGGCCCCAATACTCGATATACACGTCGAGTTCGGGCAGGTAGAAGTCGGGGCGGATCTGAAACTCGCCGATGATCCGGAACTTAGCGTCATACCGGTATGCCACACCGTGCACGGCCAGCCACTCGGCGATCTGGCGCTCCCCTGCCGATTGCACGACTGTCCCGTCAGCCGCCTCGATGGTCTTGGCCAGCTCGACCCGGGTCTCGAAGTTGCGGCGTTCGAGAAAGACCTCGTCGAAGCACCGGTCGCAAAACGGGCGCTGGAAGGAAGCCTGCGATCGTGCGTATTCGTCTGCAGAGACCGCTGCGCTGCAACGCTGGCACTTGTGCACGGCCGCAGCGGCCGCAATGCGAAGTACTTCCTCGATGTGCTCTACGGCCGCCACAGCGTCTCGCCGGATGTAGTCTTTCTCTGCCGCGTTGGCCGCCATGTCGCGCAGGTCGTGCAAGCAGGGCTCCGCTGCCGCCCCATAGGCTTTCAGCGCCTTAATGGCATACTGGCGGGTCTGCGCATGCGCATCCCGCCGCGCCACCGGCGCCAGCGCGGCCACGGCGGCGGCCTGGTCCACGCCCAGCCAAGCTAGCTTGCCGAGTGCCGAGGCCGACAACCTCCGGACATTGGCCGAAGACGACCTCAACAGCTCCAGCAACTCGGCGAAGGCTGCAACCTCGCCTTCCCGGCCGATCGCCACGGCGCGATCCGAGAGTCGCTTCTCCAATTGCCTGTCCATCGGGTTTTTCATAAGGGTCGCCTTGACGAGCGGTAGCGAAATCAGCGTTTATATGCGATGCGTTTCACCGCGATCGTCCCGCTCGCCACCTCCACGAAGGGGTTGCCCTTGCGCACCCCCACCGTACCATAGCCGGTCGCGGTGCAGAGGAACGCGCGGAAATCGCCCTTGACCTTGGGATCCAGATACAGCACCTGCTCCACGGCATCGTAGCGCGCACCACTCAGGGCCTGCAACAGCCCATAACTCGACATCGCCCGCGCATACCAATGCCCACACTCGTACTCGTCGAACGGATTGCGCCACTGGCCATCGTGACGCTTGCGCACTGCGCGCACGATCGCCAGCCCCTCCTTGACCTGGCCGGTCATGATCAGGTGCGACGCCACATCGTACTCGAAGCCGGTCCAGACCTCGTTGGAGTACGGGAACGGCAGCGAGAGCTTGTCGCCCTTGGGCCAGGTGCAGAGCAGCAACCCGCTCTCCTGCCCGAACGCATAGCCCGGCCGCTGCGGATTGGCATGATCGTGCAGCGATTCGCGGAAGTTATGCTTGAAGACCGAGGCCAGGTGCCTGGCCGTCTTCTTTTCGTTGACCACCGGCCCCACCCCGCAGCAGCGTGCGATCCAGTCGCCTAACACGCCATCGGCGAGACACCCCGTGCCGTACTGGTATTTTGGTCCCTCGCGCTTCAGAATGGCCAGCGCCTCGGCCGAATAGCCGCCGCCCATGGAGGGGTTCTTGAGCGGATCTCCCGCACGCAGCTCCTTCCATTGAACCTTCTGGAAAAACCAGGCACCGTTCCAGAGCGTCGTGGCGATCGCCTTGCGCCCCTTGGCCAGCAGCTCCTCGTACCTCGCCACATCTTCGCCACAGACCCGGCCCATGGCGATGGCAGCGGCCAGCGCGCCCAAGTAAAAGCTGGTGCACATCCCGTCCGCGCCCCAGAACTCGATGTCGTAGGTGTTGTGATGCGGCTCGACCAGCGTGCCGGTACGGTCGGGATCCCAGACTCCGATGCAATAGTCAAGGCTCTGCTTCGCCGCAGGCCAAAGCTTCTTCATCCACCCCGTGTCGCCGCTGATCCGCCACTCGCGGTGCAGCTTCATCAGGCCGCCAAGCTGGCCGTCCGCGGCAGCATGGAACTGATGGTCCGGCGTACGGATGGGCAGCAAGGCGCGGAAATTCTGATGCCCGCGCGCATCCTGGGTCACGAGGAACTCGGTCTCGCGCAGCGTGCGCTCGAGCGCAGGGAAAAGGTGCGGAATAGCTTGAGCATAGTTCCACACGTGTGTGCAGGTTCCATGGCAACAGCCGCTACCGGAATGGCACCCCTCCCACCCCCAGAGCCGGCCGTCCGCCTGACGCAGAACCGTCGGCGACTTGATGATCGCGAGATTCGCGGCGACCGACTCGACCACCTCGACCGGCAACGTCGTGTCGTAGAAGCAGTCACGGAACGCGGCGCTGGCAGCTCGCAGCCGGTCGTAATGGAGCCGCCAGTGCCCGGCGACCGTCGCCAAATCCTCGAAGTGTGCGGCATACCACGGCACATAGAACGGCGATTCCGAAACCCCGCCGTTGCACGCGCACGTGCTGCCGCACATCGCCTCCGAAGGCTTCTGCAGGCTGACACAAATCCCGTTCCCTTTTCCGTTGTCCCGATCCAGCGCAATGCTGATCTCGTGTTCGCCCTGCGTCAGCGCAACCCGCACCTTTGTCCGGCTCATGGGCGACGGGCTGACCGTTCCCGGTGTCGCGGCGACCGGTTGGCCGTCCACAAAAACATGCACACCGCCGTCATGCCCGACGTGCAGAATGCGCTCACAATCCTCCGTTACCTGCACATGCCGGGCCAAATAGACGAGCCCGGACTGCGGGCGCAGGGCATTGATATTCACGAATTTCCATCCGTCCGCGGCGGCGGGTTCCCAACCGGCATCCTCAAGAAAACCGATATGCCGCACCTGCGTGATGTCGCCGGCCGGCATGATCCGGGAAACCTTCCACCCTTCCGTCAGGAACGGCTCGCTCCCATGCGGCATCGGCTCCCAGGCGCTGACCCACATGGTGCTGCGCGGTACATGCCATGCGAAATGAAGGCGAATCGTCTTCTCCGCCTTCGCCTTGAGCGCAAAGGGCACGTACAGGCTTCCGCCATTCCCGGGCCCGCCCTCGGCATGCGGCGGCTGCGAAACCACGTCTCCATTCGCCACATGGTTCCAGACCGTCGTAAAGGGATCAACCCACCCGCCACGGAACCAGGCCGCATCCACCGCTGCAGCCGGATCGTCGGTGAACGCGGCAAACGCGCCCTCAGCTTCCGACTGACTCGGCAGTGCCGGCTGAGTCAGCACAAAGCCGCGCTCCATGACCCCGACGGAAGCGCCGTCGCCGGTCTTCATGAAATTCGCCGCATGAAACGAGAAGACCGCCTTGACCGGCTTGGTGCTGCGGTTGACAAACCGGTACTCGATGGCCGCCACCGGCAGGCTGGAATCGTCGGCCGCGCCGGGCGTGAACGGGCTCCAGCCGGTCAGCTCGGCAGTCACGGGCATCGCGGGGTCGGCCAATGACACCGTCGCGAACGGAAACCGGGACAGGAAAGACGCCTCGGCAAAACGCGGCAGTCCATACGTGCGACCGCTCAGCCCATTGCCCGGCTCGCTGAACGTAGGGCCCGTCGCACTGCCCAGAATCTTCCACATCGGCACCGGACCTTCCAGTACCCGGGCCGTCCTGGCGCCCCTCACGTGCAGGGCCGCAA
>Ga0268279_1001172_pt1 | contig 15074 bp, 15 predicted proteins | sample saktaG_6_FD_190142 | JGI IMG/M metagenome (GOLD analysis project Ga0268279, IMG submission 190142) | Saline water microbial communities from Sakinaw Lake, British Columbia, Canada - sak_2010_1_5_80m | ecosystem: Environmental > Aquatic > Non-marine Saline and Alkaline > Saline ...
ATACAGCGTTTTTCGCAAAAGTTATTGTTCTCCATGGAGTATTATAACTTCCATCGTTATTATCATTTCCATTTGCTGTATCAATATAATAAGTGTTTTCTATAAAACATGGCCCACAATCTTGAGGACAAGTGGAGCAAGTTTCAGCGCCATTGCAGGAACCGTCGCCACATATAGGAGTAACCGGGTTTACGGTAATAGTCACTGTATCCTGAACAGGAATAGCCACATTTCTCTCTACCATTACTTTAGCCGTGTAAGTGCCTGGATTAAGGTAAGAGCATCCGTTGGTAAATTCTTTGGTTGTTTGGGTTATTCCTTTGTATTCTGGGTTGTCCGGTGAGTCCCAAATGTCATCATTATTGCAGTCAAAAGAATAATTAATAGTGCCTGTTGCTGTTCCAGAAACAACTGCTCTTAAATCTACGCCTGTTAGAGGAGCTGTTCCGCTTAAAGAATTCTGCCACGTAGAAGAATCAGTGGAGACCGTGAGGTCTACGGAGAGAGTCGTCTGATTAAAATTAGCTGTAATTGTCTTGTTACTGTTCATTGTAATGATTGCTGGATTGGTTGTTCCTGTTAAATCGCCGGACCAGCTTGAAAACGTATATCCTGCTGCAGGCGTTGCAGTAAGGGTAACTTGAGTTCCTGAAGCATAATTCGTTTGATTGGGATTTTTCGTTACTGTTCCATTAGCAGCATTAACTGCTAAAGTATAATTTTGGGCACCAATAAAAACTGTAATAGTTATCGTTTCCATATCTGTTAATGCTCCATCTGAGACAATAAAGGTTACATTATAGCTGCCTATCTGAGAGGGAGTCCAGGAAAAGGTCTTGGTAAAGGCATTGAAAGTAGCTCCACTCGGCAGGTTGGCGGCTGAGTAAGTAAGAGGGTCATTGTCAGGGTCTTGAGCAGAGATGGTAAAGGTGAGAGCAGTGTTTACTGTTATTGATTTATTGCCTATTGAAGTTAAGACAGGAGCTCTGTTTATGTTGTTTACAGTAATGGTTATTGTTTCTGTATCTGTATATTCTGTGTCTGAAACAATAAATGTTACATTGTATGTTCCTGATTGCGCGTATGAAGGTGTCCAGGTAAAGGTTCCTGTTGCAGCGTTAAAAGACGCTCCCGAAGGCCTGTTCTGGATAGAATAGAATAGAGGATCGTTGTCTGGATCTGCAGCTGATATTGTAAAGGATAGAGCTCCATTTTCGTTAATAAATTTATTACCTATTGAAGTTAAGACAGGGGCTCTGTTTATGTTGCTTACTGTAATGGTTATTGTTTCTGTGTCTGTAAGCTTAGAATCAGACACAGTAAAAGTTAATGCGTACGTTCCTGATTGCGCATATGACGGTGTCCAGGTAAAGGTTCCTGTTGCAGCGTTAAAAGATGCTCCCGAAGGCCTGCTCTGGACCGAATAAGTAAGAGGATCGTTGTCTGGATCTGTAGCTGATACAATAAATGCTAAGGACTGGTTCTCACTTATTGCCTTATTACTTATTGTATTGAGTATTGGAGCATGATTTATTGGAGGTGTAATAGATGTGCAGTTTGCAATATTAAATGTTAAGCAGTTAGAAGAGCATAATAATGCTCCTCCTGTAAAGCCCTGAGTAATACAGGTCTCATTGTTTAGCCGACTATTATCACATATCTCTAATATGCCTTCGTTATTGGGTCTCTGCAGTATGTTGTCTCCGCAATAAGTACAATCTGTATCTTGAGCATGGACGCATCCAGAAGGGCAAGTATTGTCTGTATTGTCTCCGCACCGAGGACCTGGCTCAGGATCAGGATCAGGATCAATCGGTGGAACTCTTCCGCCACCGCTACAATTTGCAGTATTATACGTTATACAATCAGAAGAACAAGATAAGGTTCCTGATACATATCCTAATCCATAACACGTCTGGCTTTTAAGATTGGTTGAATCACAGACCTCATAGATTCCTTTGCCATTAGGCGTCTGGATTATTCCGTCACCACAATATGTTAGCGGCTCTCCCGGAGCAATGCCCGAACGGTACTGCTCTAATAATTGGTTAATCTTCTTTCTGGTGGATGTTCCTACATACCCGGTGCCGTTAGATATGTTCCAGGGAGATAATACTTCTGAAGCATATTTCTCCTGGAACCTGATTACCGCTTTCAGTGTTTTAGGTCCAAAATAGATTGTTTCATTGCCTGGAGAACCGTAGCTTGTTTGTGATACTTGGGTAGATGGGTCTGCATTAAGAAATATCTGAAGGTATTTAATATCTTGGGACAATGTTCCATATTTAAGATTAGTATCAAATGTATAATTAGACGGTATTCCAGATATATCCGGTTGTCCTGCTAATTGAGCTAAGATATCTTGCAATTGCTGTATTACCGCTAATATCTCTGATATTTTGGCCCGGAGCTCCGGTATTGTCATATCTTTGATTGGTTTATCAATAGTAGGCATAGAAGGCAAATCTATATCTTCTAAGGATTGAGCATGCGCCGGAAAAACAAAAGATGCCATTAATATAACGACTGATGATATTATTATGTATCGCATAAACTTATGAAGTTTCATAAAGATACAACAACCAAACAAATGTTAATATTCAAACGTTTGGTAATTAATGATTATTTATTATTTATAACAAGAAGTTTTACTTGAAATCTTTTTTTGGTTTAGATATTTTAATTTTTAATTCTTTTAATTGTTCTTCTGAAATTTCTGAAGGGGCATCCATCATTAAATCACGACTGTCGCCGGTTTTGGGAAAAGCAATAACTTCTCGGATATTTGGCTCATTAAATAACACAGCTAAAAATCTATCAAGTCCCGGAGCAATTCCACCGTGAGGCGGAACCCCATATTCAAAGGCCTCTAATAGGTGGCCAAACTTTTGGCGAATTTCAGCTTTTTTGTGGCCCATAATTTCAAACACCGCCTCTAAGATTTCCGGCTTGTAAGACCTTAAACTCCCTCCTCCAATTTCATAACCATTTAAAACAAAATCATATTGATAAGCTAAAATCTTCTCAGGATTTTTTTTGATTTTATTAATATCTTTGCTCTGAGGCCTGGTAAATGGATGATGAACGGCACCCCATCGTTTTTTCTCCTTTTTCCATTCAAACATTGGAAAATCAACAATAAAAGCAAAAGCTAATTCGTCAGGGTTGTTTTTGTTTTTTCTTAAATCCGGCTTATCCGTTTTATATTTCTCCATTATTTTTTGATAAGAAATTCTTGGGAAAGGAATTTTTTGAATTTTCTTTTCCGGAAATAATTTTTTAACTAAATTTACATAAAGCCGTTCTGTTAAATCTAAAATTTCTTTTTGGTCTACAAACGACATTTCCAAATCCAATTGGGTAAACTCCGCCTGCCTGTCAGCCCTAGGGTCTTCGTCCCGAAAACAACGGGCAATCTGAAAATATTTTTCAATACCGGCTACCTGTAATAATTGTTTATACTGCTGGGGCGATTGGGGCAAAGCATAAAACCTTCCTTGTTGCAGCCGAGAAGGAACTACAAAATCCCTGGCGCCTTCAGGAGTTGACTTGGTTAAAATCGGAGTTTCCACTTCAATAAAATCTTCTTTCTGAAGAAAATCCCGCATAAACTGAATAACTTTTTGACGCTCTTTTAAGTTCTTTTTCATCCTTCCCCTTCTCAAATCCAAATAACGGTATTTCATTCTTTTTTCCTCATTTATTTCATAGCCATCTCCCTCAATAGAAAAAGGCAAAGTTTTTGCCTTAGATAAAACCTCCAAACTTTCTACTGAAACCTCTATTTTTCCTGTTTCAATTTTCGAATTCACCATTTTAGGAGGCCTTTTTAAAACTTTCCCTATCACCTCTATCACCCATTCAGGCCGAACCTCCTTAGCAAATTTGTAGATGCTTTCATTCCCCGGAGTAAAAACCAGTTGTAAAATCCCGCTTCTATCCCGAAGGTCAATAAAAATAATCTTACCGTGCAATCTTATGGAATTCACCCATCCAAAAATCTTAACTTGCTTTCCCAAATATTTAGTTGTGTCCTTGTTAATAACTCTTTCCATCATGTTTTAATTATACACAATTCTCTCCTATTTGAAAATACCTTATCCACTTGACTTATTTTTTCAAATCGTTATAATAAAATGTTGTTTTGCTCTTTTACAAAAGAATAATCAAAGAAAGGAAATATTATGTGGATTAGAGCACCGAATTGATAGTAACTGTAAAGGTTTTGTTAGTATTGGAATGAAGTATAAGTTAAAAAGATGAAAAAAATAAGGAGACCTAAATGACCCACCCCAATAGAGAAAGAGCGGTTATTAGCAACGACGGAAAAGACAAGATTATTGTAACCGTGAGAAGAGACATAGGACAAAAAAGGCATATTTTCATCACTGTGCCTGCTGACATGAAATGGACAACGATATGGAGGACTTTAAGGAAATTACCTAAGCTCTTGCAAAAACAACGCAAGCAAAAAACAAAACCTTTACAGAAAAGATTCCATAAAAAAGAACTGGTGGCGTAGTATTTTTCTGTCAGTTCTAACGTTAAAAAGCGTGGCAGTTAAACCACGCTTTTTTTATTTGAGTTGACCCCGTATAGAAAATTCGACATTCTTCTACGGGGTTGACACGAAGTTTTAATTTTACTAAAATAGAAAAATTGTTGCTCTTTAATAAAATATCAATATCATTTTTGGAGAAATCACTATGGCTAATTCAAGATCTGATAATAATGGAGAAAAAAAGTTTTTTGGAGCAGTAACTAAAAATTGCAAAACAGTTATTGTAGACAACAACAAAAAAGATCTAAGAAAAGAAATTGCTCAACGACGAGTAGCAAAAAATAACATTGCTATGTTTGAATGCCAACCTAACGGAATAAAAATAAAGACAAAATTAACTCATAAGCCAAGATTTAAGTTAATGGCGCGTCATCATGTAGTTTTAAAAGATGCCTGTCTTGTTTTTTTGGAGGATAGAACGGGAGTTTGACAAAAATTTATAGATATGTTAAAATTTACATAGTGAATTTTAACAATTAAATAGGAATAGATTGAAAGGAGTCAAAAGATGTTGGTTCTAAGCAGACAAAGATACCAATCAATTATGATTGGCGAAGGTGATGACGTTGTTGAGGTTATGATAGTTGATGTTCGAGGTGATAAAGTTCGTTTAGGAATCACTGCTTCTCCGCATATTCCTGTCCACCGAAGAGAAATATACGACGCAATTCAACAGGAAAAAGCGACGAAAAAATCCGGTGAGAATCAAAACAAAACAACCCAAGAAAAATGACAAAATAAAATTCGCCACAACATTAAACGCTCGCCAAAAGACGAGCGTTTTTTTAATCTATTTCTGAAGAAGAATTACATTGTTGGTCCTCCCGGCGCTGCTGGTGGTGGAGTAGAGCCTTTTCCTCCTTCCTTTTTGAAAATCTTATCTTTTAGAAGATAAATTATTATCCCTACCACAATAATTGCTATAATTATCCAAATAAGTGTACTCATAATTCTTACTAACTTAATTAATATTTTTTATACTCGACTTTACCTTCTACTTTTATTCTCTCTTTTTCGTTTTAATATGTCAAGCGAAGCTGTGGAAAACCTTTCTGCGAGCTTGTAAATATCTCCTGCTCCCATAATTATTACCACTTCCCCGCTTCTTAAATTCCTTCTTAAATAGCTTTTTATCTTTCCTCTCGGAAGATATAATGCTTCTGGTTTATTAATCTTTTTAATTAATTTCTCTGAATTTATCTTCTTTTTTATTTCTTTTTTTTCTCTTCCAGCCACATCGTAAATATCAGTAATTATTAGTTTATCTATTGGAAATTTATCCTGGGGACTTCGGGTGAGCCTCAGCCGAACTCTTCGCCGAAGAACCCCGGAAAACACTCTAACGAAATCATTAAATAAATAAAAAGTTCTTTGATATTGATGGGGTTGAAAGATACACCAAATTTTTTTATTTGGGAATTTCTCCCGGACTGCCTCCAAAGTAGCTTTAATCTCAGTTGGGTGGTGAGCATAATCACTGATAATTGTGAATTTTTTATTGTTAATTTCTCCTCTTTTTATCTCAAAGCGCCGCCAAGCGCCTTTATACCCCGATAACGCTTTAAATGAAATTTTATCTGGAATTTTCAAATCTCGAGCCACTGCCAAAGCTGCTAAAGCGTTATAAATATTATGCTCGCCCGGAACTTTCAAGATTTCTCTTAATTTTTTTGCTTCTTTTTGTTTTAAAGAATATTTTTCTATTTGACATTTGGATTTTGGATTTGATTTGACATTTGGATTTTGGATTTTGGATTTTAATAATTTTTGAATATTCTTATCGTCTCCATTCACAATCAAAATTCCATCTTTTGGAAGATGCGATACATATTTTCTATAGGTCTTTAAAATATGCTCTAAATTCTTGTAATAATCAAGATGTTCTCTCTCAATATTAGTTAAAACAATAATTTTGGGCCAATAATTTAAAAATGAGGCCTGCCACTCATCAGCTTCAATAACAAGATAATCGCTCTCTCCTATTCTAAAATTACTTCCATTAAATTCTTTTAATTTAGTGCCAATAATTACTGTTGGATCTAGTCCTGCTTTTATTAAAATCAAAGAAACCATTGCGCAGGTTGTACTTTTGCCGTGAGTGCCGGAAACAGCAATAGTAAAATATTTCTTAGTTAATTCTCCTAATGCCTGAGGATAACTAAGAAGCTTAACTCCTTTTATTTTGTCTGGCTTAACTGCTGGGCTATAAACTACCAAGTCCACCTCTCTTGGTGTTTTATTAAGGAGCTTAACTCCTTTTTTCTCCAAAAAATCAGTAATTTCAGAATGCGCCAAATCAGAGCCAGAAACTTTATGACCTTTTGCCAAATAATATTGGGCAAGCGCAGACACACCTATCCCCCCGATACCAATAAAATGTATTTTCATGTTCTTAAATCGTAGGATTCTAAAATTATATATTCTGGCCCTCTTTTCTTTAATATGCTTTCCATTACTTCAATTGAATCCACCGAGAAACTTAAATTAATATCTTCATCTACCGCTGGTCTTTCTTCAGGTTCAATTCTCTGCCATTCCCATTGCCTAATTCTTCCCAAAGTAATATGAGGAGAAAATTGTCTTTTTTCCGAGATAGTTAAAAATTTATCCAAATCATCTTTTAAAGAAGCGAATTCCTCTGACTTTTCCCCTACCGCCCAAGTCATCCGGGGCGATTTTTTATCAGTAGGACCATAACAGATTTTAAATAAATTAACTAAAAATGATGGATGCCTTAATGCTACCTCTTTTGTAATTTTACAAATCTCCAAAAGCTCCTCATCTCTAATATATCCAATAAAATCTAAAGTAATATGGAGACTCTCAGGTTTTATCCATCTAATCGGTAGTTCCGGCCATTTCGTTTGATATTCTGCCAGCTTCTTTCTTACCTCATCTGGTAAATTTATAGCAATAAAAATCCGATGCTTTTGCATAATTGAATTTTATCATAAAAAAAGCTAAAATTAAAATATGAAATTTATTATTAAAAATACTTCGGGAGAAAATACGACAAATTTAATGAGAAGAGTCGGTTATTATTTTTTGCAAGAAAAAGATTCTGAATTGTCTTTTGTTCGCCCGTTGGAAAGAAGCGGCTACCCGAGATTTCATATTTATCTCAAGCCCAATGAGAAAAATGAAGAAATAATTTTTAACTTACATCTGGACCAGAAAAGACCAGTATATAAGACGGCTCACGATCACGCGGCAGAATACGAAGGCAAAGTTGTAGAAACCGAAACAGAAAGAATAAAACAAATTTTAAGTTAATTCTAAAAATGACTAATAAAAAAATTGCCGAAATACTCTACGAAACAGCAGAGCTCTTGGATATAGAAGGAGTAGCCTTTAAGCCAAAAGCATACCGCAAAGCAGCCAAGGCCTTGGAAAGTTTAAAAAAAGATATCTCTTTAATTTACAAGGAAGAGGGTTTTAAAGGACTAAAAAAAATCCCCGGCATAGGCAAAAGTATTGCTGAAAAGATTGAGGAATATTTGAAAAAGGGAAAAATTAAATATTATGAAAAATTGAAAAAAGAAACTGCTATCCGCCAGGTAGTTACTCATTATTTCAAAACCAAAGAAATATCCTTAGAGCAACTCAAGAAAGATGCTAAAAAGAAAAAAATAATTTACTCAAGGTTTACCAAACCGGCAAAACAACTTTTAGAATTAGCCGGTTCGGTAAAAAAAGCCGAAGAAGCTATTAATAAAGTAGCAAATTGGGCAAAATCAAGAAATTTAGATTACGCCATAGAAACGGTTTTCAAAAAATGGCTGGAGTTAGACAGATTAAAGCCGAAAGAGGTGGTAAAAAAACCATTTTTTCAAGGAAATCAAATGGTCTGGAGCCAGACAAAAAGAAAATGGTATGTAATTGATGGATACGGCGAATGGTTAGAATTTGCCGGAAAAAAATCTGAGATTGAATGGCGGATAATAAAATAAATGAACAAAGAACAAAAAACAACGGAACTTAAAATTATATTTTTTGGTACTCCAAGGTTTGGAGCGACTATTTTAGAAGGACTTATTAAAAATAACTACAAGCCTGTTTTAGTTATTACTGCGCCAGATAAACCCGTAGGAAGAAAACAGATTTTGACCTCCCCGCCTGTTAAAAAAATTGCTGAAAAATATAATATCACAGTAACCCAGCCAGAAAAAATTAAAGAAGCTGCAATAGAAATTAAAAATCTAAATCCTGACTTAATCATTTGCGCGGCTTATGGCCAAATCATCCCAAAAGAAATTTTGGAAATCCCAAAACATGGCTGTTTAAACATCCATCCTTCTCTTTTGCCAAAATATAGAGGAGCCAGCCCGATTCAAACGGTTATTTTAAATGGCGACAAAGAAACCGGAGTAACAATAATTTTAATGGATGAAAAAATGGACCACGGCCCAATAATAACTCAGACTAAATACAAAATACCAGATGATATAAATCATAAAGAGTTAGATAGCGCACTTGCAAAACAAGGAGTCCATCTCCTTGTAAAAACTCTGCCCAAATGGATAAATAGCGAGATTGAGGCAAAAGCGCAGGACGAATCTAAAACAACTTATACAAAAATTTTAAAAAAAGAAGACGGTAAAATTAACTGGAAAAAATCAGTTGAAGAAATTGAAAGACAAATCAGGGCTTTTTGTCCCTGGCCGGGAACCTTTGCTTTTATCAAACATAAAAGCGAAATCTTAAGGGTTAAAATTTTAGAAGCTGGCATTTCAAAAGAGAAAAAATTAATAATTAAAAAACTCCAACCCGAAGGAAAAAAAGTAATGACCCTTGAGGAATTCAAAAAAGGATATCATGACTTCAATCCCCTATTCTGAATTAAAAAAAGGAAAACAAATTATTATCAACAATGAACCTTATGAAATAATTGAGGCGTCTTCTATGTTTAAAGCAAGGGGTCATTCGGTTTTACAGGTAAAATTAAAAAATCTAATTACCGGCAACATAATTTCCCGAACGTTCCATCCTTCGGATATTTTTGAGGAAGCTGAACTTTTCAAAATAAAAGCTAAATTTCTGTACTCTCACCGAGAAAATTATTTTTTTGCTGAAAAAGATAATCCTTCCAAACGTTTCAGTTTAACCAAAGAGCAAATCAGTTCTTCGGTAAAATTTCTAAAACCGAATCAAGAAGTCGAAACGATAATTTTCAATGAGGAAATAATCAATATCTCGCTTCCAATAAAAATTCAATTAAAAGTAAAACAAGCTCCGCCAGGGATTAAAGGAAGCAGAGCTCAGGCAGGGAATAAAATCGTAGTTTTGGAAACCGGAGCAGAAATAAACGTTCCCCTTTTCATTGAAGAAGGAGACATTATTGAGATTAACATTGAAAAAGGCGAATATGTCCGAAGAATAGAGAAAAGAGATTAGCTTCTTCTCTTTTCCGCTATTCGGACTTGTTTTTCATCCAGGCCGAAATGATGGGCGATTTCGTGCCAGACAGTATTTTTAACAATTTCTCTTATTTCATTTTCAGAATGGGCAATTCGTTCAATCGGTCTCCTAAAAATAGTTATTCTATCCGGTAGAACCTGGCCATAATACCCTCTTTTTGTTTGAGGTATTCCCTCATATAAACCGAAAACTAAGGAACCTTTTTTTGTTTTCAGTTTTCTTAATTGATACGAGGTGGGCTCTTCTTCAATACAAATATCTACATTTTCTAATTTTTCTAAAAATTTTTGAGGAATTGCTTTAATTCCCTCATTAACAACTTCCTCAAATTCTCCCTTAGTCATATTTAAATAATACCAAAAATTAAGAATTAAGCAAAAAATCGTCCGAAGGACGATTTTTTGATAACTCCAACATTAACCTACAGAGAACAATTCTCTGTTTTCACTTTTTTTTATAATGACATTCATTCAGCAAGCGTATCGAATGCTTCTTCGCCACTGCTTGTAGCATTACCGAGAACATCGGCAGAATTCACTATATAATAATAGACGGTGCTTGGAATCAAACCAAATATAGCAATTTTATGATTCAATACTAAATCAGGAGAACTTTCCGTAGGAGTTTCCGTGATAATAAACGGAGTTATTGTATCATACCAGACATTACTATCCGCTTCCTCGTCTGTAGTCCAGGCAATCATCGCTGAGGAGGTAGTAACATCCAGCACTGAAATTTCTGAGAGAACCGGAGGCGTAGTATCTTCTTCTTCTTCCTCCTCTTCTCCCAACTTCTTCTCAATACCCGGAGGAAGTTTCTGTCCCGGTAATGGCTGAGGTTCAAAACCAAGCTTTTTTCTGATTCCCGGGGCAATTAAAAGACCGGGTGGCACTTTGCCCGAAGCTCCAGCACCCTCTTCAAGCAGCTCGTTTATTTTAGCCAATGTTTTAGGTCCAACCAACCCAACCTGCTCAATATCTGCTGCTTTCTGAAATCTTTTCACTGCTTTCTCCGTCAAGTTGCCAAAATATCCGGTAACCAGCGCTTCAGGATAAATCTCTGGGTCTGTTGCTAACATCTCTTGTAATAAAGTAACATCATCTCCGCTCATGCCTTTTCGTAATTGCCTAAGAAGCTTCAGGGTTACTTTAATTTCTTTTCCCGTATCTTTTATTTCTCCTTTGGCCTCTCTTAAATTCTCTATCTGGGCAATCAATGCTTCTATCTGGGCTTTTAATTTCACTATCTGCTCTTGAAGCGTCTGAAGAAGAAGCTCTTGAACCGAAGATGTATCGGTTGTTTCTGCCAAAACAGGCACAGCCAAAACACCAAACAAAAGACTTACACCCAAAATAATACCAATAATTTTATTCATCTTATTTATTAAATCTTATTTTAATAAAATAGAATCGACCTTTATTTAACTTCTAATTTTGGAACACTCTTTATTTATTTTAGCATAAGCAAGAACTTTTTTAGAGAAAAATTAACATAAATTACAGCAGCGAGCAATCCGCAGGTTCCAAAAAAAATATCTTCCAAAAAATCAATTTTTATTTCTTGTTTTGCGTCAAAAAATAGTTTTGTGCCAAACAACTGGTCAATGTTATACTGCAATATTTCCCAAAGGAAAAGACCAATAAATAAAATGGCGAAAAGGTAAAGCAACAAGTTTCTTTTTTTAACTTTTTCCCCGTTTATTTTCATAACAGGCAGCCAAAGCAATGAGAAAATTATCAAAGAAAAGAAAGCTGCGGCAAAATGAAGAAATCTATCATACTGGAAGCCCAGCTCATGGAGAATTAAACTACCGGGAGCATTTGAAACAACTATAAAAAAACCAAAATATTCAATTTTTTTCATCCATTCAGCTTTAACAATTTTTCTAATCTTTGCATCAAAATTATAAAAAAAACGAGGAAGAAGAATCAGTAAGGGTATAACAAAACCGTAGGAAACAATAATAACACCTCTGTTTCTTGTAAAAAGTTCAATTAAAGCAGTAGCGATTGAGACAGCCAAAGAAGCAATAATCATAATATATATTATAACATACTTTTTTATTAAAAAATGGTGCCAGGTCTATTTTCCTTAACTTTTTCTTTCATAGATCTATTTCCAAAATACCTCTATTTCCCAAAAAATTCAAGGGAAATTAAAAAAAGCGAAACCTATCGGTTTTGCTTTGTCTAAAATTGCTTGTTTTATTAAAAAAATAGAGCTGACCCCTATTTCCTCTCTCGAGTGGGCTTTTTGTTTTAGGGGCTAATCTTCTTTAAGGCAAGGTTTTAAGGAACTCGTCTATATTAAGTTTTGATTCAGGTGATAATTCCAAAACAATCATAGCTTCCTCTCTGGCTTTATCATATTCTCCCAACTCTTTATAAACATAAGCCAAAGAAGCATGGTATTGAAAATTCTCGCTATCTATATGTAGTATTAATTTTCTAAACACATCAGCTAATCTTTCGTAACATTCAATATAAAGTTCTTTATTTTTATCTTCAATTGTTTCAAGTGCTTTTATATAAGCTTTTTGTAGCTGAGAAAGAGATTCGCCTGAGTTAGGATTAAGTCCTTTTTCAATTGCTATGGCTATATTTTTATCAGCTTGTTCAAACTCACCCAAATAAATATTAGCAAGAGCTTTTTGCCACCAGCATAAATTGTTATCTGGATTTAAATCAAGACATTTTTGAGCTTTCTCTTTTGTTTTTTGGTATTCACCGGTTAATAAATTAGTTGCTACCCATTCTTGCAAAATTTGCTCGCGTTTTGGACTTAATTGATTGGCTTTTTCAAAATAAATATTAGCTTCTTTTTTTAATTCTTCAATGTTAAATTGCCCGGTATATTCATCCTTATGATTTATTAAAAAATTTGTAGTAACTCCTAAGAACCACCAACTTCTGGTATAATTAGGCCTTAGTTCAGCAGATTCTTTTAAGATTTGATATAATTTAAAGTTTAGAGCTAATTTTGTTTCGGGATTTCTTTTCATACATTTAGTTAGAACATCAGTATAGCTCAATCTTAAATAACTATCTATCACACTATGAGAGGGTAAAATTTTCTCCATTTTTTCAATAGCTTTTTCACATTCTCCATTTTTTGAGTAATAATTGGCCCAATTAATTTCTTTATTGATTTGAAACGGCTTCAAAGCTCCTGCCCAGATAAACCAGATTAATAAACAGAATAAGCCAAATATTAATCCGGATTTCCAGAGAGGTTTTGGTTCATTTCTTTGATTTTTAACCCGATTATGATTTTCCTTGATCAAAGATTTTTGTGATTGGGCTATTAAATATAAGGAATAGCCAATCAGCAGGAACGATATCAAGTAGGTGGAAAACACATCAAAACTAAAGAAATTAGCAACCAGATATCCAATGAAAGCAGCCTGAATTCCATGAATAATTATTCGGTTATTTTCTTGGCGTTTTTTTATTTTCTGGAGTTGCCAGAATAAAGCAGTGAAAAGAGAAAGATAAATTATTAAAGCCGGGATACCGGCAGTTACAGAAATATCAAAGACAAAATTATGAGCTCTGTCCCACCAATCAGAACCACCAAATCCAGGAAGAGAAGGGTCGTAATATTTATCAAAAGCAATTGAGAAATTTTCGGGACCATAACCCAAAATCGGTCTGTTCTTTACGGCGTTCCAAGAAAGCCTCCAGGTGATAAACCGAGCATTATCAAGAGCATCCTTAATTAGAAGCCGATTAGTCGTATTCTTTAGAATTTCATTTTCTTTTACAAAATTAGGAAGGTTGGGTTGAGTATTTATATAATAAACTCCATAAATACCCAGAAACAGAATAATTAGAATAACAATTTTTATCCCTATAGAAACCCATTTTTTTCTGACAGAATAGAAAATTGAGAAGTATAAAAAACCAATAGATAAACCTAAGAAAACGGCTCTGGTTTGGGTAAGGAAAATAGCAACAAAGACAAATAAGAGAAGCGAAAACAAGTAAAATATTTTTTTAGGCACATTTTTTTCTTTAATTGCGAAAGACAAAGCGGGAAAACTTAGGAGCAGAAGATAAATCGCTAAAAAAATAGGCCCCCCTATAGTTGAGACCGGTCTTGCTGTATAAGGGATAAGAGTTTTCGAAAAGACCTGAAATTGCTGAAGGATAGTTATAAAAGAAACTAAAATACCAATTCCGATTACAATAAACCAGATTTTCTGCCAATCTCTGGGTTTAATAATAAAAAATGCTAAGATAGCAAAAATTATATAAAAAGAAAAATTTAGAAACCCTCCTGCTCTATGTGGAGATTCCCAAAAACTATAATAAGGATCTAAAGAGAAAATGGTTGCTAAAAGAAAAATTGCCCAAAGAGCAACCAAAAGCCAAAAAGGCCAAAAAACCTTATTTTTCCTGCATAATACACTTTTAGCATTGGAAAGAATTTGCCCATCACTATCAAATCTTGGTGCGAGGGCTCGCCGAATAAGAAGAAAAACTAAGATAGAAATTATAATTCTAAAGATAATGGTTTTTCCCCAGGCAGCTGGATGAAACCAAGGAGTAACAGCAAGCAAAGGCAAAGCCAAAATTAAAAAAAATCCAATTAGGTAAAAGTAATAGAATTTATTCTGGGCTTGAGGCTTGTTATTCATGTTGTTTTATGATACAAAAAAGTAATACAAAAATCAATTAAAGATTTTTATGAAGAAAGTAATAGTTACATCCGGATACTTTAATCCTTTGCACATAGACCATATAAAGAAAAATGGTGCCAGGTCTATTTTTCTTAACTTTTTCTTTCATAGATCTACTTCCAAAATATCTCTATTTCCCAAAAAATTCAAGGGAAATTAAAAAAAGCGAAACCTATCGGTTTTGCTTTGTCTAAAATTGCTTGTTTTATTAAAGAAATAGAGATGACCCCTATTTCTCTGGCTGGAATTATATCTTAGATTTTTCCTGCCTTTTAATGCGGACTCGATCAATTTCTGTAAGAAATTGTTTTCTTAGACGAATATTTCCAGGAGTTATTTCAAGATACTCGTCGTCATTCATTGTCTCTAGCCCTTTTTCAAGAGTAAGCTTTATCGGCGGAGTTAACGCTATCG
>Ga0268279_1001181_pt1 | contig 15010 bp, 8 predicted proteins | sample saktaG_6_FD_190142 | JGI IMG/M metagenome (GOLD analysis project Ga0268279, IMG submission 190142) | Saline water microbial communities from Sakinaw Lake, British Columbia, Canada - sak_2010_1_5_80m | ecosystem: Environmental > Aquatic > Non-marine Saline and Alkaline > Saline ...
AGAGCCGGATGAGGGAAAACCTCACGTCCGGTTCTGTGAGGGGGCTCATAGCAACCTCGGAGCCATTACTCCAACAAGAGGTAAGCTATGAGCTCTACTCGACAAACCCGCCGGAATCGGTAGGTTTTTATATGATGATGAAGTTTGGAATACCAAGAGTGTGTGAGGGGGTGGAGAAGAATGAACAAAAAGAGGATTATTATTCTGGGTGCACTTGCTGTAGTGGTGGTATTGCTGGGTTTTGTGGCGTCGTGTAGTGCCGATACGCTGGAGGTTGGGTCTGGATGCCAGTATGAGAAGATCCAGGACGCGATCGATGCGGCAAACGAGACTGACATGATTATCGTGCACGAGGGCACCTATTGGGAAAATCTGTTAGTTAATAAGAGCCTTACCATCAAAAACGGCTCGCTGCCCGTGATCGACGGCATGGGCGGCACCGCGATTAACATCACTGCGGAGAACGTGACCATCGACGGCTTCAACATCACGAACTGCAGCTACGGTATCAACTGTAGCGCGCTCGGCTTCACCATCGTGAACAACACTATCAACGCCAGTATCGATGGTGTCAACCTGTATCTGCACGACATCGGCTGTAACATGAGCGGCACCGACTCTTTCATCCTGGGAGATTCCGCCATCCAGTACAATACTATCACCGCAGGTGACGATGGCGTTTATATAAATGCCACGTACTGGGGCGCTAACCTCACCGGCAACGCCGTGTTCGACATCGGCTCATTCCGCGTCAACTTGAATGAGATCGTAGCTGACGTCGACGGCATCTACGTCGACTACTTCGCATACATCTGTTCCAATTTGTCTGATTCCGCTAACGGCAGCATCGGCAACATCGAGTTCAACAACAATAACATCACCAGTGACAGTGACGGTATCTATGTGTACGTAATAGAATACTTCGGTAACGACATGTCTGATAATGCTTCGTTCATCATGGGAAGCCTGGAGTTCAATGGCAATGAAATCAACAGTAGCGGCATCGGGATAGACATGGCCGAGTATGTTTTCTACTACTGTGGGTATGAGATGCACAACAACTCCGCATTTTCCATGGGCAACATCACCTTCAACGACAATAATATCAGCAGCGGCAGCGACGGCATCAGTATCGATGATTGGTACGGCCTCGGCTACAATATGTACGGCAATGCATCTGTTGAAATGGACAATGTGGAGTTCTGCGGAAATGAGATTAACGCCAGCGGCTACGGCATGTATTTCTATTACATGCCAAACTACTTTGGATTATATATGTACAACAACTCCGCGTTTGTCATGGGCAGTATCCTCTTCAACGAAAACCACATCAACAGCAGCGACGACGGCATCTACTGCGAGGAGTCTCTGGGAGATGGGGAATTTGGATACCAAATGTACGGTAATGCGACCTTTGAAATGGACTCCATCGAGTTCAACAACAATACCATCACCAGTGACAGCGACGGCATCGAAATCGGGGATTTTTACGGCTTCGGCTCCTATATGAACGACAATAGTTCGTTCATCATGGACAATGTGGAGTTCTGCGGAAATGACATTAACGCCAGCGGTTATGGCATGTATTTTGGTTACATGCCAAACGAGTTTGGATATTATATGTACAACAACTCGACGTTTGTCATGGGCAGTATCCTCTTCAACGAAAATCATATCACCAGCAGCGACGACGGCATCTACTGCGATTATTACCTGGGGGAATTTGGATACAATATGAGCGATACTGCGACCTTTGAAATGGACTCCATAGAGTTCAACGATAATATTATCAGCAGCGGCAGCGACGGCATCTATATCGATGAGTGGTATGAGTTCGGCTACTCTATGAACGACAATAGTTCGTTCAGCATGGACAATGTGGAGTTCTGCGTAAATAACATTAACGCCAGCGATTACGGCATTTACGTTTACCCATACGAATGGGGCGCTTACATGTACAACGATTCGACCTTCGTCCTGGGCGACTGGTTTATCAACGATAACGAAATCCAGTCAGGTGACCATGGTATTGAAGTTTACAGCTACGATTTCGGCTATTACATGTACGACAGCGCCAATGCCTCCATCGGCAGCCTGGAGATCATCAACAATACCATCAACGCCACGGATGATGGGTACGGTATCTATTCATGGTGGTGGTACGAGTTCGGCTATTATCTCTACGATACTGCGTACGTTGAGGTTGGCGACTGCCTCATCACGAACAACACCATAACTACGTGGGGCTCTCCTTCTTACGGTATTGAGACAGGCCCGTACGAAGCAGGCTACTACGTCTACGACGATGCCCGGGCGTACTTCGGCGATTATGTGGTAGCTAATAACGAAATTTTTACCAACGGGTCTTATGGCATCTATTTCTACTATTATTCCATGGGCTGTTATCTAGAGCCCTCCAACTTCGCTGAAAGCCATGCCATCGTCGAGTTCGGCGACGCACTCATCAGCACTAACAACATTACGGTTCCCTACGGCTCTGGCATCTACTTCATCGGAGACTCTGTCGGTTATGAGCTTGACAACGACTCCTCTGTGACCACCGATAATATCCGGATCAATGAGAACACGATAGCGTCCTCTGACGAGGCCCTCTACGTCTATCTTGCTTACTTCGGTAGGCTGTATGATAATTCCACCTTTACCATGGGGGATATCACCCTGAACGACAACACGATTAACATCACCAATAGCGGGGACGGCATTTACCTGTGGACCTCTTACGGCTTCCTCACTGACGTCTACGATACTGCATCAGCTTCGCGGGGGTACTTACTGATCGATGGTAATATGGTCTCGAATGCCTCGCATGGTATCTATCTTAATGAAACCGATAACTTCACGATCTCGTGCAACTATGTCCATGACAATGACCATGGGATATACCTGGAAACTTCAAGCAACAATACGGTTATCTATAACCTGATCGTGAATAATAGCGCGTCAGTTCTAGATACCGGGGCGCACGTCGATGCTAATTCTTACTACAATGAACTCCACAATAACTGCTTCATCAATAATAGCCCGCAGGCGATAGACGACGAGATAACCCAAACGAACAACTGGACCGGGAACTTCTGGAATGATTGGGGTGGATCGGGATCGTACTGGATCAACGGGGGTGCACAAAATTCAGATGGTGATCCACTGGACGCGTGCCCGGAACGGGCCAATGTTACCGCTACCAAAGTTGCGGTGGATATGAACGGGAATCTATTACTGCCCGGTGACGTCATTTGCTATACGGTATGGATAAACAATACGGGCAACTGCAGCTCAGCGGATAATCCGGGGAACGAATTTGAGGATTCTATCCCAAGTAACACAACTTATATCAATGGTTCAGCCAACGCAAGTCCCGGTACTATCGTGTACAACGAGTCGAATAACAATATCACTTGGAACGGCGCTATTCCCGCGCATGGCTTTGTCGAACTTACTTTCTGCGTCACTGTTGATGCCAGCGTGTCTCCAGGAACCAACATTTCGAACCAGGGAACGGTGAATTATGACAGTAATTGCGATAGAACCAACAATGCCCAGATGCTCACTGACGATCCTGCAACAGCACCACCTGATGACCCCACCACGTTAATCACGAGTGCCGCACCACAGCGGGCGCAAGTGCCTGCGATGACACCAGCCGGCCTCATCGCACTCGTCAGCGCACTATCGGCAATCGCAGCTGTAACCATAACGAGAAGAAAGAGGCGATAAAGCCTCTTTCACTTTTTTTAGCTTTGCAGGAATAGCCGCTTCGGTTAAGCTTGTAGACGTGAACGGCAAGCGGCACCAAGGCTGGATACCGGCGATACGGCTATTCTGAAACAGGGAGCCTCAGTGAAAACAGAAGTTAATTTTTATATGCAGTAAAATCATGCGGGGGGCGTGATTCGAACACGCGGACTCCTACGAGACAGGGTCCTAAGCCCTGCGCCTTTTCCAGACTCAGCAACCCCCGCATTATTCTTGTCTCTGTCTTTTGTATCCTATCCTAATTAAAAACATAAATGAGCGGATAATGTACACTGAAGCCCCCCTTAACCCACATGTTAACGTTATCGCTTTTGTGCGTTAGGTTAGCACCTGAGGCATGCTCTGATTTTTAAATGCGGGGTACACACTTCTATTTAAACCGCACAAAACGCTCCGGCACGCCCGTGAACTTCGGATGCTGGACGTACTCCAGTGCCGTTCCCCTGGCATTATCTATCTGCATCCACGCGATCAACTCCTTGAACGAACCGCCTGCCAGTCCATCAGCAACGATGGCATAGCCCTGCGCCGTCTCCTTCGTCTTCGACGCACCTTCCAGGAACCCTAGCGGCCGTACCGCAGTGTACTCCGACAGTCGTGCGGTCAGCTCGTCCGCGATCTCCGGCAGCTTCGTCCAGCGTCCCGAAAGCAATATCTCCTTCGGATCTTTCACGGGCACGGTCATCTCGGCCACCGCTTTCTCGATCCCTTCCATCATCGCCTCGAACGCGATCTCATTCTTCTCGCCTCGTCGACTGACAAACGCCTCAGGATCCATTTCGCCGGTGACGGAGACCACGCCGCCTTCAAAGGTGTCTTTACGCTCCCACGTGCCGATCAGCTGCACCAGTTCCGCATCAACCGCCGAGAGCGTTAAGTAGCCGATACCAGGGAAGTTCGTGCCCCCGATCCCATCAACGATATGGCCGCCGTCGACACCGATGACCGCATTGTAGCCGAATCCGAGCTCAACGAGGATGAACGAGACGTCCACATACGATATTTCAAACCGTTTCGATTGGTCGTGGACGCCGAGCACAGCCACCGCTAACTTGTCCGCAGTGCCCATGTCAAGCTTATTCAGCTTCCGGTAATACGGCACGGTCGGTAGCTCGATCACGCCAGGGATGAAGGTCACCGGGAACTGCTCGCGCCGCATCCAGACCGAGAAATCGGTCATGTTCTTATACAGAATTGCGCCGAAGATTCCCGCTTCGATACCCTTCAGGATGTCCGCCTTCGTCGTCAGCAGGATATAATTGTAGTACCACTCCTCGAAGATGTCTGCCGGGATCTCATCGATCCGCGTGGGCTCCACACCGTACCCGGACGGTCCGGTGATGAGATCCGCGGGTAACGCCTCCTGGAGCGCGTCATGTATCCGCTCTGGCTCGTTCACCAGGTCGAGATTGTCGAGCGGGTTCTCGTAGTAAACGACGCCATCCTCAATCGCGCAGATATCCATGCTCTTCGTGCCCGGGTCAACACCAACTGCTCGTGTCATTTCATGTACCACTCCAAAAATCTAAAACGCGGGGGAAACAGTTATATCTTACTATTGAACAGTGTATAAAGGTGAAGCTCATGCGTATCACAGTTTCTGCTCCTGCGCGGCTCCATTTGGGTGATCTCGACCCGTTCGCGCTCGGACGGTTCGGCTATGCGCCTGTGCTCGCGATTTCAGAGCCACGAACGATCATCGAGGCGGAAGCGGCTGATACGCTCGCTATCGAGGGCGTAGCAGCCGAAGAGGCGCGAACATACGCGCAGCGCGTCCTGGACGCATTCGCACTCAAAGGTGTCCGGGTGACGGTGAAGGCAACAGCACCGCGCAATCAGGGCTTCGGCTCTACCACGCAGCTCAGCCTCGCGGTGGCGCGAGCGGTGACGAAAGCGCACGGGCTTGACGTTACGCTGCTCGAGCTCGTGAAGGCCGTGAAACGCACTTCGACCGGAGGCATCTACCCGTTTCAGCGGGGTGGATTCGTCGTCGCCGGCGGCTTCCCCGTAAAACACGGCGAGCGCGTGTGGCTGCGTGCTGAGCCGCTGATCCCGCCACTGATCTTCCGTTCAGATTTCCCGGAGGACTGGCGGTTCGTCTTAGCCCGCCCCCTGGTGGCGCCAAAGAGCCCGGATAAGGAATCGGAGGAGGAAGCATTCGGCTCGTTACGTGAGCACAAACCGCCGGCTGAACTCATTCATAAGGGCTATTTCCTGCTCGCTGCCAAACTCATACCCGCAGTGCTCGAAGAGGATGCTGAGGCGTTCGGTAAGGCGTTAACCGCGATCCAGATGACCGTAGGCCGTATCTACCAGCCGGTCCAGGAGCAGATCTTCAATCCCGCTTCGCAGTGGTTAATTCCCATGCTGAACCGGAGCGGCGCCCTGGGCATTGGCCAGAGCTCATGGGGGCCGACCGTGTATGCCTTCACCGATAGCCCCGCAGCCGCGAAGCGGATAGCCGGGACGATCAAAGCAGAGGCACAGGAGCGCGCGGACGTAACGATCGTCAGTGCTGATAACACCGGTGCACGGATTGAAACCGGTTAGTTAGAGCGACATCTTCATCGCCTTCAACTTCTTCTGTATGAGCTTCTCGGCATTGAACCCCGGCCATCGCACATGGTCCAGAACAGTTCCTTGTGCGCCCCGTAATTCAAGTGTGTCTACCAGATCGGTGTACGTACCGCCTGCGAGCCCGCTGGCGAGCAGTGCCGCGCCCTGCGCTGCCTCTTTGCTCTTCTTCGCGTATCCCGCGAGTCTGCGAACCGGAATGTCAAACCGGTTCAGGCGCTCAACCAGCCTGTCAAACATCTCGGGCACGCGTGTGAGCCGTCCGGAGAGGATGAGTTCCTCGGGCGGGGGCGCTTCGAAGACGGTCAATTCCATTGCGACCGCTTTAACCACGCCCTCGACGAGGCTGTTCCAGGCAGTGGCAAACCTTACCTCGTCCAGCCGGTTGACGTACTCCTCAGGCGGAATGACGTTCCCAGCAGCGTAGGCGATACCACCGAACCCGAGCTGCGCCTCGTTGAAGCTGCCCAGGGTATGCGCGATCTCCAGATCCATCGCGCCGATTGTCAAATACCCGGGCCCTGGGAAAATGGTGCCGCCGATGCCGTCGATTATCTTACCCTGCGCGATCGCCATGACAGCATTAAATCCGAAGCCTAACTCCAGTTCCAGCAGGTTCGCGGCACGGTAATCACCACCGTGTCGGTTGACGTAGTCCCAGAGTGCGAGCGCGGCGATGCAGGTCTTATCTGCGGTGCCCATATCCACCTTGTTTCGCTTACGATATGCGGGCACGGTCGGGAGCTGGATGACGTTCGGCGTGAAGAAGACGTTCAGATTGAGCTCTTTCTGCATCATGATGAACTGCCGAATGGCGATATCAACCTCCGTGTTCTTCCCGAGCGTCGCCTGCGCCAGCTCCAGATCGGTTACCTCGGATATGTGCGTTACCGGTAAGCCCATCGCCGATGGCCCGACAACGACGTCGGCTTCCACGTCCTTGACGACGCTGAGCAGGCTCCTCGCCGATTTCGCCACCTTACCCGTAGGCACGGACGCCTCGTAAATCGCTGCGGTACGCTCATCATCGAGCCAGCAAAAATCAAAGCTGCTCGTGCCTGGATCTATTCCTAAAGCTCTCATACACTACCTGATCCTCCACGCTAGTATTCTTTACGCACGTAACGTATATCTCACTATCGATCTTGCGGTGCCCTGCAGTGCACATCGAACTTGTAGCGGCCAAAATCATATGCTACCCGGTGCTTTTAGGCCACACAAGCTTTTTCTGGTTCAGAAACTCTCTTCTTTATGGTAGGTGGAACAAGGTGCGCATACTTCACGTCGCGGACACGCATATCGGCTACTCGGCGTACCGGCGGATTGACGACGAGACCGGGTTGAATCAGCGCGAGGTCGATACTTACAACGCATTCCGGCAATTCGTCGAGTACGCTATCACGGAAAAGCCCGATTTGATTCTGCACGCCGGCGACCTCTTCGACTCGGTACGGCCGACGAATCGCGCAATCTCCGTCGTGCTCGAGGAACTGCTCAGGTTAAATGCGGCTGGAATCCCGTTTGTCGTTATCTCAGGCAACCACGAAACCCCGCGGTTGAAGGAGACGGGCAGCGTATTCAGCCTGTTTGAGCATATTCCTCACGTGCATGTGGTCTACAAAGACAGATACGAAACTGTTGAGCTCGATGGCGTGACCGTACATGCGATCCCGCACTGCGACGATATCGAGCGTGAGAAGCAGAAATTGCGCGCACTTAGCGATCGAAGGGGCATTAACGTCGCACTCCTTCACGCGAGCGTCTACGGCGCCGGTAAGCAGACCTTCCTGATGGACGAGTTCAACGAGCAGCTCATCTCCATTCATGATCTCACGAAGTTCGACTACGTCGCGCTCGGGCACTACCATGGCTACACCAGAATACGAGATGACGTGTACTATGCGGGCTCGACCGAGCGGTTCAGCTTCAATGAGGTAAATGAGAAGAAGGGTTTCCTGGAGGTAATCGTAAACGATAACGGCGAACGATCGGTAAGCTTCCATGAGCTGCGGACGCGCGCGATGGTGGATCTGGAGCCCATTCTTTGCACTGACCTGACAGCGCAGGAGATCAAAGGCACGATTACCGAGCGTATCAAGGAATCGGCCCCTGAGGATAAGGTCGTGCGGTTGAAAGTGCTGGACATGCCCCTGCATGTATACCACGCGCTCGAGTTCGAGGAGCTGAAACGGCTGACGAGGAAGGCGGTGCATTTCGAAATCAAGTACAAGTTTCAGCGCGATGAGCACACACTCGATGCCGAGCAACCCACGTTCCGGTCACTGCATACGGCGTTCGAGCACTTCATGGAGCACTACTCTGTTCGCCAGGATCTTGATAAGAACAGGCTCAAAGAGCTCGGACTGGCCTACATGCAGAAAGACGAAGAGGACGAAGAGGACGAAGAGGGCGAGGCGTGAATTCGGATACAGCGAATAGTCCAGCGGGAACAGGGCGTCGAGAACAGCGGCAGTCCAAAAAGAAAGGCACGCTCAGCTAAAATTTAATTTAATAGCGCTTACAAGAGAATTGGTACTGTACGTTACTATCAGAGTCCTGTGGTGTAGCGGTCAAGCATACTGGCCTTTGGAGCCCGTGACGGGGGTTCGAATCCTCCCAGGACTATGTGTATTTCCCCATTCTGAGCCTTTTCCTCGGTTATTTGGTTTTACGGAATTCTTAGCAGTGTTAACGTTATACCTATCTGAAGCGAGCGATTCGATGGATCTGAGACGAGTTATTTCTTCAGCAATATAGTCAGCTATACTCATATCTCTTGTTTCCGCTTCCTTTTTTAAAACCTCATGCAACTCCTTCGGAACCCTGATGTGAGTGTACTCCGTCTTTGCCATGATGTTAACACGTAGTTACTCTGGTTAAAAAGGTATCTGATAGTACTTCGCTTCAGATATATAATTCTATATACAAATTTCTTTTATATATATCGAATTTTTTGTAGATTCCTACCTGTCCTAGACATTTAAGTTTTCTATGATTACTTCGAGGTGAGAGGAGGCGCAGCAGTGTCGCTGATCACACCAACCGGCCTCATCGCACTCGTCGGCCTGCTATCGGCAATCGCTGCTGTTGCAATCGTACGAAAGAGACGGTAAGGTCTCTTTCACTTCTTTTTTATCTTTGCAGGGAATAGTCGGCTCGATAGAGTTCGTGGACATCAACGGCAAGCAGCACGAAGGGTGGATACCGGCGATACGGCTGTATTGAATAGCTAGCGACCATGAGCTGAGCGCGCACCGAAGCGAAAGTGTTAAGTATGATGACCGCAAACAGGCATTTCGTGTGGTTAAAAATGACTATCTCAAGAAAAGCGATTTGGATTTTTAGTATTGCAGCGATTGTGGTTCTTTTCGCCGTGACCGCTTTCATGCCATCCGTGAGTGCAGCAGATGTCTATCCAAGTGGTTCAATCCAGGCTGCCATCAACATAGCAACAACAGGGGACATTATCACCGTGTATGACGGCACCTACAAGGAGAATCTCGTTATAAACAAGTCAGATATCGTCATACGATCGGCGAACGGTTCCACGGTAACCATCATCAGCTCAAATCAGACGGAGATGCACGTGGTCAATATCACCAATCAGACGAACGTCACGCTCGAAGGCTTTGAGATCAGGGATGCACAGGGTGCAACTCAAGATGTGGCAGGCATCCACATGTATAACGCAAGCTGGTGCACTATTTCCAACAATACCGTGACGAACATCACTGCAACGGGAGATAAAGACGCCCGCGGCATCCTGCTGACGGATTCAAATAACAACACGTTCAGCGGCGGCACATCCGTTTTCAATATTACGGCAGAATGGTACGCCTACGGCATCGAGCTCGTGGGTTGTAGCAACAACACCTTCGGCTCCGACACCTCTGTTTTCACTATTGATGCAGAAAATTACTACGCCTACGGCATCCGGCTGGCAGGTTCAAATAACAACATCTTCAGCTCCGGCACTGTCGTTTCCACCATTACAGGTGATTACGCCTACGGCATCTGGATGGGAAGTTCAAATAACAACATCTTCAGCTCCGGGACCTCCGTTTCCACTATTATCGGCGAAAACGGTACCGGCGGCATCCATCTCATCTATTCAAGCAAGAACAACACCTTCAGTTCCAGCACCTCTGTCTCCAACGTTACAGCAAATCAGAGCGCTAAAGGCATCTCGCTAATAGATGGTTCAAACAACAACACCTTCAGCTCCAGCACCGCCGTTTTCAATATTACGTCAACTAACAGTGACGCCTACGGCATCTATCTATGGTTACATAGCAGCAACAACACCTTCGACCCTACTGTTGTTAATAATATCTCAGGGAATAACGATGCTTTCGGTGTATATCTCGATGGTTCACATACCAATAACTTTACGGACATTACCGTGAACGATGTCAATGGTACCAGAATTGCAACCGGTATTTACCTCTATGCCTCACGCACCAACAACTTCGAGTTCACAAATATTGAACTGGTAAGAGCTGGCAATTTGTATGCTCATGGCCTCTACATGTCACATGCAAATCACAACCATTTTATGGCAACAACGATAAACGACGTACAGGGCGATGATGATACCTACGGTATTATGTTAAGCGAGGGAGAAAATAATACGTGCGAGTCAACAAGGATTGAGAACATCAGTTCACGTGGCGCGGATGCATTCGGCATTACGGTGGATTCGTCACAATTCAACACTTTTACCAAAACAACTATTATGTCCGTTTCGAGTGAAGGGAACGTTGATGCCTTCGGGCTCTTCCTCGTATGGACACACGATAACGAATTTGATGAGTGCACCATTACTGACGTTATCTCCGGCGCCGATAGCACGTCGTACGGAATATACCTGAGTCAGTTGGCCGATAACAATCTCGTATCAAGGGCGATTATATTCAGCACTGAGCAAGCGCTCATCAATTACGCTGTCTGGCTGGAGGACTGCTCGGACAACACCGTCAACGAGAGCGAGATCTGGAACAACGGCCACGGGTTCTGGCTCAACCAATCGGACAACAACACCATCGAACGGAACCTGATCGTGAACAATAAACTTCCACCTCTTGCGGTCTCTGGAGCATATCTCACCACGGACTCAGATAACAACGAGCTTCATGAGAACTGCTTCTATTACAATGGAATGTTGTATCAGGCGTGGGATAACGGAACGGGTAACAACTGGACGGGTAACTTCTGGGATGATTACGTACCGCCACCACCGTACCCGATCGGCGGGAGTGCGAATAATTCAGACAGCACACCCCTGGACGAATGCCTGGAGGGAGCAGCACCCGCATTTTGGGATCCTGGCGATGATCACAAGATGCACTATCCGCAATTGCCCGATCCCCTGGGTTGGGACGTGTATAATCCATGGAATGAATCGGGCATGCTAGCAGATGACTGGCAGTGCACGGAAACCGGACCGGTCACACACATCCATATCTGGGGTTCATGGGAGATTGATTATAATGTTACCGATCTTCAGGTTTTTCGTTTAGAAATTTGGGACGACAATACGAGCGGTCTCTACAGTAAGCCGGGAAACGACTGTTTATGGCAAGGAGATTTCAATACGAATGATTATATAGTTCGTTGGAACGATACAGGTCCTCAAGGTTTCTACAGTCCTCAATTCGAATGGTATTTATTAGAAAACCACAACCTGACATATCAGTACAACTTCTATATTGACCCCGCTGATGCGTTCAATCAGACAGAAGGAAACATTTATTGGTTGGTAGTTTCGTCAAGGCTAAATCCTGCTGAACTCGAAGATACACCACTAGCGGCTTTCGGTATGAAGACCTCTAATTCACCGCACTTCAGGGACGACGCTGTTTTCTGGAATGAAAGCATCGATGATTGGTCCGAGTTGAGAGACCCCATCATCAATGAATCATTGGACTTGGCGTTCGTGATCGCTGGCGAACCACGACCTAGCCCGGTACCACAACCCAGCCCGGTATCAGCACTGACACCTCTCGGATTACTGGCACTCGCTGGCCTGCTATCGGCAATCGCAGCTGTCGCAATCGTACGAAAGAGGCATTAAGCCTCTTTCCTCTACTTTTTCTTTTTGCTAGATTCTGCTATTCAAGAATTCTCTTCTTTTACAAATCGGAGGATGTAGAAGGGTTGTAGGTTATCTCATGCTTTTCATGTTCCAGCGTGAAAATTATTTCTTTACAAGTGGTATCATTTCACAACAGAAAGCTTTATATATCCACTTATTTTACAGGGATATTTAGTTAGGAGGTGAAAAGCAAAAAAATGATTCGAAACGAGAAGCTTGAATATATAGCGATTGCGGCGATTGCGGTTCTGGTGCTCCTGGCGGTGGTGCCGCTCGGCAGCGCTACACCAGCTCCCATCTTCGAGGATGATTTCGAATCCGGAAATCTCGATAACTGGAATCGGGGAGGCGTGGTAGACGTAAATTCGACCCCTGCACCCCCTTGGGGAGGGTACATTGCACGATTCTCAGGCACCGACTCCATTAACCGTTCATGGATAACCGCTGGAATTGATACTACCTGCAAGAAAAATATCTGTTTGTCCTATGCTCGGCGAACCGTTAATTTGAATTATATCTTGACTTTCGGAGATAGCCGTTGATGACTCGAATATTTTTCTGCTTGATTGGGATAACCCGCATTTTTTAGTGGAAATAAGCTAGGAGAGGGCCTATTTCCTATTTCATTCGTAGCCCAATGTACTGACTAAATCTTATACCTAAGAAAGCCGCGATTAAATCCGTAATAGCTCTAATTATTCTGATCTTACACGATAAAATAGAAAGCTTTATAAGCATGTAATGACTAAAATAACCTATGCATTTCGTCAAGAAGAAGGTGGCGGGGAAGACATACCTTTCCATCGCAGAGACCCATCGGGTAAACGGAGTCCCTAAGACGACCATTGTTAAATACGTAGGCTCCGCGGAGAAATTATTCCAAATACTAATCGGATTGGATAAAGAAGAGACAGACTCACACCAGAGGTACCAGTACGCCGCGCCGCTGGCGCTGCACCAGATAGCAGAGGAGATAGGGCTGGTAGAAGTAATCAACCGGCACACAAAGAAAAGGGCGCAGGGCTTCTCTGTTGGGGACTTTCTTCACATCGTTACCTTGAACCGGGCGTTAGACCCGAGAAGCAAAAGAGGAATAAGAAGATGGTATGAAAGAAGCATTCTCCCTTTCTTTTTGGAGATTGCCCCGGAAAAACTCACGAGCCAGGCTTTTTGGGACCACATGGAATATTTAGGCGAGGAAGAGATTGCGCGGATTGAGGAAGAGCTCAGTTCCCGGATTATAGAGCTATACGGACTCAATACCGAGTGCCTGCTGTACGATATAACCAATTTCTACACCTTTATTCAGGAACACGAGGGTAACGAACTACCAAAGAAGGGGAATAACAAGGCTAAGCGGTTCGATTTGAACCAGATAAATCTCGCTCTGCTCGTCACGAAGGAAGACGGAATCCCGCTCATGCACCACACGTACGAAGGGAACAGGCACGATGCGAAGAAGTTCCCGGAGATCATCGGCAAACTCGCTGACCGGTTCGCAATGTTCTCCAAAAACGTTGATAAGGTTACTCTGGTATTTGACAAAGGAAATAACTCTAAAAAGAGCATAGAACTGCTTGATAAAACCGCTTATCACTTCGTTGGGTCGCTAAAACCCTATGACTACAAGCACTTTATGGAAATCCCGCCGGAGGAATTCCAGGTGGTTCCAAGGGACAATGGAGAAGAAAGCGAGAAGAAGGATGAGATCTATGCGTATCGAACTCGGGAAGAGGTTTTAGGTGCGGTGAGGTCTGTTGTCGTTACTTACGAGCAGAAACTTTATGAGCGGAACCTGAGAACTTTCGTAAAGGGCATTGAAAAGCGTAAAAAGGTGTTTGAGGAGCTCGAATCGAAGATTTGTGGGCGAAGATACAGAACAAAGTCGGCTATTGAACAGAAAGCAGAGAAGATACAGGCAAAAGCACCTGACGGGCTTTTCGACGTTGCAGTCGGCGAAGAAGAAGGGCAGGTAACGCTTAAGTACGAAGTGAACAGAACGGCCTACGCGGAAAAGCTGAAATCCTTTGGTAAAACGATTCTATTCACGGATAATCACGAATGGAGTACGGAGCAGATAATAAGGGTCTATCGGGGTAAGTCAGAGATAGAAAAGGATTTCAGAAGGATGAAGAGCCCAATGATGGTCAGCGTAGAGCCGATATACCACTGGACGGACCAGAAGATAAGGGTGCACGCTTTTTGCTGCGTTCTCGCATTAATGATTCTGCTGCTCCTGAAACGGAAATTACGCAAGGCTGGTGTTGAATTGAGCCTGGAAAGGATGATGGAGGAGCTTTCGGAGGTTCAACTCTCGGTTATCAAGTTCCATGACGTAGATAAGAGGTTGAGTCTTCTTAACGATATGAACGAAGAACAGAAGGCGATGTTTGACGTCCTTGATCTGCAGCGCTACCAAAAGTTAGTCAGTACGAAGCTGCCGCAGATGCATTAACCTTATTCCGTAAAACAGCTCTGAGATCTTTTATTGGAATTTGGACGGGTTTGAAAGGCGGAATCGAAATAGCCAAAGATGCTGTTGGTTTTATAACGGCGAAAGTCAAGTTA
>Ga0268279_1001186_pt1 | contig 14965 bp, 14 predicted proteins | sample saktaG_6_FD_190142 | JGI IMG/M metagenome (GOLD analysis project Ga0268279, IMG submission 190142) | Saline water microbial communities from Sakinaw Lake, British Columbia, Canada - sak_2010_1_5_80m | ecosystem: Environmental > Aquatic > Non-marine Saline and Alkaline > Saline ...
ATTCCACATCTTCATCATTGTCAGATCTATCTTTAACTAAAACTGTCATACTATCAGAGTCAGTATCTCCTTCATCATCTGTAACAGTTAAGGTACAGGTATAGTTTCTGTCATAACTAACTAATGGAGCATCAAAAACTGGTTGAGCATTATATCTATAGTTAAGAGATCCTCCACTACAAGACCAACTATAGGTTACCGAGCCTCCATCTGGGTCATATCCAGAACCATTCAAGGTTACTGTTTTATCTTCGTAAACTGTTTTATTAGAACCTGCATCAGCTATTGGAGGATTATTATCTGAATAACCATCAACATTAATAGATACACTATCACTTACTGAACCACCAGAGCCACTACAATTAATAGTATATGTTTTAGAAGAGGTTAAATTAGTCTTTGATTCTGATCCAGAGGTTGATTTTGTTCCTGACCAACCATTAGAGGCATAACAAGAATCAACATTAGATGAATACCATGTTAAGTTAACGGAACCGTCATAAGAGACGCTAATTGGTCCATTAGAACCATTAACTCTAAGGTCAACAGATGGGCCAGAAGTAGTAGTAAAGGTTTTATCCTCACCATAGGAAGTATCAGCACTATTTCTAGCTGCTGCTCTGTAATGATAGGTAGTAGAAGGGAGTAAACCGCTAACTGTAATACAATAAAAACCTGTTTCCGTTAAGGTTTTCTCAATTGTTTTTTGTCCATAACTTATTGTTTGTCCATAGTTAAACCAAACATAGGTTATTGGATCTCCCCCCATATCAGTCAATTCTCCTACAAAAACTACTGTAGTTCCAGTTACCATCGTATTAGATGGACAAGTCTCAGCCAAAGCAAAATTAGTAGTTGCCATTAGGCTGAAAATTCCTAAAGATAATATAATCTTTAAAAACAAACTTTTCTTAATATTTTTTTTGAACATAATATTTTTTAAAATAATTAATTAATAAGTAACTATTGCTGGTTTTGTAATCACTACTGGTGGATTGGGAGTTACAACTACTGTAACTGAATCCGTTTCTATTTTGGTCCCAGTAGAATCCTGACAAGTGATAGTAAATGTATTTGTCTTTACTTCATTCATTTGGACCACTTGAGAGCCAGAAACTGCTTTGATCCCTGACCAATCTCCAGAAGCCTGACAAGAAACTGAATTTTCAGATGACCAAGATAAGGTAATATTGTTTTTATAAGAAACACTAATTGGCCCATCCGAGCTATTTGCTTTAATATCAATTGTTATTGGCGAACACTTAGTAGTAAATACTTTATCCTCACCATAGGAAGTATCGGCGCTATTCTTAGCTATTGCTTGATAATGATAAGTAGTACAAGAATCTAAATTATAAACCGTACTACAAAAAATACCTATTCCATATTTTGAAGAATGTGAACTTTCTAAACCATAACTTGTGGTTTTGCCATAGTTAAACCAAACTTCTAAATTAGGATCTCCCCCATCATCAGTCACTTCTCCTACTAAAGTAGCTTGGGTTTCTTCTACGGTAGTATTTAAAGGACAATAGATAACTGCTGATGTAAAACTAGCTAATATTAAACTTCCTCCTAAAAAGATCGTAAGAAATAATATATTTTTTAGAGTTGTTTTTTTTGTTGACATATTTTTTTATTTTAATTTATTTCTAAAATTGTTAATTAATAAGTAACTATTGCTGGTTTAGTGATTACTACTGGTGGGTTAGGAGTTACAACTACGGTAACTGAATCCGTGTCTGTCTCCGTTCCCGTAGACTCTTCACAAGTAATAGTAAATGTATTCGTTTTTACTTCATTCATCTGAATCACTTGCGAACCAGAAACTGCTTTGGTTCCTGACCAATCGCCAGAAGCCTGACAAGAGACTGAATTCTCAGATGACCAAGATAAAGTAATATTATTTTTATAAGAAACCGTAATTGGTCCATTAGAACCATTAGCCTTAATATCAACTAAAGGAGATAAACATCCACAATCAACTGAACAATTAGATGATGTTTCTCCACAGGTTGAATTGCAGACTCCGTCTCCACAGGAATAACATTGACTATCACAGGAGTCCCAACCAGACCATTCATAACAAGAATCAGAGTCATAATTACCACATGTTTTACCAGATGTACCTAAGCATTGATGTTGGCCAATATATGCACACTCATTTGAACAAGTTGGACCACAATCAACTGAACAATTAGATGATGTTTCTCCACACGTTGAATTACAAGTTCCGTCTCCACAGGAATAACATTGGCTGTCACAAGAATCCCAACCAGACCATTCATGGCAAGAGTCAGAATCATAATTACCACATGTTTGACCAGATGTACCTGAACACTGATGTTGTCCTATATAATCACAGTCATTCACACAAGCTGGACCACAATCAACTGAACAATTAGATGATGTTTCTCCGCAAGCTGAATTACAGACTCCGTCTCCACAAGAGTAACATTGATTATCACAAGAATTTAAAGAAGACCATTCATAACAACAATCAGAATCATAATTACCACATGTTTGACCAGATGTACCTGAACATTGATGTTGTCCTACATAGGCACACTCATCTGAGCAGGTAGGTTCATTTGTATACCATTGAGACCATTCATAGCAACAATCAGAATCATAATTGCCACATGTCCTATAGGAGTCCCCTAATGTCTGGGTCTGTCCTATGTAGGCACATTCATCTGCACAAGTAACAGGATCTGGAGTATTAGTTACCCAAGATGACCATTCATAGCAACAATCAGAATCATAATTACCACAAGTTCTATAAGAGTCCCCTGATGTCTCTGTTTGTCCTATATAAGCACATTCATCTGCACAAGTTTCAGAATTAACAGTATTAGCTAAAATTAAACCTGAAAACAACGGGATCAAAAGAAAACCAGCTAGGACAATGGGAATTATTTTTTTATTTAATTTATTTAACTTCATAACTCAAGTAAATTTATTTTATTTACGATAGTTGTATTATAGATTATTTCGTCAAAAATGTCAAGGGGTAAATTAAAAGAGGCAGTTTTTTGGTAAAACTACCTCTTTTTTTGTGTCAAATTTCTCTAAGAAAAATCAATTTCTTCTATACTATTGTCCGGGTAGATTTTAACTAAAATATTGCCTGGACCTAATATATAAAACTCAACTTCACTATTGCTAGTTTCCATCACTGCTGTCACATATTCTTCATCCCCATTAAAGTGCTTTATATACCCGAATGGTAACTTTTCGCATCCTGGTTGTGACTTAAACTTGGCTATCATGTCTCCTCTTGTTGTTGAAATTTTATTAATAACTTTTTGTGTATCAGCAACAGAAGTGAATTCCAACTTTTCTTCAGATGACTGTCGACGCTTAGCCTTAGGACCTATTTCCCTTATGTCGTTCAAAAAATAGTCTCCCGAACAATCGTCGTTATCATAATCATAATCACAGCAATAAAATTTTTGCCCTGTTATTTCTGGTGTCCACTCTATCTCTGGACAAGTTGGACAACAATAGTAGCAGCATCCTCCCAATAACGTAGCAGTAATAAGAAGCATTATAATAACAATCAATAACTTTTTCATTTCTCTATCCTCTCTTTCTTTTTTTATTTTTATTCAAACTTTCTTTATTTTATTTTTAAAGATCCCTCTACCGCAATTCTTTTTATGTTTTTACCCGGTGGCCAACACGATACTAATATTAACATATTCTCAGAGTTTGTCAAGTCGCTTTCTGGAATGTCTTGTCCTATATCTAAAAATACCTTAGTATCTATCGAATAAACATATTCCTTGTGATCAAAATAAATAAAAACGTCGTCCCCTTCTACTAGATCATTGATGTTGCTAAATACATTGTCATATTTTATGTCTGGCCAATTAGGAGGAGCACTATGTCCTAGCACTATTGTTTGTCCCTTCTCTCCAGGTAAAACCGAATCTGGATAATGTACTGGACCAATGTCTAGGGTTTCATGTACTATTTCTATATCTTCCACAAAATTTAAAGGTGCGGAAACTCCAATCTTAGGAATTTCAACACTGTTTTCTTTTTCAGAGTAATCAAAATTTGAAACCGGGTCCGGTTGTTTTTCAGGTTGATTATTTTCCCCAGGATTGTCATTGACAGGAGTAGGAAATAAAATATCCGAAATGACCCTATAGTTAAAATAATTTAAAACATAAGAAGCACTATTCCAATTTATAATTAAAAAAGCGATTAAAAATATAAGAATAAAACTTTTATAAAGATGTTTAAAATCTTCTTTCATAAAGTTTAGTAAATACCTAAATTATGGGGAATAAGTTGAATTATAAAACTTTTGTTTAAAAAAATAAATAAAATTAAAACACAAAGAAAGATAACTATTTTAAAGATTAGATTTTTATGTTGAATGTTAAATTTAAAAAAAATATTAATAAATAAACAAAAAAGTATAAATAATAATGAATAAAATATAATATTTTGAACAAGATTGTCATAATTCAATGCCATAAACTCAAAAAACTTAAATTTAAAATCTTTTTCTTTCTTTTCTGTAAATTGTTCAATATATGCTTCTCCTAAAACTTCTTTTTTAAGACCTGCTATCCCTATCTTTGTATTTAATTCTATTTGCCCCTGATCCTGCTCTTCATCTTTATTCTCTTCCTGAACTATCTGAACTATTTGTTCTATATCTTCTTGTCCTGTGTTTTCTTCTGTCTCTTCATCTACAATTTTTTCTCCTAGACAGCCAAAAAGTTGGACCACCACGGTTGTTTGACATCCATTAAAATTACCATTTAAAACAGCAATTCCAATGTCTTCATATTTTGCATTTAAAAGATTGGCTTTGTGAGAGGGAGAATTGTCCCAGGCTGAATATATCTCTTTCGAATCTAAAAATCCTATCCCTAGATTTTCCCCTGCTTTACTATAGTTATATCCAGCCTGCTCAAACCAATACCAAGGAGTTATCCCCGCAGGACTTTGATGACTAAAATAGCCCTGATTCATCATATCTTGCGCCTTTAAATAAGCTGCTTGGTTTAATAGTTCATTCTCCTCCAAAGAACTCACACCTATTAGTTCCCTTTCTTGATTAGTTAGTCTAATTAAGCTTGATTCTGAGATATCAGCAAAGAAAATAGTGTTTGGTAAGTGGATTAAGGTAGTAAAAACAAAAATCTTTAGAATGAGTAAAAACAAGAGATAATAAATCAAAAAATTACTTTCTAAAAATTTAGGACGATAATCATTTTCCTTACAAGGAATAAATATTGTTAGAAATTTTAAAACAATTTTTCTAAACATATTCTTAGCTTTTATCTCTTAAATTATAATACGTTTTCATTCAAATGTCAAATATAATAAGGGCAAACTATGCTTGCCCTTATTATGATATTCCATCTTAGTATAAACATTTTTTCTTATATCTCTAGTTCTAATATCTCTTCTCCGAACATTTCAGTCGGAAAAACTTCATCCAATGATTTAAATTCTTTGGGTACGCTTATATTGATTTCTTGATTAAATTCAGAGAGATTCATTTTAAATTCAATATCTATGTTGCCATACGCATCTTCTCCATAAAGTTCATTGGTATTTATTTCTTTTTCTACATTAAGCTGATAAAGTAACTTATCTTTTTTGCCAATCCAAATTTCAAAATTTATATCTCCTATGCCATCCATTAATCCATCAAAGTTAGTAATCATTTCATTTAACATTTCTTCTTTTTCTGCTTCTGACAACTGTTCAAGAGATAAATTGTCTTGCATAAAAATGCTAAACATTTCGGGCACGATATTTGCTAATTCATTTTTATCTAATAAAACTAAATAATGATAACAATTTACATCATCAATTTTTTCATCAGCAAATTTTTCTTGCACTACTAAAATCTCTTTCCCTACAAACAATTCTGTAAGTTGTTTAACCATTTCTTCATTTTCATCTGGGACACTTTCTAAATATTCTGTATCAATTTTTATCCATTGATCTTTTAGCTCATCTAAATTTACGCCTAGCATTCCCAAAATAGGGATAGCTGGAATAGTTGTTATTCTTAAATAAATATCCTCTTGTCCTAAAACCTTTATCTCCATGCCGAATGAAAAGCTCATTCCCTCCATGCTTAATTCTCCGTTAAGTTTTATGTCTGACTTAGGATTTTTTGGATCAGTGCTATCAGTGTCTCCTTCTATGTTAAAAAGAACGTCTAATCTTTGTCCTTCTACTTCTGCCCCTATCTCTATATTTGTCTCAGAATGCCATGTCTTGTTTTCTGACATATTTTCAAACATCGTAGAAAGAACATCTTCGCCTGAAGCAGAAAAAGGAAGCCATCCCTGAAAATAAGAAAAAGTTCCTAGCCCTACTGTAGAAAGTAAAACAATGCCAACTATTAATATTATCTTTTTCATAATATGTTTTAAATTATTATTACTTCAAAATTCTTTGGATCGACCTTTATTTTATCTCCTTTTTTAATTTTATTGCCCAAAATACTGTCTGCTAAAGCATTCTCAACTTTATTTTGAATTGTTCTCCTCATTTCTCTTGCTCCAAAAATAGGAGAATATCCTAATTCTACAATTTTTTCTTTTAACTCTTTTGTAATTTCAAACTCTATCCCCTTATCTAAAAGATTATTTTTAATTTTTTGCAACATAAGTTGAGATATGTCCAAAAGATTTTCTTTAGTCAAAGGTTTAAAAATAACAACTGCATCAAACCTATTTATAAATTCTGGACGAAAAATACTTTGTCTAAAAAGATAATCTAGAAGTTCGGTTTTTATAATATTCATTTCTTTGTTCTCATTAATATCTTGCCTAATTACTTCTGCTCCAGCATTAGAAGTAGCAATAATTATTGCTTGCTTAAAATTAATTTTTCTTCCCATTCCGTCAGTGAGCATCCCTTCGTCTAACACTTGTAAGAATAAATTCAAGATATTAGGATGCGCTTTTTCTATTTCATCAAGCAAGATTAAGGAAAAAGGATCTTCTCGTACAGCTGTTGTTAAAAAACCATTTTCATCTGTAGAGCCAATCAATCTTGAAATATCACTAATGCTTTGAAATTCTGACATATCTATTCTGATCATTTTTTCTTCTTTCCCAAAATATATTTCGGTAAGTGCTTTTGATGTCTCTGTTTTTCCTACTCCAGTAGGACCTAAAAATAAGAACGTCCCTATGGGTCTTTTTCTTTCTTGGACTCCAGATCTCGCTCTCCTTAAAGCAGAAGATGTTTCTTTTACTGCTTCCTCTTGGTTTATTATTCTTTTATGTATCAATTCCTCTAAATTAAGTAATTTTTCTTTTTCATTCGATTCTATTTTCCCAATCGGTACCTCAACTTTTTCTGATATTACATGATTTATATGTTCTGGTAAAACTAAAAAACTATTTGCAAAACGGTCAACATAAACCATAGCCTCATCTAGTATGTTTAAAGCTTTTTCGGGAAAAGGAGTATCTTGAATATGGATACCACATAATCTTACAATTTCTCTTAATGCTGGATATGTAATAAATTTTTTATATTTTTTTTCAAAAAAACCTACATAATTTTCTAAGATTCTTAAAGCTTCTCTTTCCGAAACTTCTGAGGCCTCTACTTTTTCAAAAAGAGATAAAACTCCTGGTTTTCTCTCTATAATCTTATGAAGGCCTTCAAAATTTGCAACCCCTATAATCTGAAAACTTGCCATATGTAAATAGCGAGATAAAACTCCTGAAATATCAACTTTTCCTAATCCAGATGATGGCTCAAGAAAATTTTGCAATTTATCAATAATTAAAATCACATTTCCAGCCCTAACGGTCTCGCTAAAACATTTATCTAAAATAGCATCAATTTCCTGATAAGATGTAACTTGTGATATAAGTGCTCCTAAATTAAGCTTCAGAAATCTTTTATAATTAATAGAACGAGAGCTAGTCCCAAGATATGCCTTTTGAGCAACCGCTTCAATAATACTATCTCGAGCACTTTGAGAGTCCCCTATTAAAAGAACATTATTTGAAACATTTCTTTCTAATATTCTTTCTGTTCTTTCAATTTCTTTTTTGTGTCCAATAATTGGTTCAAATCCATGTTTTTTTATCCCCTCTCTTAAATCAGTACAATAATTGTCCAAAGTTATTGTAAATCCTGACGCCCAATCACGAGCAAAAAATCCTTGTTTAAGTAAATTTTTATATTCCCAAAAACTTTTTCTTTCTTTTGTTTCTTTTTCTATTTTTTCAAACCAAGAAACCAAATGACTTATATCTTCTTTTTTAAGTTCAGCTTGTACCAACATTTTTTGAAAATAAGAACTGTTCTCGGAAAAACTAATTAAGATATCGCCTGTGCTGACTTTTCCTTTACTTTTTAATTCCGCAATTTCTATTGCTTTTAATATTATCTTTTGACCATTTTTATTCATTTGGTCTTTTAGAATCTCTTTTTCTAATCTATTTTCTATTTGATTAGTATTTAAGTTTATTCTATTAAAAATAAAATTTATTTCTTTACTTTTATTTTTAAGAAGAAAATAAAGTAAAATTTCTTCCGAAACGTTTTTTATCTTTCTTTTCCTTGCAAAATTATTTGCTTTCAATAAAGCTATTGAACCATTATAATCCAAATTATATTTTCGCTTTGCTTCTCTTATTCTTTGATCTATAAAAATATTTATTACAAAAAATAAAATAGATAAGCCAACAAATGAAATTATTATTCCTAAAATATAATTAACTGTTAAAAAATTAAAACCAATATAAAATATTATAATCAAAAAAATAAACAAAAAAATCCAGGCCAGTAAAACCATAATCCCTGTAACAAAAATAAAAGCCTCAATAATAAGCCCTATTAAGATTATAATCAATCTTACAATGGCTCCTAATATTCTAGAAGCCAAATTAAAAGTAAATGTTTCAAAATATCTTTTAAAATCAAATCCTCTACCATAAGATTCTTTATATTTTCTCCAAGGAGCAAAAAGAGTTTTCAGCAAAAAGAAAACTGAAAAATAATTAAAATTAAAAAGTAAAAAATTTCTAAAAGCCATTAAAATATCTTTGGGAACTTTCACAAAATGCCAAAACAGATATTCAGAAAGCATATTTTTAATTAAAATATTTTTCATTATTCCTTTTCCTTTTTTAATAAATTAATACCTATAATTGCTAATTTTCCACCACCTAACATCACAATCATCATAAATATCCACCAAGCACTTAGGTTAAAAATTTTAAACAATAATTCCTGAGGAAGTATCTGTCCAATCTGATCTTTAATTAGCTGTTGAATCTGTTGTTCCATGGGCAAATTAAGATTTATCTCACTCCCAGTTAAAGATGTGCCATTACTTGCTTCCGGTGTAAACACTTCGTAAACGGGCATTTGACCAGTAAAAATTTGATAAGAAGTCCAAAGGCCCCAAACAATTACAAGAATACCTATTATCAAGATTATCCAACCAAATATTTTTTTCATATTTTTTAAATTGTGGGCAATGCAGGATTTGAACCTACGACCTTCCGCATGTGAAGCGGACGCTCTGCCACTGAGCTAATTGCCCACGTTATTTATTGTTTTATTTTAACACTTTTGCATCTATAATAGAATACATAAGTAACAGTATATTATGGAAAATTTTCAATTCTTTTTTAATCCTAATTCTGGCGATAAAGTTTATGATACTTTTTGTTTTGAACCAGAAAACAGAAAAGAAGAAAAACTTGGAAATCTTTATATGGCAGGAGTAACAAATAAAAATTCTCTTATTTTGTCTCCTTTGGCTGAAAACATTAAAAATGAATATTATAAAAATTATGAAGATTCTTCAATCCAAAGTTTAAAAAAAAGCTTAGAAAAAGCTAACGAATTTTTATTATCTGAGAAAGAGAATAATGAAGTAGGATGGTTAGATAATCTAGACTTTACTATTATTGCTGTTGATCCAAGCTTTCATATAAATTTTGTTAAAATCGGCAGATTAAAAACTTTTATTTTGAGAGAGGATGAAATCTTAAATGTAGGAGCACAAAAAGAACAAATTAATTCAACTAATATCTTCCAAAATATGATCACCGGAGACTTAATGCAAGAAAATAAAATATTAATACTTAATCAAGACATCTCTGATTTATTAGAAAAAGATAATATTTTAGAAAGATTAGCAAAATGCAGTATAAAATCAATTAATCCAATTTTTAAATCAAAAAAAGAAGTTTTAAAAAATCTTTTTGGATTCTGCCTTTTGATTGTCTTATCTCCCCGAAAAAGAAAACTGATAAAAATTTCCTTTCCTAGAATTAATTTTCCTAAAGTTCCTTTCTATAAAATAAATTTTCTTTTTTTAGATAAATTGATTCCGTCACAAATAAAAACAAATGTTAAAAAAGGATTAATTTCTATTTTAATTTTAATAATTCTACTTATCTTAGGGTCTTTCCTTTTTAAATAAATCAAATAAAAAAACAAAAAACAGCACTAGAAAATAGTGCTGTTTTAAAAATCCGTTTAAGTATTATTTTAATTCAAGTTTTGCTCCAGCTGCTTCAAACTTTTTCTTTATCTCTTCAGCCTCATCTTTCTTAACATTTTCCTTAATCATTTGAGGTTCTTTTTCAGCTGCATCAACCAAATCTTTTGATTCTTTCAACCCTTTTTCCATAATATCTCTTACCGCTTTTATCACTTCAATCTTTTTTTCTCCTACGCCTGTTAGTTGAATATTAAATACTGATTTTTCGCTTGCACCTGCTTGATCCCCTGCTTGAGCCGATCCGGCTACAGCTTGGACAGCTACAGGAGCAGCAGAAACACCAAACTTCTTTTCTAATATTTTAACTAATTCTGCTAAATCAATGACCTGCATTTTTTCAATTTCTTCAACAAGTTTTTTAAACTTTGTTGGAACTTCAACCTCTTTCTCTTCCTTTTCTTCTTTATCTGCCGGAGCTGGTTGTTTTACTTCTTCTTTTTTTTCTTCAACTTCAGCAGGAGCAGGACTTGTTTCTTCTTTTTTTTCTTCTGTCATGTTTTTATATTAAATTAATTATTAAGTGACCTTTATTTTACTCAAAATACAAACAAAATTTCTTAAGTTTGAACTTAAAACATTCACAAAGTTTGCTCTCGGCGCATTTAATGTAGATAAGAATCTTGCATAAAGTTCTTGCTTTGAAGGCAATAAAGCTAAACTAACAACTTTTTCAATAGTTAAAAAATCATAATCTTTATCTTTTAGCATCCCTCCTAGGATTTTTAAACTTTCGTTTTTCTGAGAAAATTCATAAACAATCTTGGCTGGAACAATCTCATCATTCGACCCAAAAACCAAAGCTAATTCTCCTTTCATGTCATTAACTTGATCTTTTATCTCAGATAACTTTAAAGAATCAAAAGCTAATCCTAATAATGTTTTTTTAGTTACTTTTAAGAGACAACCAGCATTTTTTAAAGTATCTCTTAATTCAAAAAGAGATTCAGCATTTAATCCTTGGAAATCAACAAAAACTACTGCTCTTTGATTTGTTAAGCTTTTTTCTAGGTCCTGTATAATCTCTTTTTTCTCTAATTTTGTTTTTGCCATATTAATTAAAAAATCTGTGGAAACCACAGACAATAATTTAAACAATTAAATATTCCTGGGCAGGAATTATTTCTTTTTATAGAAACCTGCTGTCTATGGATATTATTATATTAATCTATAACTATTTTTTTGTCAACCCACTGCCTAGAATATTAGCAATCACTTCCCCAAATTTTCTTGATGCTTCAGGCCCATTAGCAGTTATAATATTTCCATCTTGAGTTACTGGTCCTTTATCATAAATCGCTTTCCCCTGTTCTAAAATTTTAACTGCTGACTTATCCATTGGAGAAGACCAAACAGTAGCCTTTTTGCCTGATAAAACTTTTGCTTTTGCCAAAATAGCAGGACCTATGCAAATTGCTCCTAAGATTTTATTTTTAGAAATAGCATCTTTTGCTAATTGTAAACAAATTTCATTTTCTGAATATGCCAAAGCTCCTGAGCCACCTGCAAAAATTATGGCATCAAACTTATCTATTTTAATATCTTCTAATGTCATATCAACGGTTACTTCTCCTCCATATGTTCCAATGGCTTTGCCTAATTGAGAACTTGCTGTAACAACCTGATTCCCTCCCATTTCTAAAACCTGTTTGGGAATAAAATATTCTTCATCCCGAAAATTATTAAAAGCAATTATTATAACTATTTTTTTTGCCATATATTTTTATTTAAATAAATATTTTACTCTGGCAATGTTATGCTCTTCTAATGTTTTACTAAATATTGTTTCACCTTCAGGAGTTGATAAGTAATACCAGAAATCACTATCTTTAGGATAAACGCTGGCCAAAATACTGTCAAGACCAGGGTTAGAAATAGGCCCCAAAGGTAACCCTCTGTATTTATAAGTATTATAGGGAGAATCAATCTTAATGTCTTCTTTAAAACCATTAGATTCTTCCTCACCAGTCATATAGTTTATTGTTGCATCAACTTGTAAAGCAACTTTATTCTTTAATCTTTTCCAAAGAACGCCCGAAACAATCTTTTTGTCATCAATCCCCCTAACTTCCCTTTCTAAAAGTGAGGCCATTGTTATAATCTCAAAGATTGTTTTGTCTTGCTTCTGAATTTCTTCTCTCAAATCAAAACTTATTTTCTCATCAAAGTTTCTTAATATCTTTTTTATTATTTCTTCTATAAATTTATTATTATCAACTAATCCTTGCTTACCTATTTCATAGGTATCAGGAAAAAGATATCCTTCTAACCCCAAATTTTTAGGCTTGTCTTCTAAAAAACTAAATTCATCTGAAAAATCCTTTGGCGATGGTAAATCTTTTGTTTTTGAATAATCAATTAACGGAAAACCAATAATCTCAAAAATCTCTTCGGCCTGAAACATTCCTTTATTCTCAAAATACCAAGCAATATCTCTTATGTTCCAACCTTCAATTATAGTGATTTTTTCTTTAATCACATCGCCTTTAATAAATTTTTCAACAATCTCTGAAATTGATTCCAATGGAGAAATAATATATTCTCCTGCTTTTACATTTTTTAAATCATTATTTAAAAATATATATAAAAAGAAAAAGTTTTTATCTTTAATAAATTCTTGATTTTCTAAGTTATTAGCAATTTTCTTTATGCTATCCCCCTTTTCAATCAAAAACATTTGTTCTATTCCCAAGCTATTTTTGCATAAATAAATCCCTTGTCCAACATAAAGTAAGAAACAAAGGATAAAAAATAAAAAGCAAAATATATAGTTTTTTTTATTCATATCTTCTTAGCGCTTCGACTGGTTTTAATCTAGCTGCTTTTCTGGCTGGGAAAAATCCCGAAATACAACCAGTCAAAATTGAGAAAGCGAAACCAAATAAAATTAAACTTGGAGATATGGGAATAGAGAAATAAAACACAGGATTAGATTGAGTATATAATTCAACAATTTTTGCACAGACAATGCCTAGTATTATACCTCCCGCCCCTCCAATTAAGCCAATAACTCCAGCTTCAATTAAGAAGATAGTTAAAACAGCTGAATTTTTAGCGCCAATTGCTTTCATAATACCTATTTCTCTTGTCCTTTCCCGAATAGATGTAAACATTGTATTTGTTATGCCAATCCCACCAACAAGAATAGCAATACTGGCAAAAAGTATAATAGCAGATTGGATAATACCTAAAATATTATTTGTTACTCCAATCATTTTTTCAGAAGTAACAACCGCAAAATCAGCTGTATCTTCTCCAGCGATTCTCTTTCTTGTTTCTTGGAGATTTTCTTTTATCTTCTCCGCTACTTCATCGGGAGATAATCCTTCTTCAATCATTACCATAGCCACTCTAGCTGAACCCTTTTTTTCTCCAGTCAAGTCTTGATAAAGACCGATGTCTAAATAAATATTACTATCATCTGACTTATTCCCCAGAGAATTTAATATCCCTACTACTTTAAATTTTCTTCCTTTCATCGTTATTTCCTGACCTACCTTGACTTTCTGCCCAAATACATCAATAGCCCATTGTTTCCCAACGGCAACTTCCTTTTTCCCAGAAACAGGCCATTCCCCTTCAAATAAATCCCAGCCCTGATATCTTTCTAAAAGTTCTAATCCTTCATCCCAAGGCAGTCCAGTTAAAAATACCATTTTTGCTTCTTCTTTATATCTAGCCACAATTCCCCTATAGGACATAATTAAAACATTATCAACCCCTTTTGTTTTTTCTATAGCAGTAATGTCTTGTTTTTCTAATACTTCTCCCCCGACCATCATTCCCAACATATTTTCTTCGCTCCCAGGCATGACCATAATCATGTCTCCTCCCATTGCCTCCATTTGTTGATTGATAGCTTTTTTAACTCCCTGACTCAAAGAAAGCAAACTGACAATTAAAAAAATACCAATAACAATACCTAAAATCGTTAGCCAACTTCTTAGGGATCTGGTTCTTAAATTTCTTAAAGCTATTTTAAAATATTCGTTTATTTGCTCCATAAACTTTTATCTCTTTGATTATGGTTAATAGTTATTTCGCCATCCTTAATATCAACTATCTTTTCGCTGTAATCTGCAATATGGGGATCATGAGTTACGACAATTATAGTTTTACCTTCTTTTTTATGAAAATCTGTCAAAATCTCCATTATTTTTTTCCCCGTGGTTGAATCTAAATTCCCCGTAGGTTCATCTGCAATAACTAGTTCAGGATTATTGGCAAAAGCCCTAGCAATAGCAACTCTTTGACGCTCTCCTCCGGAAAGTTCAGCCGGTTGATGATAAATTCTTTCTCCTAGACCAACTGATATCAAAAGATCGTGAGCTCTTTTCTTTCTATGTTCAATGGGTGTCCCCTGAAAAATCATGGGCATCATTACATTTTCTAGAGCATCAAGATTAGGTAAAAGATTAAACTCTTGGAATATAAAACCAA